>Ga0206677_10005318_pt1 | contig 10171 bp, 9 predicted proteins | sample M130m12015metaG_FD_155475 | JGI IMG/M metagenome (GOLD analysis project Ga0206677, IMG submission 155475) | Ammonia-oxidizing marine archaeal communities from Monterey Bay, California, United States - M1 30m 12015 | ecosystem: Environmental > Aquatic > Marine > Intertidal zone | place: USA... | reverse complement strand
GTGAGCTTTCCTCGCAAAATATCAATTAGATAACCAGCGCCATACCTCTCCTCAGTTCTTAATATAGCTGAAAGCGCCATTCGAACATGTTTGGTGCCATCAAATAATATTGGTGGAGCATCACATAAATCACAATTATTACATGTTTCGATAACGTCACCAAAATATCTTAATAACACTCTGCGCCTACATCGACGTGCCTCTGCAAGCCCTAGTAAGGCATTTAATCTACCATGATCAGCTTTTTTTCTATCATTTGAGGCTAAGCCTTCGTCAATTTGAGAACGACGTAATCTAATATCATCAGCACCATATAATGTCATGGTTTCTGCAGGCTCTCCATCACGACCGGCACGTCCAATTTCTTGATAATAACCTTCTATAGATTTTGGTAGATCCGCATGAATAACATATCGAATGTCCGGTTTATCTATTCCCATACCAAATGCAATGGTTGCAACGACTATTAAACCATCCTCAAGTTGAAAACGTCTTTCAGATATTCGACGATCTTCAGCGTCCATTCCTGCATGATAATGAAGTGCTTGATGACCAGATGATCTCAATGCTTGAGCTATTGTTTCACACTTTGCTCTAGATCCACAATAAATAATGCCAGATTGGCCTTTACGCTTTTCAACAAAATCTAAAACTTGCTTTCTAGGTGAGGCTTTAACTGAAAAAGACATATGAATATTAGGTCGATCAAAACCTTGAAGGAAAACCTCCGGATTATTTATATCAAATAAGCGATCCTTAATTTCATTTTGTGTTTCAGGATCTGCTGTTGCTGTGAAAGCTGCTAAGGGAACATTTAGTAGTTTTCTTAACTCACCAATCCGTAAATAGTCAGGGCGAAAATCATGCCCCCACTGCGATACACAATGAGCCTCATCTACGGCAATAAAACTTATTGGAAGCTTAGAAAGCATTCTTTGTGTTCCAATATTAGCTAATCTTTCTGGTGCAATATAAAGTAATTTTAAATTACCATTTTCCAAATCATTAAAGACAGTTTCTGTCTCTTCATTAGTATTCCCACTTGTTAACGCACCCGCATTTACTCCAAGCGCTTTTAAAGCAGATACTTGATCCCTCATCAAAGCGATTAATGGTGAAACAACCAGTACTATCCCTTTTAGGGTTAAGGCTGGCAATTGAAAGCATAATGATTTGCCACCACCAGTTGGCATTATAGCAAGCACATCTTTACCTGATATTATTGCATTTACTATTTCAGATTGACCATCACGATAATGATCATGACCAAAGACTGATTTCAAAAGATCTTTTGGCATCTGGATCCTATTTATAAAAACTTTAAATACTAAATCACATAAAGAAAATTTAGGGACAAGTGCATTTAAACATTACATGAAAAATTTGTATCTAAGATTGTTTTTCTAAAATGTGGATCCAGGTATCACCATACTGTCTGCAATCTAAAATTGAGAATCCTACTGGCGCTTTTTTTTGTGAATTTTCTTCCCAGACGCAAACAACATCATCTGAAAGCCAACCATTTTCCAACAAAACACTTAAGGCTTTTTCTCCAAGATTTTTTCCATATGGTGGATCCAAAAAAATTAAATTATATTTTATTTCATCGTTTTTTATGTATTTTGTTACATCACGCTTAGATAACTTCGCGTATTTTTGTACACTTAAAATATTAATATTTTCACGAATTAAGGAACATGCCTTTGCTCCATCATCAATAAATAAAACGCATGAAGCGCCTCGTGATAAAGCTTCAAAACCTAGAGCCCCAGTTCCCGCAAAAGCATCTAATACAAATGCCTGCTCAACTAAATCACCATATCCACCATTAATTAATAAATTAAAGATATTTTCTCGAACTCTATCTGCAGTTGGCCGTAATTGTGCCGAAATATCTCCCTTGCCAACATTAGCCAGTATAGCCCCACGGTATTTTCCACCAATTATCCGCATCACAACAGAGATTTTAAATCAACAGCGATATCTTTTATTAGATCTTTACTGGGACTTCTCCCTGCTTCAATAAGACGTTTACCAATCATATATGCTCGCGGATCATTCATTGCATCAACCGCAAGAAGTTGATGATCTTTGTAGTACCAAAAAGAAACACTTGTGGATGATTTCCTCGTAACAACGTCATTAAATCCACTATTGAGACCTGCAATTTGTAGTTTTACATTAAACTGATCCGACCAAAACCATGGCTTTGCTACATATTCTTTATTTATATGCATAATATTCTCAGCAACCAGTTCTGCTTGCTCAATAGCATTGGGAACGCTCTCCAATCGAATTCTAGTATCCTTGAAAGGGAATGATGCACAATCACCTGCTGCCCAAATTGATTTTATTGATGTTCTACCTTTGGAATCTGTCTTGATACCATTATCAATTTCACATCCAGCGATTTCAGCTAACTTAGTTGATGGGGTAATCCCAATACCAACAATTACAAAATCAACTTCAATATTAGAGCCATCTGTTAATTCAACTTTCTCTATTCTATCATTTCCTATGAGTTGTTTTACACCAACATTTTCTAGAATATTTACACCATGATCTTTATGTAGATCACGAAAATAGTCAGAGGTTTCAGAGCAAGCTACACGTTGAAGAATTCGCTCTCCCATTTCAACTAAAGTAACCTGAAGGCCTAGCTTAGATGCAACTGCAGCAGCTTCAAGACCAATATATCCACCACCTATTATTAAAACATGTCTTTTTTCAATAAACTCTGAAACTATACTATCAACATCTGATAAATTTCTAACAACATAAACACCATTCAAATTTCCACCAAGTTTAGCTGGTAGATAATTTGGAATTGACCCTGTCGTAAAAACTAAGTCATCATAATTAATAGTTTCGTCACCAACTGATATTGTTTTCTCGGCAGAATTTACTGATGTTACCTCTATGTTTAGTCTTAGATTAATGTTTTGATCTTTATAAAAACTTAATGGTCGTAAATATAACCTTTCAATATCCATTTCACCCAATAAATATTTTTTTGAAAGTGGGGGGCGTTGATATGGTGGGGCAGTTTCGCTTCCAATTAATGTTATTGTATCTTCAGACCCTAAATTTCTCAATTTTGACACACATGAAAAACCTGCTTGGCCTGCACCTACTACCACAACGTGTTTCATCGGATCGCCTCCATTTAAATATATTTAATTAAATTTTATAAGTTATTATATTCACTGTTAATCAGAATTAACTTAGACGTATACATAAAATTTACTACCAAATATTATCTAAAAAGATATATGTAAAAAACACTTAAAAAGGATTAACTATGAAAATTTCCATTGGAGATAAACTTCCTGATGCAACATTTCAAAGCATGGGGGAAGATGGCCCATTAGCACATAACATGAAGGACTTAACTACAGGAAAAAAGATAGTCATCTTTGGACTTCCAGGAGCATATACAAATACATGTTCAACTGCACATATGCCAAGTTTTGTTAGAAATGCTGCTAAGATTCGATCAAATGGTGTTGATGCAATTTATTGCTTGGCAGTCAATGATGTTCATGTGATGAAATCTTGGGCAAAAGATATGGGAGCAGACGTTGCACAGATTGGAATGCTATCTGATAGTGATGGATCATATACAAAAGAAATAGGTTTTGATTTTACAGTCCCAGCAGTTGGATTTATTGGCCGTTCTCAAAGATATTCTATGATTGTTGAAGATGGTATAATCACTTCATTAAACGAAGAGATTGAAAGAACCACTTGTGATATTTCAGGTGGCGAAACAATACTTGATCAACTGTAATTTTAATAAAGTATTATATTAAGTCTCACTATATAAGTCCATTTTTCCAGCAAGAGCCAAATCTAATTTGGTTAAACCATCAGCACTGTGCGTAGTAAGAGTTACTTCCACAGTGCTATAAACATTAGCCCATTCCGGATGGTGATCCATTTTTTCAGCAATTATTGCCACAGATGTCATCCAACTAAAAGCTTGAATAAACGATTTGAATTTAAATTTTTTAAAAATAGCATCTCTATTATCAACTATTTTCCAACCATTATTAAGTAAACTTAATAACTCATCATTTCGTTCTATTTGAGTTAATTTATTTGGCATTTAATCCTCCAAAACTTTACGGAATGGTCCATAATCTGTTAATATTTCAATATCATTATCTACTGCCTGTCTTTCTGCTGCTAAATATTCTTCTACAGCATTTGCAAAACCACTATTTTCAAACCAATGAAGCGAATAAGTTGGTGTAGGCAAATATCCACGGGCTAGTTTATGTTCTCCTTGGGCACCAGCTTCAACACGAGAAAGATTATTCCTAATTGCAAAATCTATAGCTAAATAATAACAAACCTCAAAATGTAGGCATGGATGAGTTTCTACACATCCCCAATATCGTCCAAAAAGAGTATCACGCCCAATAAAATTTAATGCTCCAGCCACCCATTTTTCATTTTTTTTACATAAAAAAAGGACAATATCATCGCGTAATTCTTTATGTGCATAATCAAAAAATTCTCTTGTTAAATAAGGTGTGCCCCATTTTCTATTACCTGTATCTATATAGAAATTCCAAAACGCTTCCCAGTGTTCAAGCTTTATTTCGTCCCCAGTAAATTGATGAAATGTTCCACCAAAGTTTGCAGCTATTCTTCGTTCTTTTCTTATATTTTTTCTTTTACGCGATGACAAATTTATCAGAAATTCATCAAAATTTTTATAATTTCTATTTTCCCAGTGAAACTGCTGACCAATTCTTTGTAATAAGCCTAGATCTTTTCCTAGCTTAAACTCTTCGGCAGAACAGAACGTTATATGAGCAGATGACCATTTTTGTTGGCTTACTATAATTTTCAAACCCTCCAAAAGAGCCGATTGGGCAATATCGTGATAACCTGAAATTGTGAGAAACCTTCGACCCGTTACTGGTGTAAATGGCACAGATACTTGTAATTTGGGGTAATATTTTCCTCCTGCATTCTCATAAGCATGTGCCCAATTGTGGTCAAAAATATATTCACCTTGAGAATGCCCTTTTGCAAAACTAGGCATTACACCAATTATTTTTTTATCGCACTTGGCTATAATATATTGGGGTACCCAACCTGTACCAGCTCCAACTGATTTACTGTCTTCAAGTCCTTTTAAAAATCTATACGATACAAATGGATCCTCAGATTGCCTTCCATCATACCCATTAGAGGCGCAAGCATCCCAATCCTGTTCACCAATATCAGATATTTTTCCAACAACTGAAAGCTCTACCTGATTTTTATCAATCATTAGAATCCATCAGGTAAATAGTTTTCGAATGTCACAGAATCTGCAATCTTTCGAGCTTCAATATCTTCATTTTGTGTGCGCACAGTCCAACAAAGTATTGTTGCCCCCGCTTTTTTTAAACGGTTTACCTCATCAGATTTTAGATCCATATGATCATGTGATATGAATGTTGCTCCAGCATTAAAATAATCAGATATTTTTGTTAACTTATCACATCGAAATTTAGAGATATTAGGCCATTCATCTTGTTTAAAAACTTCTGTTATAAGACCACGTGGAATATTTGGTGAAAGCTTTGCACACCTTGCAATCATAAATGGGTTAAAAGACATGATCGCAACAGGCCCAGTATATCTATCTAAAATTTTACATACTGCGCTTTCAAAGACAGATGGAGTATCTCCTAGTGTACCATCTTGATCTTTTAACTCTATTAAAACAGGTACTCGCCCAGCGATATAAGACATAAAAGCATCAAATCGAGGGATACCTTTTCGTCCACCTTTTAAGACAATTTTTTCTAGTTCAGAAGCACGTCTATCTGAGATAAAACCAATTTCATTTGTCACTCGGTTTAATTTATAATCATGAAAAACTACAGGTATCCCATCACGAGATAACTGAAGATCAATTTCAATTGCACAACCTCGCGATATTGCTTCTTCCAAACCCTCCCATGAATTTTCAGGAATGCCTGATTTGACATCATGCAGTGTACGGTGAGCAATTGGCCCATTAATAAATGGAGCTAGTAAATTCATCTAATCTGAAAAATACCCTCAATTTCAACTGCAACACCTAGTGGCAAACTAGAAGAACCAACAGCAGCGCGGGCATGCTTTCCAGCCTCACCAAAAACTTCTACCATTAAATCAGATGCACCATTAATAACTTTGGGGTGATCAGTAAAATCAGCTGTACAATTTACAAAACCACCGAGCTTCACGACTTGGACTAATCTATCTAAATCCCCATCACACGCTGCCTTCAGTTGAGCAATCAAATTAATACCACAGCTTTTGGCTGCAAGTTGCCCCTGTTCAACTGAGAAATTTTCACCAAGTTTTCCATTTATTCTGCCATTTGCATCACCTGAAATTTGTCCAGAAATATAAACCATGTCCCCAATAACAACATATGGAACATAATTTGCAGCAGGTGCTGGAGCATCTGGTAGAGATATACCGAGGCTTAATAATTTATTTTCATAATTTTTTGACATATTAATTTCTCTTTTTGTTACCTTAAAAAGGTTAATATTTATTCATTTATACACAATAACAAATACAAAGTTGAAGACATATTTTTAGGTTTTTTATATATATTATAGTTATATGTCTCAATATGATGTAATTATCACATAGCTCAATTTTTATTTATCCTTTTACAACTTGAATTCTGGACTTGATTTTTTAAATATGTAAAAAAAATTCTAACAAATTTGGACTTAATAGTATGCAAAAAAGACTCAAGAATTTAATAAATGCTTTTTTATTAATCTTGATAGGTTTTGTTATTTCGGCATGTTCTCAATCAGCCCCCAATGAATTTTACGATCCTCTTGAAAAAATAAATCGTAAAACTCACTCATTCAATAAATCACTTGATAAATTATTTTTGCGCCCCGCAAGTAAAATTTATGGTGTTGTTGTAAGTGATTTTGCTGATGTTTTAATCAATAATTTTACAAATAATCTTTCTGAACCCTCGAATGCAGCAAACCATTTACTGCAGGGCAATTTAAAAAGCTCTTCAAATTCAACAGCTCGGTTTTTAGTCAATACAACAGTTGGTATAGGTGGGATTACTGATCCTGCAACAAGATTAGGTTTATCAGCAAACGAAAATGATTTTGGCAAAACACTTCATAGTTGGGGCTTTAATGAAGGAGCTTATGTTGAACTACCATTTTATGCAGCCTCAACTGTTCGTGATACTACAGGCATTATTGTTGATTTTGTTATGGATCCTATTAATTCAATTATTCCATCAAAATATAAACCACATACCCAGGGCGCCAAACTCATTGAGCTCGCAGGTGATCGAAACGAATATGGCGATATTATAGACAATATGCTTTACAGAAATGAAGATAGTTATGCCTCACAAAGGCTATATTATCTCCAAAGGCGTAGATTCGATTTGAATAACAACAAAATATCTGACGATGATTTAGGTAATCCTTATGAAGACGAATAATAAAACTAGAAGATTTGTCATGATGAGCTTTTTAGGGATTGCGGGATTATATGCATCTCCAGTTTTTGCTTTTAAAAAATCAGACGCAGAGAAACTTATAAAAAATTTAACAAATGATGTATTAGGCGCAGTGAATGAACAAAAATCAGAAGATATAATGTTTTCTAGGTTTGAAGAAATTTTTTCAAAATATGCTGATGTTCCATTAATTGCTAGAAAAGCATTGGGACCTACATGGCGCGGTGCATCTAAAGCACAAAGGTCAGCGTATGTATCTGCTTTCAGAGGTTATATGGCACGGTATTATGGTAAACGTTTTGAAGAATTTTTAGGTTCAGAGATAATTGTTTCCAATTCACGTAAAACTTCAGGTGGTTTTCTTGTGGGCAGCAATATTATTCTAAAAGACGGCTCTAGTTACCAAGCCCAGTGGCATGTAATTGACGCGAGAGGTAAATATTTAATGTATAATTTATTTCTAGAAGGTGTGAGTGTTCTGTCTGATGTTCGCGTTCAGATTGGCTCTATGCTTGATAAAAGAGCGGGTTCCATAGATAGATTAATCGAGCATTTAAATTCAAAATCATAATTAATAAAATTTCATTTAATTAAATAAATCTTTCAACCTTGATATGAAATCATTGTTTGAATCTTCTTTGCGTTTATTGCCAATACCTCCAAAGATTCGATTAATAAATTCAATTCCATTATTTGAATTCAAATCATCGGCTAATTTTTTTTCATTAAAGATTATTTGTTTTTCTGGGATGTTTTCATTTATTCTAAGCATGACTTCACGCCATATATCAGCTGGCATGCCACTTCCTGTTACGCCTGTTAACTTACGATTATCATCATATCCCATCCAAACTCCCACAACAAAATCAGAAGTGAAGCCAATAAACCAAGCATCCCTTGCACCTTGTGTTGTTCCAGTTTTTCCAGCTGCCTGGCGATCACCTAAGTCTGCTCTAGATCCTGTACCTGATTTAATGACTTCTTTCATCATGAATGTTAGTTGATTTGCAGCATTCTCGTTAATAACACGCAATGAATTATTAGGGTCATGCTTTAATAAACTCTCATTATCTCCCTGAATTGTGATACTGGTTAAACCATAAGGTATTGATGACATACCTTTGTTTAAAATACCCGCATATGCACCAGTCATTTCTAATAAGGTACTTTCACCAGTCCCAAGCGCCATCGATGGCACTAAAGGTACATAAGACTTGATGCCAAAATCATTTGCTATTGCTTTCACACGAGATCTACCGATTTCTTCACTTACTTTTATAGCAATTGTGTTCGTTGATTTTGCTAAAGCTTCAGTAAGAGAAACCTTCCCATCAAAAGTTCGGCTATAATTTTGAGGCTCATAAAAACCATCTCGAGTTTCTATAGATATCGGTTCGTCAACTAAAATACTATTGTATTGATATCCATTTTCTAATGCAGCGGCATAAACCATTGGCTTAAAGGCTGAGCCGGTTTGCCTTAAAGCCTGTGTCGCTCGGTTAAAAGATCCTGCAAGCTCAGTTTTTCTACCACCAATCATAGCTCGTACTGCCCCATCTGGTGACATCACTACAACGCCTGCTTGAACTTCTGATCCAGGTTTTAACTTCTGAAATACAACATCTAATGCCTGCTCGGTCAAAAACTGTATATCTTTATCAAAAGTTGTTTCAATTATTACATCTGCATTTGCATCTTTAATGATAAATTCTGGCGCAGTTCCAAGTACCCAGTCAGCAAAATATTCACCGGCGCGCTCTACAGCAGTTTGAGATAACATTGCTGGGTTATTTTTAGCAATGATTGCTTGGGCATCCGTTAAATAACCTTGATTTTTCATGAGGCCAACGATTAAATTTCCACGCGATTGAGCGCGACTTAAGTTTCGAATTGGGTTAGCTGCAGATGGTGCTTTCAGTAAGCCCGCCAACATTGCGGCTTCCGCTGGGTTAACATCTCTTGCTGATTTGCTAAAATACCTTTGGCTCGCAGCTTCAAAGCCATAGGCTCCAGACCCAAGAAATGCGCGATTAAGATAAATACTAAAAATCTCATCTTTAGTATATTTTAATTCCATGGCCATAGACATTGGCACTTCTTTAATCTTTCGTTCAAAATTACCTTTTTTCTCAAAATATATTCGTTTAGCCAATTGTTGTGTAATAGTTGAGCCACCATTACCTTGCCAAGGCTTGCGACCTTCACGAATATTTATACGGATTGCTCCCAATATTCCCCTAGGACTTATTCCCCAATGTGAATAAAATCTTTTATCTTCAGTAGCTATTATTGCGTCTTTTAAATATGGTGAAACTGTCGAAGACGAAACCTTTCCACCAAATTGATCACCTCGCCACGCAAAAACCTCACCTTTTGCATCAAGCATAGTGACAGAGCCTTTCTGCCTATCATCCATTAAAGTTTTAGCATCAGGCAGAATGCTAAAATAATAAAGAATTGATGAACCTAGAATTACAATCATTACAATTGAAGTTCTAAGAAATACCCAAATGAATATCTTGAATATAAAATTGAAAATCGTACTTATAATATTAATAATAAAATTTTTTATTCTAGTTCTGATACTGTTATGTTTATTTTTTATGTTTTTATTATTAGCTGAACCAGATTTATTTTTTTGTTTTTGAGCGTTGCGATTAGGAGCTA
>Ga0206677_10005311_pt1 | contig 10185 bp, 10 predicted proteins | sample M130m12015metaG_FD_155475 | JGI IMG/M metagenome (GOLD analysis project Ga0206677, IMG submission 155475) | Ammonia-oxidizing marine archaeal communities from Monterey Bay, California, United States - M1 30m 12015 | ecosystem: Environmental > Aquatic > Marine > Intertidal zone | place: USA... | reverse complement strand
CAAGGGTGCTTAGCATAACCCCTCGTAGACATAAGTAAACCACTTATTCACTTTTGTGATGCGAACCCTGCAGCATAACCGAAATTAACAAAAAACAATCAAGAAGTTATATCATATAGTTTGATTAGCAATTGTCATGGGTAGTACGCCGAAATCTACGCGTTTCGATGTTTTGAATGGTATAATGTCATTTACGAACACCATTCAATTATCAAAACTTAGAAAAAATCAAAAGTCGTTGCATCTTAATCTCGCGAAACAATTAAACGACTCACAATCGAGTATATTTCAACAAACGATAAAAAATCAAATCGGGTTGGAAGTTGTTCTCAAGAAGCAAATTGATACATTCAAAGCGATGGGTGTAATAGGAAGCGTCTTGACAAATATGTTAGACAACCAAAATGACCTTCTCAATTACTACAAATCAAAAGATCATGCGAAAGAAGTATTGGGTGACCAAAAAAATGTGCTTTTAGATATTGAAGAACAATACGATGAATTGAATATCTTGAGCGAATTTTATCCAGAATATGCTTATATTTGTGCAGAATCCTTAATTGAAATTTGTGACAGAAATCAAATATCAGAGAATTCATTCAAGTTAATAGATTTCAGTGACTTGATTGTGGTTCGAGAAATTATAAAGAAGATCAGGTCAGGCCCCAAGAGCATTAAATTACTACCAAATTGGTCAGAAGAAAATCATTCTAAACTTATCGAAGCATACCAATTTCTAGATGATTATTCAAAAAAATCAATCAATTATCAGAATCAAGCCACGAGGGCAGGAGATATGATTCATGAATCAAACAAAAACAAAAAGAAACTTGTAAAAGAAAATACAAAATTACTCGAAAAAGTGAAAATTTTAAAATCAAAAAAAATATCTATTGATGAATCCATTGACGAAACTAATGCCTTGAACTTAGATTCGAAGTTGCTACAATTGCAAAAAAAACTCTACGCAAATGAAAATAAACTTGAAGAAAAATATTTTTTCATCAAGCGTAGAACCTTTTCAGAAGGAATGAGAACGATTGAAGATCAGCATTCTCTACTAATCGCTCAAGCTTCTAAAACTACATTTTTCCGGACTCAGAGAGTTTTAGACGATGAATTGGAAGAGGCAAAAAAAGAGCCATCATACATTCAGGCCCTAAAGGAGGGAAATATTGCAATAAGGGAATCAGCTAAATTGCGCAAGGGAGTTTCCAAAATGAAATCTAAGATCAAGAGATTTTCAAAAATGAAAGACGAAGCTGAAGCAGTAAATTCAGAACTAAATGAATCTATATCTAAGGCGAAAATACTTGATAAGGCAATCAAGGATCTCGAAGCAGTCATAATTAAAAATCAAAAACTAGTACCTAAACTTATCAAAAAATTGGACCTTCTTAATCAAAAATTAGGCGAGAGTCAAGAGATAATTACTAGATTAACTCCTGATAAAAAATTGATTGGAAAATAAACTTTTCAAAGAATTAAGGAGATATTCAAGAAATAATTTGCTATACACAAGGGGGCCCACGTGTTTGCGGGCGTTCACGACAGTAGCGTTGTGTTCCTATACGAATACGAGGGGGCCCCTTTAGTTCAAAAAATTATCAGTGCCTTAATATGGGGGATGACGATGGTATGAGTTATGTTTGAAAATTACCCCCCCGTTGAAGAAGGGTTCCTTCGATGCGCTACAGTTCAGTCAGAAGCAATGCTAGCCAAATTGCTCTCAGAAGGAATCTATCAGCCATCTAGATCTGAAATCTCTCCGCACAGTATGACTGCAGGTTGCCCTAAATGTGAAAATGATGCTCAATGGTGCTGGCATGAGGCTTATACCTGGATGTATAAGCAGTGTGCAGAGAGGCTCAACATACCTGAAATGGATGCTGGTATCTGGTTGTATGCTCACGATGAAGAGATTCATAATTTCAAGGAAGCTTACAATCATGGACTTGGTAAAGAAGGAATGGTTTTACTGATTGTAGATATTCCAAGAGACCGAATTGTTCAATCCGATTGGATACTTTTTCATAACATTGCATTGAATTACCCCGTTAGGTCATCTGAAGCCCTGAGTCGCGATTCCGACCTTGAAGAGAATCGTCATTTGAAGGGGAAATGGGGCGGATGGCATAATGCCTCCGAACTTTCCGAAGAAGAGATGGAATTGCTGAAGCGGCAAAGTTGGCAGATAATTTTTGAGAATGACCGTTGGCCTGAGGGGGTTTTTGATGATTCAATGGGCAACAGCGATGCATCTATTGTTCAAGGAGTAGCACCATACGTCACAATCGATGATTTGGTAGATGTAATTTTTCAAACTGAACACAACACTTGGGATTTCCTGATGGAAAAAGAACACATGAGGATTTATGGTACCCTAGAAGGGCTTTCTGTACTCTTTCTAACCGGCAAAGGGATTACATCAAAACGAATCGGTTTAAGATCAAACAGTGCAATGTACGGACATCAAAGAGAACCCACAAAAAGAAAAAGCCAGAAAGGGAAAGTGCACCGTAAAAAATATTTCAAGAAGAAAAAAACCACACGATATATGAAAATAAGAAGTGGGAATAATTCTAGATCTGCCGAGTTGATTGTAAAACGACTTATAACCTCAAACTAAGGAGGATAGGTTGATGACAACGAGCCATTACACTCCACATGTTTCTGGATTCCCAAAAGTTCCATGCCGATGTTTTCCCAAAATAATTCCAGGAGTGAACAGCATAATACCCGATGAATTACATCATCATGAAGAATTTGTCGAGGAACAGTTAACGAAAGCAATTTTAGATAATTCGCCAATGACCTCTCTCTGCGGCGGTTTCAAGATTTGTGGGGCATACAATAATTCCTTCCCACCAACACTTACTGCATTGTATATTGAATGTCAAACATGTAAGCAAATTTGGTGTTATGATAATGAAAAATCATTACGAAAACTACTAGAAAAGAAAGAAAATGCTTTTGCGGGGAAAAAGGTGTTAGCTTTAACTGAAGAGTTAGATAGAATCCTTGATGCCCTCAAGAGTCAGCAGACTCTGATTGACATACTCACTCGATGGTCATTCAAAGCCAACTAAAGGATTGTTACATAGAACCCTTCAATCCAGATTAGTGATCTAGATTGTTCTCTATGAGCAATACATATCGCTAATCATCATAAAATACTGTGTCAAGAAGTGGATAAGTGAATACTATGTGCCTACGAGGGGTTCTCCATAACACCCTTTGATACATCTTGCCCATACACATGGGCTTGCTAAGGGCCATATCCGTCGGTAGCGTCTGTATCGGCCCACTGAATCCCCTTTGTATCAGAAATGAAAATGCAGAGGGGTTTCGGATAATCCCTTGCGATTTCGTGGAAATGATATGTCGGTTCTTACATTAATCATATACGGCGGAGTTACCACGCAACATCATGACGATACATTCCTATGCCATCAGAAGTAATGTTGGGATGGATTCTTACGGTGTATGTCCACCTGAAGAAGGAATTCAGTTAGGGCCTTACTTTCGGCTTGAAAGGGTCATCCCTGGATTACATTTGGAAGGCGTTCTAGAGAAGTTCAAAAAAAGAACTGATTTTGGAAAGTTTGCTCCTTTTCGTGATGAGATCTGGTGCGAATTAGTTGCAGATGAGAAGGATTGGGCGGAAATTAAAGACGACAAGGGCGAAAATTTTTCAGAATTGTCTGCTAGAGAACGACTACGCGTGATTCAAGGACATGCTAACGCCATGTTTCTATTGTTACGGCTACGCGGTATGGTTCAGTTTACCGTTCCTGTTGAATTACACGGTTCTAGTTTTAGAAATTTAAAAACACAAAAAAATGGTTCGATTGAGGCTAAATTCCGATTTTCACAAGCTCTTTTATTTCCTATTATTGGACCAGGAATTCCACGACTATTGGATGAGGGGGATATCGAGTGGATTCTGAAATATCAATTAAAGGTCATCCAATTGAACAATTCAGGAGAACTTAATTTTCTCCATGACCTTTTTGACATAATCAATTTCCCTAATCCTGGAGTTCAATTGATCCAAATTTGGGCAGCGATTGAAGCGTTGTTGAAACCGAAAGACAAATCAGTAAGGCGTTCACTAAGATACAGATGCGCCATGATTTTAGGAAATACTCTAGAGGAAAGAAAGGAATTGAATGAGCGCGTGGGGAATCTTTACGATTTCCGTTCCAAAGTTGTTCATGGTAGCAAAAATTTCTCCATGACAGAGTATCTCCATGGAATAAACGAGACTCAAGTTTCTGACGAAATTAAGCTCCTATGGGGTTCCTTTGATATTCTCAAACGTTTGGTGATTGTAATTATCGAATCTGGAGTAATCCCTACTGAAAAACAGTTACAGAAACTTGAGAGCGAATTCTCAAAAATGGATAAAAAATAAATTTTCAAGCATTACCCACTGTATACCCACTGTATTCGGGGGTGTACAAAGGGTACCCTCTCAAATGATGGTGTTCGCATGGGTTCCCTCTCAAATGTCATTTAGGGATGATCAGTAATTGTTGGACATAAAATCTCCAAGGAAGAAAGCAAGTATTTCTAGGTAATACTCTCCTTGATAAGAAAGAATTACTGGAGGGCCATGGCCAAAGTCGTTTCCTTCATGAACAACCTTTGTTTTACCGTCATCATATGTACACGTCCATCCGGTGTCTGGGGCGTCCCACATGTCGTAGTTTACCGTCCAGTGTTTCCTTGAGATCCGTGGGAGTTCGCTCAAATCGCCAAACAACTTGTAAATCTCCATTCTTCCTATTGTGATTTCCCACTTGTCCCCGCCCGGCGTTTCTATTTCTACAAATTGTGGCACTTTCGAATTCGGACCTCTTAGGTTAACCAAAACCAACTTGCCTGTGTGGGCAATTTCAACCATTGGTGGGACTGTGTCAGTTTGATGTATAGATTTTCTCACTGGTGAAGTGATTTTTGACATATTTTAGAGGTTGTTGAGTTGCCCCATTGTGTTTTTTTATGCCGGGAGTGGGCCAGATTATGGGCAGGAGGGTGTTGTATACAACGGGCCCCTTGTATGTGTATACGTTAACAAGGGTACCCATGTGGATGTATACGAACACAACGGAACCCCTTGTGTATAGGCCATAGGCTAGTATGGGTTGTCATCCCAGCATAGTGGAATCTCAATCCATCAAGACCCGGATTCGAATTCGGTACGAGCACTATTTTGGTGGCAAGATATCCTTCCAATCCTCCAAGAGTAAGTCAACTCCACTTGGAGAACCTTCAAAACTAGGAATAACGCTCTTGGAGATTAAATATAGCGCTGCCTCACTTTCTGGCCAGAGCTTGTTCAAAGTAAGCCTAGCTGGAATCCCGCGAAAATAAAGAAAAATATCGTAGTCGTTGTCCCTTTCATCATTTTGAGTTTGCTGCCGTAAGCCAATTAAATCCACTCCTTCGGATACGGCTAAATTGCTTTCCTTTATTGTGAATACAAGTTGATAGGATGCTGACACCTTCGATGGAGGGTTATTAGACGGATAGATTTCAACACCACTTTCGAGAGTAATATTCATGTGAGATTTACACTCATTAAATATTTCCAGATTTGTGGATGGATTGAAAGAAATTGGAATTCTATCTTCCTTTACTCCAATGAACTCGCCCACCCATTCCCTATCATTTACCATTAACCGGAAACTAAAAACACAAGCAAATAGTTATTTTCTAAATCTATCAGGAACTTTGAATTTTTTCACGCCAAATGCACTTAGATCAAGGTCGAGAATAAACTGCCCATTCTCTAAAGTATTGTCCACGAAAGATCTCCAACCTTCCTTTTCAATTTTTGAAAAAGCCTCTGCGATCATTTTTCTGTCGAATACGATGGCATCTTTTTCACCAATCAAAATTGACGCATAGCCTGCAAAAGGAAATCTCTCTGGCATGGCCAGTGCGTCCAAGTATTCCTTTGTCTCCTCATTATATTCGATAAAATCTGTAGCTTCCAATAAATCAGATTGTGGAAAATCATGAGTGTAAGTGATGATTATTCCTACAAAAATTCCAGTGGAAGGACGTCCATCATCGAACTTACGAATATGGAATATTGGATGAAGTTTGGAACCAAGTGGATACTTTTCGGGGATTGGAGGCCTTGGTTCAAGCGGATGTGAATAGAGGTATTTCTTGATTGCTGGTCTCATGTATGTCTGAACATATTTTCGTAAAGTCTCACTCTCTGGAGGGGCTGGTAATTTTTTGGACGATTCTTGCACTTTTATTGCAGGATGTTCGGGGGCGTGAACGAAATGATATGCTGAATTACGACCGTTCTTACGAATCCAATTTGAAAGAATCCAGGTCAACTGGTTGGTTGTGAATCGAAGTTTTGTATGCTCTCCGCCATCAAGGAACACTTGTTCAAGATAGTTTAACTCAAGGATTGAAATTTCTTCATCTGTAAGTTCTGAAGGCATAATTTCAATGATTCGATTAGGAGCAATATCTTGATCGCTTTCTAACAAGATTCGAAGATGTGTGTTTTCCTTGAAATCACTAGATTTCATACAGATTAGATGGGTGTCAAATATTTCTCGCCATCCTACGTTTACGTTATTGGACATATTTGGAAAAAAGGCATGGGGATTCATCACACCATAATCCGGAATAATGTCTAGAGAATCTGGTTCGCAATCTATAATGCTATTTTCATGTGATTTCAGTTGATTTGGCCAGCCGCATTCAAATTGCTCACTGGGAATCCAATCCTCGACGGATTTCAACACGTACCACAAGAGCACTGCATTTGCATCATCTGGCTGTTCAAACTCAAAACTCCAAAAATCACTGATTTCCGAACTCAAATTACGTAGGATTTCTTCATTTTGGAAAGTACACATTGCTATGTCGTTGAGTAAGGCATGAACAAACCGTCGAAGACTTGGTAGTGTCAAATCAATATGTTCCATATTCAATCACCTCCAATAATTCTCCATTTCTCTTAGGGGCTTTTACGATTATGGACAATCCTTCTGGTTCCGATTATTCACCCTTTCAATGAATGGGTCGAGGATAAATTGTTTGACGACAAATACGCCCCTTTCCTTGTGTTCAATGTTTTGGAATCGTCTTACTGTTTCAATATCTTCATCATCATCAACATAAAGCAATCTCCATATACAGTTAACACAATAATCAGTCCACTCGACAGTCTTTTCCAAGGATGTATCTAACGTCGATGACGTATATTCACTAGTTCCTTTGATTAAGCCACACCAAGATCGAGCAGAGGATGGTTCTATCTTCCAGCCAGTTAGATGGATTTTGGTTTTCGCCCCTTTCTGGAAACACATGATTGAATCCATGTAGGTGTCTTGAACCTTTTACTATTCAATGATTTTCTTTGTGTTCGTGTGCGCTTTCAACGGTATACACCAAAATAAAGTTTGATCTAGTTAAGTGGATAAGTGAATAACATATGTTCACGAGGGGTTCTCCATAACACCCTCGTGCATGGATTGGACATTCACAAGGTGTCGCAGTGGGCCATATTGAACCGTAGGGTTGTATAGGACGGACTGAAAGCCCTTGTGACCACCAATTTTGAACACATGGGCGTTATGGAGTAACCCTCGTGAACATATGCTATTCAATTACCAACTCCAAATAATCACAAATAACCTTACAGAGAGTGATTGATAGGATTCCTTGCGACAGATTCATATGTCTCATTATGGATTTTGTAACATGGCCTCTATGCAACAGTACATTCGAGCCTATGTCCCCAAGGGAGCAACTAATACGGAACATCCTTGCTTGCGGACGTTGATTAATCAGATTGAGGAACAAAAGCGGTTCCAAGAGGAATCGACTGAATTATTGGCTGATGTAGATAAACCTGATTTTGATCCAACCTTTCTAATAGAATACTTGAAAGACAATGATTTTGATCAGATAAAAAAGTCTGATAAAACGTTTAAATTCGACTTCTCGGACACACCGTTGAAAAATTTTGATGAAGATGAAAAAGATGCAATTGCTGAAAAAATGAGGAAAATATATGGTGGTTTGAACGTGTCAGTAAACAAAACCTCAACCACAGAAATAGTTACTGAAGAACTCGATACATCTGCGATTCATGACTGGATTGATGAGCGAATTGGGACAACCGTTATTGTTGTTGACGGAGAAAATGAGTATGAAATGCCTTGGGAAGAACTCCATGTAAATCATGCATGGCGGCACAAGCATGGAAACAAAGCCTGTGGCTGCAAGCGACCAACGAAAATCAAATTTAACAATAAACCTCACCCTTTGCCAGAATGTCTGGAATCCATACAAGTGAGTCATGAAGCATATTTGTGGCATTTAATTCCCTCAGGAATTCAACTAAACTGGAACGATGGCACATCAACGTATCTCCCATACGGGCACCCTGATTTGGTAATTATCCAACAGAGCCTTCTTGGTGAGCAGATCAAAAAGCTCTGCAAATGTCATCACCGCATCATTCCAGAAGGAGTTTTCTTCTAAATTCAATATACCTCGTTCAAGGGCAGAAGAACTTATTGAGAAATTCAATCAAAATGGACGTCTACTGAGGCTAAATGGGTAGGCACGAATAGGGCAGACAGCAACCCCATGTTTACAGATTGATTGATTACAAGGGTGTATAAGCAAATAATTAGAAATCGACTGGGCTTTTCCAAATAGTGGATTATAATCAGTAATTCACACTAACTAATTGCCACTGCGTAACAACCTTTGGCGGTTCTGGTACGCTTGATGGTACAAATGTCCAAAGACGATTGTGTGACAGGAACGGATGAATATTTTCCCCTTCTATTTCTGCAAGAATCTTACTGAGGTCACTTTCATCTCGAGCACTGGCAGAATTGTTTCCGCCTGAAAAAACGGTTGTACCCGAAGTTTGGTGTTTCCACAAAACTTTCATAGCAGTAGTTGAGGGTTTTTCCGATGAATTTTCTTCTAGGACATTGTTAGTTCTGGCATCAATAATCATGTAGTATGGATTTTTCCTCCCCCATTCTATCCCATAACAGTAGTCTGATTCGGGTTCCGTCGTGACAAATATTTTTAGATTTTTAAGATATGTGGGGAAATTAGAATCTCCCTTAACGGAGATGCCATGAGTGATTTTGTTATTTTCGACGTCCCAATACTGCACTAAGAATCCACATCTGACAATCATTAGATGTTTGTCTCCAATTAGTGGGTGAAATCCAAGGATAGGAGGGAAGTTAGTATCTTCAGTTGCAGATACTGGTTCAAGATCAGACACTTGAATAATCTTCCATTCTCCGCCCTCATTGGACAGGAGGCTGATTCTTTTTTGGGGTTCTAATTCACCTTGTCCCTCTTCTTGAAATATTCCCATCACCAAATGCCGATTAGTGGTCCTTTCAATCGTTAGAGATAATATCCTGCCCCAAGAATTCAAATCTTCAGTTGGTGAAACTTTAGATTCTGTGAATGTTTTACCATCATCCGTCTCAAATATGAACACATCGCCATTTACCACCGTTGCAATAACGCTGCCGTTCTGATTACTAACAAAAGGTGTTTCTCTAATCGATTGTTTACCCATCACTTGCTGGCTGCTAGCGGTACCATCCGATTCAATGGCCACCAAATATATCTCTCTGCGAATATTTTGAAACCACGCCCAAGAAACAATATCCAAATTTGGGCCGGAAAAGCCCCACTTAGCTGTACTTACTCCAGTCAATTCTAGGCTGACTCCGCTCTCTTTCACCATCATAATCTGTTGTTGGTATAACTAGTATCTATTGAGAATTTGCATCGTTTTGATTGAATGGGTAGACATGAATGTGCATGTATACAAGGGGGTCCCTCGTATGTGTATATGCCTTCATGGGTACCGTTGTATATAGGGCAAGCAAAAAGCCCCCTCGTAAATAGGGAAAGAATTCTTCTTCAGCGAGATTCCTTTCGAAGGTGTTTGAGAACTCGAAGCGTTGTACTTTCACCTGCAGACAGACCAGAAATTCGGCGCATGCTTGCGAACTCCTCCCAAGTCTTGAGAAGTCGCTTCTCCGACCAAGCATTGAGGAACCAAGGATGGATGTATGATGAACGGCAAACAGCACGGGTGTTACCAAGGTCTGCTGCCACCGTGTCGATCACAGCCAACATCGTTTTGTTTCG
>Ga0206677_10005309_pt1 | contig 10187 bp, 7 predicted proteins | sample M130m12015metaG_FD_155475 | JGI IMG/M metagenome (GOLD analysis project Ga0206677, IMG submission 155475) | Ammonia-oxidizing marine archaeal communities from Monterey Bay, California, United States - M1 30m 12015 | ecosystem: Environmental > Aquatic > Marine > Intertidal zone | place: USA... | reverse complement strand
AAAGTAGTTTTAAAAATTATAAAAAAAATTAATAATCTTATTTTCATAAATGTAGTAGTTTTTTCATTCCACAATAATACAAGAAAATTATGGAAAATATGAAGAGAAAAAAGTCGGGGTAGCAGGATTACAACCTACACTTATTTCACTAGATTACATCAAGCTTTTAAACTAAAATTTGCACCACTTTTTGCACCACTAAACAATCTACTAAAACAAACTTAAGAAATTATTTTGATTTTCTGAGAAATTAGTTATTTTAAAAAATATACTTTTACTAAATGATATTAAGTGAGAAAAATACGAATTTTATAAGCTCAATTTATGAAACACATTTAGATAATATAAAAAATGTTTACAAAGTTTCTCCGCATGGAAAAAAACCAATAATGCCACTAACAAACTTTATATTTGAATTCTTTATATTTAACTCTCTTTATCAAATAGATTGGATGTATAGTTGTGAAAAAAAAACTATTATTTATCATGACAGAGAATCTGAAAATGAAAATAAACAAATAGCTAAGTTTCTGAAGTTTATTAGAAGTAATAATGAATATGGTGATAGCTTATTAATAGATTGTTTTGAACCATTAAAACACATTAGTGCTGAAGGAGAATGGACTAAAATAGTTGAAGATGAAAGAATAAAAATAGAAGACGGAGAGAACTTTTTCAGAAAACTAACATTCATCAAAGATAATCAATCTAAATTTTATCCAACAAAAGCTAATTTCAAACTAATTAAATCATGCTTGTATTTTATTGGAAATGTTAGAAATAACATATTTCATGGTACAAAAACAGAAAAACTATTAGATGAAGAATCACAATTAAGACGGCTAGAAATCTATGATATCTTTATTAAATGTGTAAATGCTTTATTTTTTGCTATTACTATATTAGTAGACAAAAAAGAGATGATATCATCTTATAAAATACAGATACCAATTACTTCTCCAAGAATAGAATCTGCACGAATACTTGAATTAATTAATAAGCGAGAGGGTATTAAAGTTGAGGATTCTAGACTTATAAATCACATTGCTACTACTAATTTTAAACCAAATCTTGGAGATACTTTATTCTATCCAAGTGCAGGCTATGACATAATTACTCCTACAATTATAGCCTTAAAACATATTAACGATTTCTATTTTTATAATGAAAGTTATGACTTTAGAAAATTAGGTAGGATTAAAAAAGATCTAGAAAAAATTCTAAACTTAGACATTGATTATGATAAAGGGAAGAATATATTCTCATTTAATTTTAGTGGAAGTAAGAGAAAATTACACTTTATAGCTAATGATAATAAAACTTTTCTTAAAAAAGAAGAAGTGAATCTAGGGTTCTACTTTCATCGTGGTGATAGTAATGGAGAAGGTGGAAGTGATCAAAAATGGGATTCTGATTTATTACCTGAATTAATGAATAAAATTAAATCCTCCAACAATTGTTTCTTCATTACTGATGGTCATCCTGGAGGATTATCAAATGACTTAAATATAATAGAAAGAATTAAACTAAAGAAGACAGAGAGATGTAGAGAATATTATATCGGTTACTTAAAATAACAATATGGGCAAGAATTCATTTGATAAAATACCGTTAAATAACCTTACAATAACTATTCTGTTTGTCTTAAGCCTAATATTTGCCTGCTAGAAAAATTCGCAAGATTAATATACAACACATTTTGTAAATGATTAAAGCAAAATCATAAACTAAAACTCTCACTATTTTATTTGTCAGCTTACAACATATTGTTAAATAAAATTTGGTAATGTTCAATTTAACCTTTATGTTTAGCAAAAAAATATAGTTTTAATGAATTATAAAATCTTAAACATACTTCCTTTATCAGTGAATTCTAGTGTAATTAAAAAAGATTTGAACTTTTAAAAAAAATTGAATATGAATGAAATTATTTGCCCACATTGTACTAAAAATTTTGAAATTAAGGATGCTGGATTTGCTGATATCCTCAAACAAGTTAGAGATAATCAGTTTGAAGAAGAACTAAATAAAAGACTTTCTATAGCAGATGAACAGAAGCAAAGTGCTATTCAACTTGCAATAGAGAAAACAAGAAATTCTTTAAATGAAGAACTCTCAAATAAAGACAATGAAATAACACTCTTAAAGGCTAAAAGCAAAAGTGAATTAATAGAGAAATTAGCTGAAAAAAATACTGTAATATCTGATATGAAGTCTAAAATTGAGAATTTTGATACAGTAAAAGAATTAGCTGTTTCCAAAGCAACAAAACAAATTGAAAAGCAACGGGACACTTTGGAAAATGATATAAAAACAAAAGAATTAGAAAAAGAAAACCTAAAAAATTCATTAGAACAAAAACACAATACTGAACTTCAAAACAAAGACACAATAATCAAGTACAAAGACGATGAGATTGCACGAGTTAAAGACATGAAGCTTAAGCTTTCAACTAAAATGTTAGGTGAAAGTTTAGAGCAACATTGCGAAATTGAATTTAATAATCTTCGTTCAACTGCTTTTCAAAATTCGTACTTTGAAAAGGACAATGATTCAAGTTCTGGAACTAAAGGAGATTTTATTTTCAAAGAAACAGATGCAGAAGGAAATGAAATCATCTCAATTATGTTTGAAATGAAGAATGAAAATGATGAAACGACAAATAAAAAAAGAAACGAGGATTTCTTTGCAAAACTTGATAAAGACCGTAATTCAAAAAAATGTGAGTATGCTGTTTTAGTCACGTTATTAGAAACTGAAAACGAATATTACAATAGTGGAATTGTAGATGTGTCACATAAATATAATAAAATGTATGTAGTTCGCCCTCAGTTTTTTATACCAATAATTACTCTACTACGTAATGGGTCTATGAGCTCCTTAAAATATAAGCAAGAATTAAATTTAATGAGAAATCAGAGTATTGATATAACTAACTTTGAAGATAAAATTAGTAAATTTAAAGATGGTTTTGCTAAGAATTACTTGTCAGCTACAAATCATTTTGAAAAAGCTATTGCAGAGATTGATAAATCAATATTAAGAATGCAAAAGGTAAAGCAGGAGTTAACTACAAGTGAAAATCAATTACGTCTTGCAAATCAGAAAGCGGATGATTTGTCAATAAAAAAGTTAACTTACGGAAATCCTACTATGAAATCAAGATTTAATGAATTAAAAAAGTAGCAGGATTACAACCTAACACCTATTTACATGATTACAGAAAGCTTTTAAACCAAAATTTGCACCACTTTTTGCACCGCTAACCAATCTACTAAAACAAACTTAAGAAATTAATTCGATTTTCTGAGTAATCAGTTATTTTATAAAATATTAAATCTTTTGAAACCAATAATTCTCAATTGATTTTCTCCATTTATCACAATTAAAGATTGTTTTGAAAGGATTATTAATCATAATTGGGGTATAGTTCTCATCTAAAATTTTATTTCTATCAACTAAATAAATCCAATAAGTATTCATTCTCCTCTTAGCTTCTTTAATCTCATTCTTTGACCAATAGAAAGAAGGAAATTGGCCAGCATAAGACTTAACTTCAATAAATCTATTATGATTAATATCCATTTCATTATCATAAGAAACAATATCAAATCCTGCATTTACAACGTAACGAGATAACCATTCAATCTCCTTGTTTTTATTTAACCTTTTTTCTTCAAAAGAAAAAACAAATTCTTCTGCTTCTTGACCATATCTCTCTTTATTCTCTAAACTTCTCTTAAATTCATCAACACTTATATTTCTTCTATTTATCCTAACTGAAGAGTGTAATTTTTGAAAATATGACTTATATTTATTATTTATCACATAACCTTTTAGAATATCTGAATTAATCAATAAAATTTCAAAATCTATTAACAGTTGTTTGTAAATAGTATACTTTAAACTAAAAGCATTTTTAGCTATCAAAGTAAGCTTATTAACGATATCATAATAAAAAACATTATTCTTAAAAATTGATATAAACTCTTCTTTATTGATAAAATGTTTTATAATTCTTTTTGCAAATTCATCACTAAAGAGCTGCTTATTATTTAGATGTTTAATGAAATCTTTAGCAATAAGAAATCTACTATCTCTCTCATATAAAACGCCTAACTCTAAAGCTAATGGAACACATCCATCATAGATACTCCTCTCATCAATTATCTTGTTATAAGTAATTTGTTTTATTTCTTTTTCTGATAATCCTAAATTGACCCCTCTATTATTAATTTCAGTAATTAGAAAGTAAAAAATATTAGGTGAGCCTAAGTTGCGATATTTAAGTAATGTTAACATTATGTAACTTAATTAAATCCTCAATTAAATCAAGGTCATTATTATCGCTAACTAAGTTAAAGAGTGGAATCTCATCATTGATAATATTCTCCATTCTTTTTATCTTATCTGCTAATTTTTTATCAATTACAAAATCTATAGAATGTGGATGACTAGTTAATATATAATAATAATTTGTTATCTGACCTGGGTCCAGACCTACTCTATGAATTCTATCTTTAGATTGCAAGAAATTAGCACAATTATAATCTCTCTCTAAGTAAATTGCATTATGACATCCTTTATGTAAAGAAATTGATTCTGCAACACAAAATGGATTTGCTATTACTACAGAAAATTCATTGTTTTCTGGATTATTAAACTTTTTCACAATTTCTTCACGATTATCTTGTGATACACTACCAATTAATAGCTCTGACTTAATTCCATTTTTATCTAAATATTTTTTTAACTGATTTGCGTTTTGCACAAATATTGTCCATATAATAGCCTTATCAGGTAATATAGAATTATTCAATAGTTGTAATACTGCCTTAAATTTATTTGGGATTCGATTTTCAGTATAATATCTTAATTTCTTTATTAATTCAGAATCATTCATTCCTGGGTCTTCAATACTTTTTATAATATCATAACTTGTGTCATCGCTAAAGTATTCAATACTGTCAATAATTGGATTTAGTATTAGTGATGGATTTGTAATAACTTGTCTCAATCTAATAAGTTTAGCTTTAGTAAGAATCTCATTAGTTTTACTTGACTTATAATTTTCTAAATCAGGCAAATATTCATCAAATATAAAATCATATACCTCTCGTTGTATATCATCCATCTCAACAATTATTGCAGGATGTTCAACTTTTGGTGGCAACTTTAAATCATCTTTTTTTATTCTAATAAAATAAGGTGACAAGTTGTTTTTCAATCTCTCAACCCTACTGTTATTACCAGAAATCTGACTTGATAAATCAAGTAAATTCTGATAATTAAATCCAATAATACTCTTATATCTAAAAGGATATATAAATTTAAAAATATTATAAATATCTTGATAGCCATTTGGGACAGGAGTTCCTGTTAAAGCAACTCTACTATATGCTTCTTTTGAGATTTCAGTAACACTTGTACCCCATTGACCAACATGGTTTTTTATCTTATGAGCTTCATCCACAACAATCATGGTATTATATTTTCTTAAAAAAGATTTAATATCATCTTTTAAACTATCAACACCACCATGACTTATTAATGTTATCTGTGCAGGATTAGAAGAATGTAAATGTTGTAGTCTTGTATCCAAATCTACACCTCCAGAAAGTCTTTGAAAAGTTGTTTTTTCCCCAAAACATGCTTCGTATTCATCTTCCCAAGGTTTGAATGATGAAATAGGACCAATAACAAGCAATTTATCAATATACCTTTTATCATTCTTATCCAAGGAATTCAGAAATGCGAAGGCAGCATATACAATGGACGTTTTTCCAGCTCCAGGAACTGCAAAGTTGCAAGAGTTTTGTGTGAAAGCCATATGGAATGCTGAAAGCTCTTGTAAAGGGTATAATGTTCTTTCTAATCTATTATCTATTACGCTTCTGAAATACAACAAATCATCAAGAATTTCCTTATTTTCATGAAATTCATTATTTCTTATTAATGAAGCCTTATTAGAAAATACTTCAAATAATTCTTCCTCCCTTTGATAATTAGCCTCTTCAGAATTTAATTTCTCGGAAATTTGATATTCAAATTTATAGCTGTCTAAAAGATTCTTTATCTCTTGTAGAATATTAATCTTTTCATTCTTGTTATATGGGATTAAAATATCATTCCCTTTTTGAATATAAAGCAGTCTTTTAAAAGTAACCTTTATTCTTTTATTATAAACTAACTCTGAAGCATTTGTTATCTCAAAGTAATATTCATTATTAAGAAGTAAAGAGTTAACAATCATAAATCTTATAGTTTTTTTGATAAATCAAAAATTGTCTTTTTAATAACATTTAGTTTATCTTCAATACTTTCTCTTTGATGCAACCTTTCTTCTCTTGTAAAATTATTCAATGATACATCGATCTTATTTAAGGAACCAATAATTACATCCAGGCTGTCAACAATGGAGACACTCATCACTTTACTCATAAGCTCGGAGACAACCGTCTTAGACACCGTAATAACCTCTTGCTTCTCACTTTTTGATAGACTTTTATTATTTAAATTTAGCGAATTAACATCATTATTAATGTGCCTAAGTGTCTTTGTAGGGGCATTTTTATGACGTGTTCTTTCTAGGCTATACATTGAGTCTTTTACCAAATCCTTAAACTTGTCTAAAACTTGATTTTCAAAATCTTTATCAATACTTTCAAGATGATATTTTAAATTTGAAGTTGTAAAGTCCGGATTTTGATAATCTACATTTTTCATAATGGAGACCCAACCATCATGAAATGACCTCCATATATCTTCGTTGCCAAAAAAGTGATTTTCTCTATGACCCTCAGCTATTATTCTAAACTCTTTACCTTCATATCCAGCTCTAATGAAATCAAAACAAATACATTTCAAATCATCAACATCTTTATTCGTATATCCATCAAAACCTTTTGCACTTTCGCCACTACTTAAATTTTGTATCCATTTATTTAAGAAAATGCAATGATCTTCTTTACCATCTAATTGAATATACAGATTATTATAATCATGATAATCTAAATAATCATCCATTACTTCCATAATATTCAAATAATCAATAATCCTCTTATTTTTTTCTTGCATCCAATCAGCAATCTTTTTAATTGCAGATTCTTTAGAAATAGAATCAATACCATCTGTTAACTTCTCAAGTAAAGTCTTAGACTTAATATACTTCTCAATTGGGTTATATGACAACTTTTCATCTGAACCCATTTGAAATGATGTTTCCAACCTTTCTATTTCTAATGGGTCATCAGTGGAACTAACAGGTAAAACAATAGTTTTTAGATAATCGAACTTATCAATCCTATTTAACAGCATTGTTCTTCGATTTCCATCAATAATGACTCCATCAGTTGTAATCATTGCTATTTCCTTTTGACCATATTTTGTTAAGTCTTTTAAGGTATTTTCATTAGCACTTTCTTTAGACTCCCAAAGTAATCTAGCAATCTTCTCAGAACCTTCTTTTGAAGAAACATCAATTATCTCTTTTTGTGCCTCCAACGACTTAGTTCTACTTAATATTCTTCCATTATATTTATTATAAACAAGTAAACTTAATGGAATATCGTATACAGTGAATGTTTTTAATTTACCCTTCCACATTCTCTCAATTTTTAGTAATTCATTCTCATTACCCTTAGCTAATGTAATGACTCTTTTAATCTCTTCAAATCTATTTTTTGGTTCCATATTTTTTAAATTAATTAATTTTAATATCTATCCCTATTAACCATACTGGAACGGAAATTACTTTCTGAAATTCTTGTAATATTTTTTTTGTTTTGTTAAAAGTCACAATTCCATCACTTAACATATTCTCTAAATCACCAGTTGGACATATATAAATTAAACAGTCAACAGAGGTTTGCACATTTGCCTTTAAAATCTTAAAAAAATCTCTGTATGCAAGCGCCCAATTTCCGAATTGAATTTCTCCTAATATTAACGGAATGTCATCATTTTCTTCATAATCATTAAAACTTGCTGAGTTTACATATTCATTTAAATCAGGATTATTATCTAAAAATTTAGCCCATCTCTTATTACCATCTTCATATTGTAATTTTCCAAAACATAAATCATGTAATTTATGTAGATTCTTTCTAGAGTTTAAAATAGCAAAATCAAAGCCTGCTACCTGCTTTTTTTCTTTTGTAGTATAATAATACACTCCATTTTCTTGATTAACCTCTTCTTTTAAATCTGACAAGTAATTTCGTAATAGAATTCTAATTTCCTTATTTAAATCATCCGCTTTAATTCCTCTAATAGGATTTTTTAATTCAGTTTTAATTCTTGGTATAATTGTTATTCTCTTAGAAAGACACTCAATAAACATCTTTTTGTAATTAGAGTTAAAAGAAAGAATCTCATTTGCATGATTATGAAACCATTGATTCTTATCAGAAACAAATAATTGAGCACTTTTAGTGTCTAACCACTTTTCCTTATTTAACATATTTTATTTGTTTATATAGTTTACTTCCTATTTTCTCAACAACTCCTACGACAAGAGCATTTCCCATAAAAAAAGCTCTTTTAGCATCTGTTACCCCCTCTAATTTAGTGTGGTCATCTGGAAACATATTTAGCCGTTCCAATTCAACTGGTGTTAATCGTCTTAAACCTCTTTCTGAGAGAATGACGTGTTTAAATCTTGAAGGAGAACCTCCCCCTTCTCCAGTAATTATAGTTCTTGAAGCTTTATCTAAAGCGTCAGGGAAAATCATCCTACCTTCAGCATAATTATATTCAAAGCCATCCTTAGTCTTTCTTTTTTCCTTTTTGGCTCCTTTAAGATATTGCCACATATCTTTTTCAGAAATTATAACTTTTTGAGAACCATCATTATTTCTTATTGTTTTTGGATTTTTTAAATCTTTGTCCTTTATAAAGAATTCTTCTGAAACTTCTCCATTCTGAAGAACATCTTTTAACACTATTTGCTTTCCATTATATTTTGGAATTGTTTTACACGTAAAAGCTTTTCCTTTATAGAATAAACCACTATTTAGAAAAGGAGAAAGTTTTCCATCTTTATTAAATTCATTTGTTATCTGAACTAAATCTCCTTCAATTTTAACTTCTTTAAGTTGATCTATTTTTTCAATTGGAAATGCACTTGCAATGGTTCCTTTTGAATATAACCAGTCTTCAGTCTTTGACTTTGATATTCTTTTATAAATATTAGTAGATTTATGATAAGCAAGAAAGAAAATTCTTCTTCTTCTTTGAGGCATACCATAATCCGCTGCATTTATCACTCTCCACTCTACTGCATAGCCTAGTTTATTTAAGCTCTGTAGCATAACTGCAAAATCACGTCCTCTTTGACTTGCTGGTGATTTAAGAAGCCTATCTACATTTTCTAAGAATAAATATTTTGGTGGATTTTTTTTCTTCTCAAGAATCTTATGAATTGACCACCAAAGAACGCCTTTTTTGCCTTTTAATCCTTTTGAATTATGCAATGTAGTGGCAACAGAATAATCCTGACAAGGAAACCCTCCCACTAAGAGGTCATGGTCAGGAATTTCTTCTACATTTCTACTAACAATTTCATTGATATCTTCATCAGAATGGTTTAATATTCCAAAACGTGATTTATATACATCTGAAGCGTGCTGAGTTTTAGTTGAAGGCTCATATTGGTTACTCCAAATAATCTCATAATTACTCTTCTCTAGTCCAAGACGAAATCCACCAACTCCTGCGAATAATTCAACGACCTTTATTTTTTTTTGCATATCAGCAAATTTATAATTTTAATAGTTTTATTATATAAATACATTCGATAAAATAAATGTTGTTAATAATTAGATTAATTTATTTCTTAAAATAAGCATATCAGAGCTTATTTTAGATTCTATTACTTGTGCATATATTTGAGTAGTTTTGATATTATTATGGCCAAGCATTTTCGAAACTGTTTCTATAGGAACTCCATTTGTTAATGTAATAGTTGTTGCAAACGTATGTCTTGCACTATGAAAAGTAAGTTTTTTATTAAAATTACATAAAAGTGCTATTTCCTTTAAAGCTTTATTTGTTTTTTGATTACTTATCATTGGAAAAATTCTATTTGTGTTTTTATGCTTTTTATATATATCCAAAATATATAAGGCATATGGTAAAATAGGGACATTTGAAGGTATATCGGTTTTATGTCTTTTTATATAAATCCA
>Ga0206677_10005308_pt1 | contig 10187 bp, 11 predicted proteins | sample M130m12015metaG_FD_155475 | JGI IMG/M metagenome (GOLD analysis project Ga0206677, IMG submission 155475) | Ammonia-oxidizing marine archaeal communities from Monterey Bay, California, United States - M1 30m 12015 | ecosystem: Environmental > Aquatic > Marine > Intertidal zone | place: USA... | reverse complement strand
CATTGCCTTAATGGCAGTCTGCCAACTTACAGTGCTCAGCGGGTGTAAACTTAAAGGTCTTGCATCTGCGTTTAAAAGTAATACACTAGCATGCATTGTTGGATTCCTTTACCTATTAAGTTGCGATGATAATATCCGTTGTCGCGATTCTGCCATGTTTGGCAAGAACCTTTTTGTTTCAGCATAGTATACATATTCTGCTTGCAATCTACTTTTATCGTTCATCATTCTTGTTGGATACTTATTTGCTATGTCTTGTATACCTTGCCTTTTGATTAGCGATCTATCTTTTGCTATTCCATAGTCTGCAAGCATAATAACTTTTGCTTCTAATTGTCGTTGACTACGATTAACTCCGCTATTAGTCATTGCAGTTGCTACATAGTCCCATTGTCTATTTTTTACATAATCATATAACTGAAATGTTCTTTGTTCTGATCCAACTCTGGTCCAGTCGCCTGTAAAATAATACATACTTACCATACCATCATACTGACTCTGGCTAAGTGAATCTAATACAAATATTTCTTTGAATCTTCGTTCAGCGTCTTTAAAATGTTTAATCCATTTATCAAATGCATCTGCTTCGGTTAATCCCAAACTGTCAACACCATCTGTTAGATTATATCCTATTTTTACAATGTTGTCAACATCTGTGTATGCAAATCCACTCCAGCCAATATTTCTTAACATTAAGTTAATCATCGCTGGACTAGTCTCCAAATTTCTAATAGGAACTGTTGTTTTAGCTAATGTATTATTACTAATCGGAAATAAATCAAACGGTAGTAAATCTTCTTTTGCTATTGTATTAGGTAAAGTATATATTGCCATTAGCCTGAATTTCCTTTACCTGTTTCCATTTTTTCTCGTATTGATACACCTTTCCATGGGTGATGTTCTGGAACTCTGCTACTAATACTTTCAGTTACATTTGTGTTTACTGTTTGTGCCTGAACTGCTGCCTTACTTGTTTCACCAGGTTGTGGTCCGTTAATCTCTACAAGGTCTGCTTTTAAAATATAACTTGGGCCAGCGGTTACATTGATACTTCCATCAGCGTTATTGTTAATATCAAGATTACTATGCACATCAATTGAGCCAACACTGCTTTCTAATTTAAGACCTTCTGAACCGGTGCTTTTAATATTAACTCCCTGATCTGCTTGCATGTTAATGGATCCTTTTGCATGAACATTATAATCTCCATCTGTTGCTATGCTGACACCACCTTTACTGTAAACGTCAACACGACCTTCTGCATCCATTTCTATCCATGCATTACCTTTGTTATTACTAATGAATATAAATCCACTAGTATCGTCCATTAAAATCTGATTACCACCACTGGTTCTAATTCTAATATTATCATTTTCTTCGTGGTCGTCCATACTAATTGTATGTCCTTGACGTGTTGTAATGCCAAATACCTTACTTGGCGATTCTCTTCTTGCACTACTTTGGCTTTGTCCTCTGGCGTAGTCTAATATAAGACCAGATTCAATTAACTGTTTAAGTTGTTTAATTTTTGCTGCTTTTGTTACTGGATCAGCATTATCTAGACTATTTTTTTCTGTAGTTTGAGATAATATGATATCGCCTTCAAAATATGCCTCACTGGCAGCATTACCTCCCATGTTTGCATTTCTATCTTTGGGTGGAAGATAACCTAAGAAAAATCCTTGTGCCATTGATCCTGTGTATCCCACTAAAATATTTGATCCTACTTCAGGTGGCTGTGGCCACATACCGTATGTAGTAGCTGACCCTTCTTCAATTTGTGGATTTTTAATTTGAGTTTTAATTTCTGTGTTGCCACCAAATGGAGTAGTTAGCAATACAATGCGTTCTGAGTCGGCTCCAAATTCTGGAATTTTAACAGTAAGTCTACCGTTGTGTTGTGCATCACTATTATTTGTTACTTCACCAACATATAAACCATTAAGAATATTACTATTGTATGATCCTTGTGCATGAGCACGTTTGGCTACTTTGTTGCCATCTGTTTGAAAACCTGAACCTGCTGATACTCCCATTTTAATCTACCTTTAATTCTATTAATTGATCAAGTAAGAAATACGTATTACTATTTGCATCTCTATATGTTTTTACTGTTTGTGTAAAACTTCCTTGTTGAAATTTACTGTTAACTTCATGAATTCTATATATACCTGTACTTATCATGTCAACTGGGCCTTTTCTTTGCTTGTTCAACAAATCTTCAGGATTAGGTGTAAAGTTTATAAATGCCATATATACTGTCCTAGGTGCATTAGTTCCATCTTGTGTGGTGAAAAGATCATACCCATCTCTGCCTAAAAATATAGGGTCGCCTCTTACTTCTAGTGTTAATTCTGCTGCATCACGTGTTCTTGCTGCGTGATCAAGTAATGATAAATTTGCAATCGCATCTGCATTTGTTGTTTCATTCACTTGTTGTCCATGTGGACCAACTGGTTGCACTCTGAATATTGGACTTTGTTCAATGTTGTATTTTGTTAATGGTATGTCACTTAAAAATCTAGTAGAAAGTGGAGTTCCAGTTTCTGTAATGTTAGCGTCTAACGATTCTGGATCATCTAGAGCATCTACATTTACTATGTTTGCTTCAAACATACTATGATTATCTGCATAATAAACTCCGGCTTGCGGTGCTAATGCATTATAAAAATATTGGTTAAGGTTTAAATCAATATCCATTACTTCTGTGTTTTCACCCGTATATTGATATGTATATTTTTTAACAAGATTAGGAAAAATAAGTTCATTGAATCTTTCTGTTTGTGTGCCTTTTTTATTTCTTAGTTGTGTAATGCTAACTTTGTCTGGTGGAATTTGTGTAGCTTCTGTTTTAATACCTATGTGTAGTGTAACTCGTTTACGCTGTAAATTAAGAGTTGTATCTTGTTCTCCAATTAGTTCCATAGTTGATGTAACAGTGACATCGTATGTAATTCCATTTTTCTGTGCCCTTAAATTATGTTCTGCATAACTTGGAACTTCGGCAATAAGCTCACGTATTCTTGCACATAATTGTGTATTGTTATTGATTGTTATTTCTCTTATACCTAACGCTTCAAGTGATTCACTTTGAGCGCCAGACGTTGAAGTATCAGCAGTTCCGCCCCAAGGTGCTTCACTTAAATTAAAACTTGGTAATCTAAAATAGTCTTGTGCTTGTGTGGTCATTGATGAGCCGAGCACAACTTTATATTCAACTTCAGTCTGCACCATTCGTCCTGCTGGCCCGGCAACTGTTGAGTCTGGTCGTATAGCTGATGCATTTTTATTTAATGCTGTTTCTAAATTTTCAGCGAATGTTTTTACTGTGGTTACATTTTTAACTGTCACGTCAGTTTCAGTAACTGTATTAAGTTTAGCCTCTGTGTCCATATTATTGAATTCACAAAAGTATTTTGCTCCAGCTTCACCTATTGTTGCAGTAATATCTTTTAATGTTAGTGCATAAACAAATGTGCCTTCTCGTTTTCTACTTGCACCAGTGACTGGATCTCTTCCTATAAAATCTAATAATAATACCCAGTTAACTGATTTAAAATTTTGAGGATTTCCAAGCCTCCTTGATACTGTTAATGTTCTTTCTAAAAATCCAAATCCAAGAGGTTCCATTATATCAAAATGAACTAAGGTAGCTTTAGAATAACCATTTGATATTGCGCCTTGGCGTGTCATTATGTTTACATTCTGAACAGAATACGCACTTTCAACTCCATCTTCGGCAACAATAATTCCTTTGCCTTGTGCAATTGTTTGTTCTTTGTTAAAAGATCCTTTGGTTGCGTCATTCCAAATATCTTTGTCTACGATCATAAATGTAAACTTATAACCCCCTGATGAGACTGTATTAAGCCAATTATCTTTTAACATTATGTAAACCTTAATGGAACTTGAATAGTTAATCCTGCCTCAAAATCAGTGATGGGATCATTTAATATATCTTGATTTATTGTTGCAAATACCCACCAAAGTTTAGCGTTACCATATAACATGTCTGCTAATGTGTCTGGTCGTTGATGATACTTGTTCTCTATTGTATATGGCTGAGTAGTAAGTGATGAAATTTCAGTAACTGTTGGTTCCCATATGCCAAGATACTGCTTATTCTCTATATCAGTATTTCTATACAAACTATCTCTTCGATATTCTGCCATTAGATAAATCCTCCACCAAGCATGTTACCTTGTGCAAATTTACCTATGTCAAATCCTTTTCTAACTGATTTTGGCGAAAGTTGAACTGATAGGTCAACTGATAATAGTAACATTGTAGGAATTGCTCCGTATTCTGTTTCAACATAGTTAACATCTTCTGGCATTGTATAGTTCAAACTTCTAACTATTACTGGTGTATTTTGAGCATGAAGTGATGATCCGCCATAAGCTCTTAGGCTTAGTATTGGCGGTGGTGTGCCTGCTGTTGTAAGTCTGTTTTCACCAAAGTCTGATTTTGTGCATGTTTTTAAAAATTGTATTGCTGCTGCCGTATGTTTTGCTTCTGAAATACTATTTGCTGTAAAGTTTGCTGTAATGTTTATACTAGGATTTGGTGTTGATATATAATATTGCGGCTGATATATTGTATGTGTAATTTCATATGTTCCATAATTAGCCGAGTGTCCAACTTGCAATGTTGGAGTATATGGAAATACCAATCCGTGGTCTGCAGCTAAAGGCGATAATGTTCCTTCCAATGGAAATGGATTATTTGGTTTTATTAATAATGAAACTACACCGGTTACATCCGAATTGTTGTCGCCATCTCGTTTGCTACTATTTTGTATTCCTGATCTATTCATTGTGTTAGCCTCTCCTCGATGAACTTAAATATTTTCTCATCAAACTTTCCAAAGAACTTTGTAAATTCTTTTTGTTTTGCTTCTGGTGTGGCATTACTTGCCATTGCTGCACGGAAATCACTTGCACTCATTCCACCTTGCATTAGTGGTGCTTCATAATAATATATCATTTCGCTTTGAGGCTTTACATCTTTTAGGTTGTCTGGCAGTTTTTGAACATTTGCTGATCCACCCAAGCGTCCTGCATCTTTGGCACCAAACACCAACACAATACCTGTTGTGTTGTTGTCTCTGCCCACTGTAGATGGTTCACTTCTGTATGGATTGCTGTTCACAATCTTATCTGCTGGTATGCCAAACATTGTAGACATGATACTTTTCTTTTCATCAAATGTAAATGGATCATCACTGTAGTTGCCTGCAGCGTGTGCCTTTGTAGCTTTTTGACTAAATGTTGTAGCGATAAATACGTTATCCGCACCAAACTTACCTACTAGATGTTGATATACATCTCGGTGTCCTTGGTGCATAGGTTGGAAACGACCACCGTAAAATACTGCAATGCTACCTATATCTTCTCTAATTTGTATAATTTCGTTAATAATCATATCTATTCTCCATTAGTATTTATGACTTACAAAAACCGGTTGACTTTTACACGCATTCAGTTATAATAGTATTCAACAGAGGAATAAATTATGGCAAGAGCACCAAGACAATTTTACTTAACAAACAAAGAGTTGTTAAAAGAGATACATAAATCTAAGATGTCCTATTGTTATGTGAATGACGATCAGTATGCAGATTATGATTTGATCGTTGAAACATTTGAAGATATTACACCTGATGCAGTAGCTGAAGCAAAACAATCACGTGCAACACGTTTACAAAAACAAGCACACGAAGCCGAAGTAAAACGTTGGGAAAAAGGATTAACAGGTAAGAAGACTAAACCGCGTGTTGCAGATTTCTTAGTTGAAGTAGATACAATACTAGATACAGATATTGTTATCCGGGTAATGACATTTGATCACGTTCCATTAGAGAATCGTAAAAACAAACCCAAAACAGAGGCAGACTTGCATAGTAAATGTAACTTCCCTCCATTCAAGCATTATGCTTATGTAAACGACGAACTGAAAGAAGTTGCACGTAGTCATTGGGAAGGTGGATTAGATAATGGTTATTTTAACACTACACATGGCGGAACAACAAACCAACTAGGCGGAATGTATATTAAGTTATGCGAACGTTACAGTATGCGAGGCAACTGGCGTGGATACACATATGTAGATGAGATGCGTGGACAAGCATTAGTTCAACTTAGTCAAATTGGATTACAGTTTAACGAGTTTAAATCACAGAATCCATTTGCATATTATACAGCCGCTATCAACAACAGCTTTACAAGAGTTCTCAACCTAGAAAAACGTAGTCAAAATATCAGAGACGATTTACTAGAAGAAGCTGGTCTCAATCCAAGTCACACTAGAACATTCAATGCTGAATGGGAAGGTAAAGAGAAAAAAGAGATTGAGAAGATTAGGCAAATGAACGCAGACAACGCCGCAAGTAAAAAATAACAGAGGTAACACTAAGTATGCTATTTGATAAAGCAGTAATATTCACTGACATTCATTTAGGTAATAAAAACAATTCACGTTTACATAATCAAGACTGTGAAGATTTTATTATATGGATGATTGATGAAGCACATAAAAGAGGAATTAAAAAATGTTTCTTCTTAGGAGATTGGCATCATCATAGAGCAACAATTAATGTAAGCACATTAAATTATACAGTAAGTAATCTACGCAGGCTCAATGATAACTTTGATGAAGTTATTATGATTATGGGCAACCACGATTTATACTACAGAGAAAAACGTGAGATTAATAGTATACCAATGGCTACAGAATATCCTAACATACGTATTGTAAATGATACTATGTTAGTTGAAGATGATGTTGCTTTTATACCTTGGCTTGTTGATGACGAGTGGAAGAAAGTAAAAGAAGTAAAATGCAAATTTATGTTTGGACATTTTGAACTTCCACAGTTTTATATGAACGCACTTGTTCAAATGCCAGACCATGGTGGACTCAAAGCAGAAGACCTAAGAGGTCCTGAAAAAGTTTTTAGTGGACACTTTCACAAGCGACAAGAACGTGGTAATGTAATTTATCCAGGCAACTGTTTCCCACACAACTTTAGTGATGCATGGGATGATGACAGAGGCTGTATGTTCTTAGACTGGTCAGGTAAGATAGATTATCTGCCTTGGCCCGATGCACCAAAGTATCGCACACTGCCATTAAGTAAACTTATTGATAATCCAGAAAAATATCTAGCAGACAAAACATATGCTCGTGTGGCGCTTGATGTTGGTATTACATATGAAGAAGCAAACTTTATTAAAGAAACATTTGCTAAACAATATGACTTACGTGAAATTAGTTTGATACCAAGCAAGAAAGAAGAACACACAAATGATTGGCAACAAGGTGTTGACATAGAAGTAGAGAACGTAGATACAATTGTGTTATCACAATTAGAATCTGTGCAAAGTGAAACTATCAAGAAACAAATGTTGATTGACATTTATCAAGGATTGAGTAATTAATATAATATGCTAAGAATTAAAAATATCACCGTAAGAAATTTTATGAGTGTTGGCAATGTCACACAGGCTGTCCACTTTGATAATGCAGGACTAACACTTGTGTTGGGTAACAACATGGACTTAGGTGGCGATGGGTCACGTAACGGAACAGGCAAGACAACAATCATTAATGCATTAAGTTATGCATTGTATGGCAATGCATTATATAATATTAAGAAAGATAATTTAGTTAACAAAACAAACAACAAGGGTATGTTAGTTACAGTTGACTTTGAAATGAACGGAACTGACTATCGTGTTGAACGTGGACGTAAACCTAATATTTTTAAGTTTCTTGTTAACGGAGCAGGCAGTGATGGTGAAATTACAGATGAGATGCAAGGCGAAGGACGTGAAAGTCAACGTGTAATCGAACGTGTAATTGGAATGAGTCATACCATGTTCAAACACATCTGTGCATTGAATACATACACAGAACCATTCTTAAGTATGAGAGCTACTGATCAACGTGACATGATTGAACAGTTGTTGGGTATTACTAAACTTAGCGAAAAGGCAGAAATACTAAAAGAACTTACAAAGATTAGTAAAGACAAAATAACAGAAGAAACATATCGTATTCGTGGCACAGAAGAAGCAAACGAACGCATTGGTAAAAGTATATCAGACTTGGAACGCAGGCAAACAGTATGGGAGTCAAAGCGTGATAAAGACATACAAGACTTAGAAACAGAGCTGTTAAACTTGCAACATATTGACATTGATGTTGAACTAAAAGCACATACAGACTATGAAGAATTTACTAATAAGAAGCAACAAATAGATACGTTAACTGCCGAAATAGCAAGACTAACCAGCACTAACGACAGAGAACAAAAACGCTTAAACAAAGCACAAAAGGACCTTAATGATACGCTAGAACATAAATGTTATGCGTGTGGACAAGAACTACATGATGAAAAACACGAAGAACTTGTAGCACAAAAAACAGAAGCAGTAACAGAAAGTCAAGAACATATAGACGACTATAACACTAAGATAAATGAATATAATAATGCACTAAATGAACTAGGAACACTTGACAAAGCACCTACAATGCATTACAATAGTGTTAAAGAAGCGTATGAACACCAAGGTAAACTTGGATCAGTTGAAACAGAGTTAGTTCGCATCAAAGATGAACAAAATCCGTATGATGAACAAATAACCGCATTAAAAGACACTGGTTTGCAGGAAGTTGACTGGTCGGAGGTAAATAGACTTACAGAACTAAAGGAGCATCAAGACTTTTTATTGAAGCTACTTACAAATAAGGACAGCTTTGTTCGTAAGAAAATTATTGAACAAAACTTACAATTCTTAAATACTCGCTTAGAGTATTATATTACACGTTTAGGCTTACCACATGAAGTGCAATTCCAAAGCGACCTGACTGTAACAATTACACAGTTAGGACAAGACTTAGATTTTGACAACTTATCACGTGGTGAACGTAATCGACTTATACTTGGACTCAGTTGGAGCTTCCGTGATGTATTCGAAAGTATGAATCATCCTATTAACTTAATTTGTATTGACGAATTAGTTGACAGCGGAATGGATACAATTGGTGTTGAAAGTGCATTAGGTGTATTAAAGAAGATGGAACGAGAAAGACATAAAAACATTTTACTTATTAGTCATAGAGATGAACTAGTGGGTAGAGTTGATAATGTTTTACAAGTTACTAAAGAAAACGGTTTCACTACTTTTAACGTAGAGTTAGAAGTTATTGATGCGTGATCACTTACATGATATAAGTGATGAATGGCAAAATGATTTTTGGCCATCAATAAAAATTGATGAAAATTTAATTGGGCATGACATTTTGCAAAAACTATTAAAAGAAACAGACATTGGCAAGCAAGAGCAAAACTAAAGGCAAAGGATTCGAACGAGAAGTTTGTAACATTCTTTCTAAGTTATACGACGACAACTTTGAACGTGTTCCACACAGTGGTGCGTTTGTTGGCGGCTTGAATGCCATACGTAAGAGCACACTTACGGAAAATCAAATCAAGGCATTTAAAGGGGACATCATTCCACCCGATCACTGGAACTATTTCAACTGCGAGTGTAAGAACTATGCAGATTTCCCTTTTCATCATTTACTACAAGAAAAACCAATACCACTACTAGAACAATGGCTCGAACAAACATTAGACGCACATGATGAAAACGACTTAGACATACTGTTTATGAAGTTTAATCGCAAAGGCATTTACTTGGCATTTCCTTCGAACTTGGATAGATTCCTATTCACTGCCCGAAGGGTTACTTATGGCTCACAGCAATACGGCTCCTGGACAATTACATTCTGGGAAGATTTTGCAAACAACAAAGACAACCTAGAAACACTAGAAAAATTTGCTATCAATGGCGCTAACATAGACCCAAGATAACTAACACAATACTAACACATTTCTAACACAGGCTCACATGGCTTCGTTTGGTCGAGGTAGCTCGACTCACCTTGAAGATACACAAGTGTCTGGAACTGGTGCGCCTTAGTCAATGCATGGTTTGACAAACCGAAATGAGTAAGCTCTCCTGACAATTGGAACTTACGGATAGCTCGAAAGTCGTCGTTATGGCTTAGAGTGTTTCTGCGTTAATAAGCAGTATGTAAAGTGGTATCGCATAACCGCCACTACCTTGTGCTAAAAAGGTTTTACTATAACGAGTGGGTATTCTTGACGGGAAATGAGT
>Ga0206677_10005306_pt1 | contig 10190 bp, 7 predicted proteins | sample M130m12015metaG_FD_155475 | JGI IMG/M metagenome (GOLD analysis project Ga0206677, IMG submission 155475) | Ammonia-oxidizing marine archaeal communities from Monterey Bay, California, United States - M1 30m 12015 | ecosystem: Environmental > Aquatic > Marine > Intertidal zone | place: USA... | reverse complement strand
CAATCAGCGCATTTAAATCACTGTTGCCGCCGATTAAAACACCGTCTACAAAGATCATTGGAAAAGATGGCCAGCCGGTCCACATCTTTAGAGCATTGCGTCTGTACCACAGGGAAAAGTAACTGCCGTATTCCAAATAGGCGTGTTCGGCACCCAAGGCATCGAGCGTTTTGCGCGCTCTTTTTGGGGCTGGGTTTTGAGCCATGCCGACCACAACAATTTTATTGCTGGCAATCGCCTGCTGAACCTCTAGAACTATATCGAGATTTTTGCTTGCAACAGTCTCCTGTATCGCCGGATGGATTTTTGCACTATCGAGAATATGTCTGCTCATGATCGGTTCCTCTCTTACGCTTATTATTTTATTTTTTAGGCTTATCATAAACGCCCACTAGCTGCCGACTCAGCGCCAACAGCTCGCCATTGGGGTGATAGACTTTAGCTTCAGTGTGGGCATAGCCATGATCGGCCTGTATCACGTCACAGTGGTAATAGAGGAAATCATCTGCGGCCAGTGTTTCTCTGGGCTGAATAAATTCAACATTCCAGGTGATCGAACTGGTTGGCGCAGGCTGGTGTAACATTGGCATCACAGCTGGCGGCCAGGCATCAATCAGAGCCAATATGGCACTGTCGGAAAATACCTCTGGCGCTTCATTAAAGCGTATCCAACCACTTATAACGGCCTCGCTGCTGCCGCTATAGGGTTTAGCTGTGCTGGTAAAGCGGGTATCTAAATATTCAATAAAGCCAGGCGCTACGCCTTTAATAAAGGGCAGTTTGATGCCGTCTTCGGGGCTATTGGTAAACACCAGCGGCGCTGGGTTCAGGTTAACTCCAGACAGTCGTGCGCGACTAAAGCAGGCGATAATTTGCGTTTTAATCGCGCCATTTTGCAGCAACTGGCCTTCAATTTGGATTACCGATCGTCCTTCAGAGAGCACTTTGTACTTTAGCTCGCAGGCTTCGCCCTCGACGGCCGCGGCGCAAAAATGCACATTAACAGTGCGCAGATCACAATCTTTTAAGCCGGTCTGGGTTTCTATATAGGTGAGTACCATGGCCGCCGCTAGGCCGCCAAAGACGCTGCGTCCCTGAGACCAGGTATTATCAACTGTCACAGTGTTAGTGGTCTTGGCGAGCTCTTCGTAATAGGAGAAATTCATTGTCTGCCTTAGTTAAAATAAATCGCTGAGTGCTTCGTGAAAACAAGCCGAAGACTATAGCACTGTCAGTAAATTAAATAGGGCAATAAGTGACTACTCAGACAGCCACTTTCACGTTAGTATTAAAGGATAAATATAAAATCAAAAAATGCTTAAACGAGCAGTCTGATTTCCCAATAATAAAAAGAGCCGAATCGCCATGAGTCTAAATTTTACCGACAGTCTACCCCTTCCCTGTGGTGCAACAATCCCAAATCGCTTTGCCAAGGCCGCTATGACAGAGGGGCTAGCCAGCGCCGACGGTATACCCGGAATAGCGCTAGAAACACTCTATGGCATTTGGAGTGATGGCGGCTCAGGCATGTTGCTGTCAGGCAATATTCAGATTGATCGCGACCATTTAGAACGTCCGGGTAATGTGGTGATCGACAGCCCACCCAATGCTGAAATGCACGCGGCACTGTCGCGCTGGGCCACTGCGGCAACGCGCAATGGCAACCACTTTTGGGCGCAAATTAGTCATGCAGGTCGGCAGACACAAAAAATTATTAATCCTAATCCAAAGGCTCCTTCTGCAGTGAAGCTAGGTTTGCCCGGGGGGCAGTTTGGCGAGCCGGTGGCTTTAACGATTCCTGAGATTGAAGATATTGTGCGCCGTTTTACTGTCTGCGCGGTGGCGGTAAAAGATGCTGGATTTACCGGTGTTCAGCTCCATGCTGCTCACGGTTACTTACTCTCCCAGTTTCTCAGTCCACGGAGCAACCAGCGCACTGACGATTATGGCGGCAGTCTTGCCAATCGCGCTCGGGCACTGTTAGATTCCGTGGCTGCGGTTCGTGCGGCTGTAGGTCCTGATTTCCCCGTAGCGGTGAAACTCAACAGTGCCGATTTCCAGAAGGGCGGCTTTGGTTTTGAAGAGAGCCTGCAGGTTGTTGCCTGGCTCGAGCAAGCCGGCGTTGATCTTATTGAAATATCCGGCGGCACCTATGAGCAACCTAAGCTATTGGGGCTGGAAGGTATGGAAGCGGAAGAAAAGCAGGAGGTGGCGGAATCTACCATGGTACGCGAGGCGTATTTTGTCGACTTTGCCCTAGCCATGCGCAAGCATATTTCGGTACCGCTAATGGTCACGGGCGGCTTTCGTCAGAGTCTGGCCATGCAGCAGGCTCTAGATAGCGGTGGTGCAGATCTGATTGGTCTGGGACGTCCCATGTGTGTAATGACCGATGCACCCAACCAGCTTATTAACGGTTTAGCGGAGTTGCCACGCTATGAGAATGATCTATCGCTGTTTCCATCATGGCTGGGCTTTTTACAGCGCTGGAAACCTCTACGGGCGCTGGCAGGCTTTGCCACTCAGTACTGGTTTTACAGTCAGATTGACGCAATCGGTCGCACAGGTTCGGCGAATCCTTCCTTATCTGTTATCGGGGCGACTAAGCAGACTATGGCACTGCAGAAAAAATTAACCGCAAAGTAATCCTCAGCAGGCGATGAGCGGCCAGACCTTGAGGTTGTTCATTTTCATTTTTTCGGCATCCACAAGAAAGCGGACCAAAATAAAATAGATATCCAGATCAAAGCGATCATCGCTGGGAGTGGCTGACCGCTGGTCGCTCTCGTTTGAGTCTGTAGTCAAATCGGCACTCATACCTGCGGCTATATTTTGCCGAGCATCAGCTAACTGATAGCCATGATCATAGAGATCTTCGATCAGCGTCAGCTTGGCAATATAACGCCAGTTGTGAACCACATGAAAAGCCACATGTTCCGGCTCCTGCATATCCCGTTCTTCAATCAAAATTGGACCTGGGTAGGGCCACATTTTTAGCTGATAGGTTTTTAGCGCGGCGCTGACACGCTCGTTATAGTTCTCTGGGCTCTCGGCGCCATGACAGGCACCAAAGCACTTTTTAAGTTGCGCGCGAAAACAGGGTTTTTGATTGGCGGCAACACTGGTGGTTGCAGTGGATGATTCTAAGCCGAGCAATTTATGGCAGAGAAAGTAATGATCGGCAAGTTTTTCAATTTGCTTTGATGCCTGCCGCGGTGAACGAAATAAACCAAAGCGTTCATCGGCACTGTCACTGTCCAGTTCAACCGCTTCTATAGCAATGCGCTGATAGCCATTGCGGTCCTCGTCGCAGCGATACTGATAGAGTTTTTTGGTTTTTCGCAGCCGGCGGTTATAGAGTGGATACAGCGCCTTAATCTGGTTGCTCTCACGAATTTGTGCGCCTAGGTCACTGGGTGTTTTTTCAAAATCGATATGCGCAAGTTTGTTATTAATCTGCAGGTCTTTGGGGTTGCTGTGATCCTGAGAAAAATGGCTCATTACACGGTTGCGAATATGAATGCTTTTGCCAACATAGAGCAGCGCACCATTGGCATCATAAAAATAATAGACCCCAGCTGAGGCAGGTAATTTTTTGATATCGCTGGCTTTTAACAGAGGCGGTAGGGCTGGATTTTTTAGCAGGCTGGCACAGGTGGCACCAATCTCTTCATCGGAAAACAATGCTGAGGATTTAAGAAAAAACCGCTGGATCATCTCGGCGTCGTCCAGAGCCCGGTGACGGTTTTCAATCGGCAACTGAAAGCGCTTAATAATTTGGTCGAGACCGTGGCGTTTAAACTGCGGATAGAGGCTGCGGCTAAATTTTACCGAACACAGGGGCTTGGCGTTATAACTTATGCCGATGCGCTGAAATTCATTTTTTAAAAAGCCGTAGTCAAAGCGCGCATTGTGCGCCACCAGAGTACGGTCATTGAGATAAGTCAGCAGTGTTTCGGCAACTTCAGAGAACAGCGGTGCGCCCCGCAACATGCTGGGTGCTATACCGGTCAGCTTTTGAATAAACGGCGGCAGCACTGTTTCTGGATCGACAAAGGACTGCCAGCGCTCAAGTACTTTGCCCTGCTCGACAACCAGCAGACCAATTTCAATAATACGGTGGTGAGTGGCTTTTCCGCCTGTGGTCTCAAGATCGAGCAAGACCATTTTTTCCGGGAATCCACCCGAGAGAGTCTCGGGTGTTGGGGTCTCGTCATCGAGCCAATTTAGTTGCATTGAAGTACTTTTATTCTGTCACTCAGCGACAAAACCCTTCCAGCTTCTCATGTAATTGACAAAGGTTTCACTTAGCCCTTCGCTGCGCAAATGCTCTGCCGAGACGGGGTTGCTTACCGGCTGAAAATCCCCATCAGCTTGCATCTGTTTTGGGTAGTCATGGTGCAAAATCGCGGCGCGGCCGAGCAGAACAAAGTCGATGTCGGCAGCCATCGCCTGGCGGATTTCTTCGGGTGTGCGAAGTTTGCCGGCGATACCCAGAGCCACATTACCGCGTTCTAGCTCAGTGAAATAAGACAGCAGTGTGCGGCCCTTAAACGCTTCCTCTACGGGTTCTTTAAAGACATCCCAGAGTGACATATCGAGAAAGTCGATCTTACCTTCGCTGAGTACGGTTCTTGTGAAGTCGATGATGTCGCCGAGTTCCACATCAAAGCGCTCAGGCGAGAGGCGCAGGCCGAGAATAAAATCACTGCTGCAGCGGGCGCGTATGCCATCGATAATATCGCGAATAAGTCGACCGCGATTTTCCACGCTACCACCATACTGATCTTGCCGTTGATTGATGCTGCCACTTAGGAACTGCGCCAGAATATAACCGTGGGCACCATGAATCTCGACGCCTTCAAAGCCGGCTTTTTCAGCGCGCTCGGCGGCGGTAATAAAATCTTCGCCAAGCTGTTGGACTTCTTCGGTGGTCATGGCGCGAGCGCCATATTCTTCATTATCCGATGGGCACAGCGGTGGCTCGCCAATCAAGTCAGTGGGCGAGCGCATACCGGCGTGATGCAGTTGCACCAAAGAAACACTATCGTGTTCCTTAATGCCCTCTGCAAGACGACTGAGACCCTCGAGATGGTGGTCAGAGAAAATACCCAACTGCCCGGGAAAACCTTGCCCAGCAGCCTGAACGTGCGCAGCACAGGTCATAGTCAGTGAGAAACCGCCGACAGCGCGCTGAGTCAGCCAGTGATATTCATCGTCAGATAGGGTTCCGTCGACATGGCTCTGGGAGTTGGTGAGTGGCGCTAAAATAAAACGGTTTTTTAAAGTTGCGCCAGAGGCCAGTGTGAGTGGCTGGAAAATATCAGTCATAGAATTCTTCTTATTAGGTGTAATTTGGCCCCAAGCTTTTAGCTTTGGGGCCGTTAATCGATTGCTGAGTTTATTGCTCAGGTTTGCTTTTCGCGCTTGGTCTCCGGTCTTACTCTCCAGGACTTACGCTACAAGCTTACTCTACAGGCTTATTTTACAAGCTTACTCTACAGGCTTACTCGCCAGGTCGATAGCGCCGCAGTAGTTTATCTTTGCGCGACTCAGAATCAAATAGTGGGTCGTGCAAAATTTCGGCCGTGTAGTCTTCGGCCTGATCGGCATAGTGAGGAGATTGAGTGTCCAGGGTGGCCGCGCCAAACTGATGCACGCCACGAATCTTTTGCACCCCCTGAGCGTCCCAAGAGACAAAGTAGTAGAGGCCATCGCCGGCTATATTAGTCTGATAGCCGTCTTCTTCCATACCCAGAGCGTAAATGGCCCTCAAGGTATCTGGACCGCCGCCTACTGGCAGGTTTAGGTCGCCGCGCACATGGCGGTTAACATCACCCCAGAGTGGATCTATGCGGCCTGTGGCGGCCATTAGTCTGTCGGCACAGGTATAGAACGCGTCGGCCACATCCGGTGTCGGCTCGCCTTTTTGCTCGGCCAGCCATTCGACACCAATTACACAGGTGGACATAGCCGCGCCGCGGTTTTCGATATCGGTAGAGAGATCCCAGTCGCGAATAACTGCCTGGGCGTCTATATAGGATTGCTGTGCAGAGTCAGCCAAGGGCAGGTTAATAGCGCCCTGTAAAAATTTCACTGCTCGGGAATTGGGGCTGTATTTTTTGTCATGCTTAATCTGTGAGAACTCGTCTTCAGAGATTGGGCTGAGCTCGGCAAACATTTCCAAGCCCCGTACGGCACGATTTGTCATGCGTGTTGGGAAGCCATCTTCCGGCCGATAGTCAGCAATTTTCGGGTTACTGCCTGTAGCGGTGACAAAGAACGGAGACTGATTGGCGCTGTGAATAAAACCGGACTCTGGGTTAATCACCTGAGGCAGTTTGTCGAACGCCATATAGTCCTGCCAGATCAGACTGCTGTCATCGCCGGGTAAATACTGCGACCAATCGTAACCACCCACCCGCACAGGGGTAAGCGAGTTGTGCACAAACATAATATTGCTGTCGCGGTCGGCGTAGACAAAATTAAAGCTCGCAAAGCTGTGAATACGCAGTGCATCGCGCCATTGCTCTAGGTTTTGCGCTTTGTTCATGGCCAGCCACTGTTCCACTTGGCGCATCTTGCCCATGCCGGCATAGCGAATCGCATAGGTGCCATGATCAGTTTGCAATACCGGGCCGTGGATTGAGCGCAGGCCAAGCTCGGAGGTGGTCCAAGGCAGGAAGCCCCATAACTTTACTTCTACGCTCAGTTCGGTGACCTCGAGGTCTCGCCATTCACCATCTATGCGATAGCGCAGTGGGTCTTCAGGATCTATATCCAGCACATAGACATCCACCAGATCCGGTTTGTTGACGGTTGCGCCCCAGGCAATATTTTCATTAAAACCGACACCTATGGTGGCGCTGCCAGGAAACAGGCCGCCCATGGCATTCAAACCTTCACCACTTTGAATATGGGCTTCATACCAGGCTACAGGGCCGGTGGTGGGCTGGTGGGAGTTGATGGCTAAGCGAGTTGCGCCATCTGTACTATTGAGTGGGGATATAGCCGTGGCATTGGATCCTACCGGCAGGCCGTTATAGATAACCCCGTTAGCGGTGCTGATGGGTTGTTGACGTTCGCTGCTTAAGACTTCCTTTAATACCCCATCAAAACCGTAAAACAGGATATGACGAAACATATAGCCGGCAATAATATCTTTACCGGTCACTGGCAGATCGGCCACGGCTCGTTCGGGATTCAGGGCAGCATAGTAATTTAAGCCATCGGCATAGGCCTCGATATAGGCGCGAATCTCTGGTGATAGTCCGCTGCTGTAATGCGCATCTATGTCATCCCAGATACCCAGCCACTTGACCAAAAAGTCAGTGATCGCCGAATCCGGCCCCTTGCTCTTGGCTGCGGTGCCGCGATAGAAATCGATGGTGTCGTAAACCAGCTCCCAATTGTCCTCAGCCTGAGCATAGGCAAAGCCAAAAGCGGCATCTACATCGCGTTCGCCAATAACATGGGGCACGCCGCGGATATCCCGCTCAATTACTACATTGTATTTGTCGCCGAGATTTTGATAGTCGGCGGCGGGGAATTTTTCCGCACAGCTGGTGGTCAGCAGTGCAAGGCCGGTTATTAATGCGGCGCTTAGGAATTTTGGAGTCAGTGCCATTTTGGGACCCTTTTTTTGTTATTTTAATAGGGGTTTTACGTTATCTGTCTGGTACACGATCAGTTGGGAATATTGTGCGCGGTTTTTGTAGGCAGGTACAGATCACAGCGGCCAAGCCGCTTCTGTTTCCTGCTCTGTATTGTCCTTTTCCTCCGTGTCCGAGACAGTGCTGGGAATCTCTTCTTCAACATGCAGCACAGTACCCACCGGCACAGTGGCCGCCTGCAATGTACTCTGGACTTTGTACTCTGGAGGTAGGGCGGGGATTGTTAGCACGCGCCAAATACTGATGCCGCCAAGCAGTAATAGACAGGAGGCGAGCAGAATAAAAAACGACTGCAAACCAAAGATCTCAAGCCAGAATACCGCGGTTATAGGGCCGGTAACTGAGGTCAGACCAGCGATCAAAATCACTGTGCCACTGGCGGGAATAATCTCTCTTGGGCGCAGGTGATCGTTGGTCAGTGCGACGACCAAGGAGTACAGCGATAGCGAGAAGCCACCAAACAGAAATGTCAGAAAGTAGAGTCTTCCCGAAGCCTGGGTTTCAAAGCTAATCAAGATCGCCACCACCACGGCTGCCAAGCAGGAGTAACCTATTACCCAGCGTCGATCCATAGCATCGGACAGTTTGCCCAGAGGCCAGGGAAACAGCATACCGCCGGCCATCATCGCGGCCATAAAGTTGGCTACCTCAGCAATACTAAAACCGAGTTTGGTGGCGTATACCGCCCCCATGCCAAACAGAATGCTCGATACCCATTGGGACAGAATAATCCCAGTTACGCCCATAGGTGTGCGGTTCCAGAGGTAGCCGATGCTTACGCGCTCGGTTTCGTCTGGTGGCGGCGTTGCAATCACTGAGAGCAGGATCGGTACAGCGGCAACACTCACCATCACTGAGATTAAGATAAATAGCTCGAAGCCTGCGGGGCTGGCCAGGTTAAGCATAAACTGCCCGGCGCAAATACCGGACAACAGAATGGCAGTGTAAATCGCCAGTATCTGTCCGCGGTTGGTGTTGGTCGAAGCTTGATTAAGCCAGCTCTCGGCGACTACATAGATAGTCGAAAAGGCAAATCCGGTGAGTAGACGCATCAGTGCCCAGGCCCATGGATCAACATAGAGCGCATGAATCAAAATGGTCACAGAGGCCACCGCTGAAAGGGCCGCAAATATGCGAATGTGTCCAACCCGCTCGATCAGTGCTGGGGTGAGCCGCGAACCGATCATAAAACCGGCAAAATAACAGGACATCAGCAGGGCGATTAGGTAGTCATCAAAGCCTTCAATTTCCGCGCGAATACCCAGTAGACTGTTTTGTACGCCCACGGCGAGGCCGATCAGAGCGAGTCCGATAAACAGCGGCCAAAGGTTGATCATAGTCCGTAATGGCATGGGCGAATTTGTCCAATTAAGGTGCGTTTGAAATTGGCGCCACAGTACTCCTAAAGTTAAAAAACGCAAAGCATCTTTTGCACCAAAATAAGCCTATAATCGCGTTTTTTCTGGCCGCTGATTGCCAGTACAAGAGGACGCTTTTAAACGCGCTTAAAAAATATGTCTGTGGTTGCATCTAGTTTAGTCGAACAACATATCCGCACCTGGCTGCAGAGCTTTATTGTCGAGCTTAACCTGTGTCCCTTCGCGCGGCCGTTGATCGCTGATCCGGCACTGCGTATCCATGTTTGTGAGGCTAATAATCTTGAACAACTGCACCAAGCATTTCTCTCTGAGCTGGACTTGGTTCAGCAGAGCAGTGAGGGTGAAATCGCCACTAGCCTGTTAGTGATGCCCAACATATTGCAGCGTTTTGAAGACTACCTAGAGTTCCTCGGTGACGCCGAAGCTATGTTGGAAGAGCTGGGGCTTGACCATATGATTCAGCTGGCCAGTTTTCATCCCCAGTATCTGTTTGATGGCGAAGATAAAGACAGCGCCAGCCACTTTAGCAATCGCTCTCCCTATCCGCTGATTCATTTTTTGCGTGAAGAGATGGTCACCGCTGCACTGGACAATGTCGATATGCCGCAACAGATTCCTGAGCGCAATATTGCCCTGTTAGAAGGTATGGGTCGCGAGACCGTCGCAGCACGCTGGGCGGCCCTAACGGCTGACGAACAAAAATGAAAAATCCTGATGTGATTATTATTGGTGGCGGTGCTGCCGGACTGTTTTGTGCCTTTACCGCTGCCCAGCGGGGCCAGTCTGTTGTAGTCCTCGACAGCAGTAATAAAGTGGGCAAAAAAATCCTGATGTCTGGGGGCGGACGCTGCAACTTTACTAACCTCGATATTACGCCAGAAAACTATCTCTGTAATAACCCGCACTTCTGTATCTCCGCGCTCAATCGCTACAACCAATGGCAGTTTATTGAGCTGGTGGAGAGCCATGGTATCGCCTACCACGAGCGCAAACACGGCGAGTTGTTTTGCGATGAGTCGGCAAAAGATATTCTCACCATGCTCCTCGATGAATGCCAGCGAGCCGGTGTGGTAATTAAAACCAAATGTGAGATCAAGTCTGTAAAGGCTGTTGATAAAGTGGGTGAAGAGAATCAGAG
>Ga0206677_10005305_pt1 | contig 10190 bp, 7 predicted proteins | sample M130m12015metaG_FD_155475 | JGI IMG/M metagenome (GOLD analysis project Ga0206677, IMG submission 155475) | Ammonia-oxidizing marine archaeal communities from Monterey Bay, California, United States - M1 30m 12015 | ecosystem: Environmental > Aquatic > Marine > Intertidal zone | place: USA... | reverse complement strand
GATTTTCGCGGGTGATTTCCTCTTTTGTCCATTCCTTTTGGAAATAAAGTGAATTTACCTTTTGGGATTCAATCCATTCGGGAATTCCAATTGATGGATCTTTGTGTTCGATTATTAGGCTTATGTTTTTGTCGGCTAAATCATGCTGCAATTGTAGAATGGATTCGATTAAAAAATTTGCACGAAACGACTCTGTCTTTTTGAAACCCCAAGGAGTTTCTGCGAAGTGGTTTGGATCGAAACTGTAATAGCCAATTACTTTCTCATAATTTTCTGTAGCATGAAAAAGTCCGTAGTGATCTGAAATTCTGAGATCATTTCGAAACCAGATTAGCGCAGTTTCTTTTATTTTTTGCATCTTTTGCTACAGTATTTTACGAAATCCCAATCGCGTTCCCATTTTTTTCTCCAGCTAAAGGGGCGCTGGCAGGTTGGACAAATTTTTTGGGGAAGATCTTTTTTTTTGACAGCTTTCATTCTGAATTTACAGCTGCTTTGTATGTTTCTAGGCAACGCTCTCGAGCAAATTTGTGTTCAACAACGGGTTTTGGATAACTTGGTTCTTGAAACTCTGGAACCCATTTCTCAATGTATTTCATTCTTTGGTCAAACTTTTTGATCTGTTGAGTAGGATTAAAGATTCTGAAATATGGAGAGGAATCAACTCCACATCCTGCTACCCATTGCCAATTTCCTACATTACTTGCTTGTTCATAATCCAGTAGTTTTTGAGCAAAATATGCTTCTCCCCAACGCCAATCGATAAGGAGGTGTTTACACAAAAAGCTTCCCGTGAGCATCCGAACCCTATTGTGCATAAAGCCAGTTTCATTGAGTTCTCTCATACCCGCATCAACTAGGGGATAACCAGTTTTTCCTTCACACCATTTTTTAAATTCATCCTCATTATTTCTCCATTCAATACGCTCGTATTTTGGCTTAAAACACTGGTTGGTTGTATTTGGGAAGTGCCATAATATTTGCATAAAAAATTCTCTCCAAATAAGTTCTTTTAAAAAGGTATGATTGTCTGCCATCGCAGCATCAGAAACCATCTTTCGTATGCTCAAGGTTCCAAAGCGAAGATGGCAACCCGTTCTCGAGGTTTGATCTAATGCCGGATAATCTCGTGTTGCTTCATAATTACCTATGATTGTTCTGTTCAGGACGTATTTGGGGTAGAGTCTGTCTGTTTTTTCAAAACCCAGATCTTTTAATTCTAATTGTGGTTGTAATATGGGAGCAAGATTTTCTAAATTGTATTGTGATTCATAATTTGGAATCCCATCAGCTCTCATTCTGAGAATCCATTTATTTGAATAAGGAGTGTACACTCGATATGGCGAACCATCGTCTTTGGTAATTTCTGACTTTTCATAAATTACTTGATCTTTAAAGGTTTCAAAAGCAACTCCTTTTTTGTTGAGAAGGTTTTTGATTTCTTCGTCTCGGACTTTAGCGTAAGGTTCATAGTCGTGGTTTGTAAATACCTTTTTTATGTTGTATTTTTTTAGAAGATTTTCAAAAACGGCTTTAGGTTTTCCACGATACATTCCAACGTTGCATTTATTCTCTGTCATCGCATCTGAAAGTTTCCCTAAAGCCGTATGAATCATCTCGAGTCGAGCATCTTTTTTTGAGGGTAGTTTGTCTAATATTTCGGAGTCAAAAATAAAAATTGGAAGTACCTTATTCCCACTTTTTAGCGCACGGTAAAGGCCAACGTTATCATCAATTCTTAAATCTCTCCTAAACCAAAATACAGACAGTTGTTCCAATTAGTTCGTTTTTAAATTTCCAATACCTCCATCTAAGTGGATGATTTGTCCAGTCATCCATTTACTTTTATCACTCAACAAAAAACAAGTTGTTTCGGCAATGTCCTCAGCAGAACCTATGCTTTTTAGAGGATGCCTTTCACTTGCTTTTTCTAGTTTTGATTCATTGTTTAGAAACTTATCAGCCAAAGGTGTATCGGTAAGCGACGGAGCAATGGCATTGACTCTGAATTTGGGAGCGTACTCAGCAGCAAGAGACTTGGTTAATCCTTCTATGGCACCTTTTGATGAGGCAACCGATGCATGAAAAGGCATTCCTGTTTGAACTGCAACTGTGCTGTAAAAAACAATGCTAGCCTGTTCGCTTTGTTGTAAATTTTTCAACACAGCTTGTAGACTTTTGATAGCACCCATTACATTAATTTTAAAATCTTCGTCAAAAGTTTCGGGTTTGAGACCACGGAAAGGTCTTAGATTGATACTTCCGGGGCAATAAACAAAGCCATCTAATTGCTCAGGAAGTAAAGAAGTGTCTAAGGAATCATTGATTGCATCATAGGGTATGTGTGTAACCTTTTGTAAGTCTAAATTATCGGACGACCTGTTAGCAACATAAATGTTGTTATCGCCTTGAAGTTGTTCTACAACGGCTTTTCCAATTCCAGAGGAACCTCCAATTATGAGAATGTTTTTATTCATTTATTATTCTTTAAAAGCTCCGAAGAGCTCTATGAGTTTGTTGTATCTGAAATCAAAAATTTCTTTTAGTTTTCTCTTCACTAGAATGGGGTGAGCTAAACGACCCAAAAAACCAAAGGGTAACTTGTAATCAACGATATCAATCATTTCTACTCCTCCTTTTATTTCTTTGATGAAATGTTTGTGATGCCATAGGGCATATGGCCCAAAACGTTGTTCATCAACAAAGTATTTCTGATCCTCAACATGGGTAATCTCGGTAACCCATCCGGTCCGAATACCCAAAACAGGAGTTACAGTGTATTTGATAATCTGCCCTGAGTACATCTTGGATTCATTTCCCTCTAAAATTTTGAATCCCATGTAAGGTGGTGTTATGGTTTTTAAATTACTTGGATCGCTCAAGAAATCCCAAGCTTTTGAAACCGAAATTGGGAGTTTTTGAATGGTCTTGAGTCTGTAAATTTTCATTAATAAACTTTTGTTAAAGATACAAAATGTTTAATTAATATTAATAAATGTTAAACAAAATAATTTTTAATCATTTTTGACGCCAATTTTCCTTGATGATTTTGTGTTGAACCGTTTAAATATTGCAGATTTTTATCTTCAAAGGGGAGGAGAGATTTTAGGCATTATCATTAATTTTTTCAATCTCTTCGATGATAAGGTCTTTTGCTCTCATCCTAATTTTTTTAGCAAGCTCAGATCTGAAATTAATTCCATTGCTTTGATTGTTGGTTTAGTTCGGCAAGTCTAAATTTTGTTTCATTTTTGAGTCACAAATATTTTCTATAAAATTTTTTTAGTAGACAAATTAACATGTATTAAAGAGTACGTAAACCTCAAAATACTATTCTTATTCATTAACATATTATTTCAATACAAATTCTTACATTTGAATTTGAATAACAAAACCAGATTTTATGAAAAACACGATTTTATGCTTAATCTTTTTGGTAGGCTCTTTTGCTTCGGCTCAGGTTCAGACGCCTCAACCTAGTCCTAGTTCCCATTTATCCCAAACTGTTGGTTTAACTGAGGTAAATATTAAATTTTCACGCCCAGGAAAAAGGGGTAGAGTTATTTTTGGTGACTTAGTTCCTTATGGTAAGCTTTGGAGAACAGGAGCAAACAAGAACACAACAATCAGTTTTAGTGATCCTGTAACAATTGGTGGCAATCAAATAGCCGCGGGCGAATATGCAATCTTTACACGTCCTGGAAAGTCGATGTGGGAGGTTATCTTTTACAACGATACGTCTAATTGGGGAACTCCTTCCGATTGGGATGCTGATAAGGTTTCGGCTTCTGTTGAAGTCGCTCCAACCGAAGGGGGATCCATTGAGTCTTTTTCTATTTGGATATCTAACCTCCAAAACAATGGAGCAATCTTGAACATGGGTTGGGATACATCAAGGGTAGCCATTCCTTTAGAAGTACCTACTGTTGCAAAAGCATCAGCTTCTATCAAAGAGGTTATGAAAAACAATCCTAAACACCGTGATTATTACAGTGCAGCGGTTTATTATCTTCAAGAAGGGCAAGATCTAAATAAAGCTAAAGAATGGATTGCAAAAGCAGTTGAAGGTAAAAGCGATGCATATTGGTATTTCCGTCAACAATCTTTGATTCTTGCTGGACTAAACGATAAAGAGGGGGCAATTGCTGCGGCTAAAACTTCCTTAGAATTGGCGAAAAAAGCTGGTAATCCCGATTATGTTGCTTTAAACGAGGCTTCTCTTGCTGAGTGGACAAAATAAAAGTGTAATTTTTAAGTATTAAACCCTGCCTTGGCAGGGTTTTTTTGGTTTCTAATTAATTTGCTTTGAGTTCATCTTCTAATTTATAGAGCATTTCTTCATAGATTTGCTTCATCTCTTCATTGTAACTTCTTGTATTAGAATTACCTGGATAAAAATCTTCGATTCCATCTTCCACCCATTTTAAAGCTTTTTTTGTATTGCCTTGTTTTTGCTCATAAAGTGCACAATAGTTCTTGGTGTCAGCTGATTAGTTCTGGTAATGTTCCAAGGCTCTATCCAGTTCATTTGTTTTGACTTTAGGGTTTACCAATCTAAATTCAAATGAAGAAACGGGCTTAATTCATTGAAGTGGATAAGATTGGTTTTCTGAGATTAGCTAAAAATGTTGAATTAACAAATTCCTATTTTTCATTAGGAAACAGTAGCTGAAGAATGTACCCGAGTAATAGCGTAAGTGCAGTTCCAATAACATTGAGCCAGAGGTATCCGAATAAATCCAAATAGAATAATCCAATAATCAAAATTTCAGAGATTATGGCTGCATAGAAAATAGCTTGTCCTTTGATTTTTTTTATAAAAATGGCAGCGACAAAAACCCCCAAAATGGTTCCATAGAAAATAGAGCCAATGATGTTGACCAGCTGAATTAGGTTTTCGACCAAGCTTCCAAAACTGGCAAATAGTATTGCAATTACTCCCCAGAGGAGCGTGAAGAATTTTGAGGCATTTACATAGTGTTTCTCAGATTGTTCCTCTCGATTTCTTTTGTACAAATCAACAACTGAGGTTGCAGCAAGTGCATTGAGCTCTGATGCGGTAGAACTCATTGCTGCAGATAGAATTACGGCTAGCAAGAGTCCGATGAGTCCTTGAGGTAAATATTTTAGAATAAAGGAAATAAAAACATAATCTTTATCATTGACCTCAATTGTTGGATCGGCTTTTTTAATCAGAGTTTTTACTTCTGTACGAATTTCTTTTTCTTTAGTGTCTAACTTGGCTACTGCCTCTAAATCTTGAGCATTGGATTGAAGCAAAAGGCTGTATTTTTGTTCTTGAATTTGATCCAATTGATTTTCATAGATTTTGAGTTCTCCAGCATAGGCTGAGTTTTGAACTGCCTCTATTGCTTTTGGGTTAAAATGAATGGGCGCAGGTTCAAACTGATAAAACACAAAAACCATAACCCCAACCAACAGGATAAAAAACTGCATAGGTACTTTTAGAAAGCCATTCATAATAAGTCCTAGCTGACTTTCTTTTATTGACTTTCCCGACAAATAGCGTTGCACTTGACTTTGATCTGTTCCAAAATAGGAGAGTGCTAAAAACAAACCTCCTGTAATTCCACTCCAAAAAGTGTAACGACTGTTGGGATCAAAACTAAAATCAATAACATCTAGCTTTCCATTAGCCCCTGCAACTCTTAGCGCTTTTATGAAGCCAATATCGTTTGGGAAACTGTTGATTATGAAAACAAATGTTGTAATCATCCCAAAAAAAATGACAAACATTTGTTGTTTTTGAGTTACGTTTACTGCTTGTGTTCCTCCAATTAGAGTGTAAAAAATCACAACTAATCCAATGAGTAGAATCAATAACTTTAGATTCCATCCCAAGACTACACTCAAAATAATTGCAGGTGCGTAAATGGTAATCCCTGCCGCAAGTCCTCGTTGGACTAAAAATAATACTGCGGTTAGTGTTCTTGTTTTTAGGTCGAAGCGTTCTTCCAAAAACTCATAGGCAGTAAATACTTTTAGGCGGTGGTATACTGGAATAAAAAAGAGGCAAATAAGAACCACAGCCAAGGGCAGTCCAAAATAAAATTGCACAAATCCCATACCGTCATAATAGGCTTGTCCTGGGGTAGATAAAAAGGTAATCGCACTGGCCTGTGTGGCCATAACCGAAAGCCCAATGGTCCACCAACGACTTTGATTTCCACCTTTGAGGTAATCTACAATAGAATCATTTTCTCTATTTTTCCATACCCCATAAAGTACTATGAAAGTTAGGGTTCCTATCAGTATGATCCAGTCTATTGTTCCCATCTGTTAAATGTATTCATGAACAAAACGAATAAAATCCAATAGATGATATTACCAATAACTAAGAAAGCATAAATTCTATTTTTCTTTGAGAACATTTCTTGAAGCTAATAAATTAATTAGTATGCGATAGGCTCCTGGTACACCAGCTGGAAGCTCTCTAAAAAAACTGAGCCCTGAATACACAAAAGTTCCTTTTCCATGAGATGCTATAAGAATACTTCCCAATTTTTCTGACTCTCCAAGGTCATTCATACCCAAAAGAGGTGTAAAGTTTTCATCCCACTGATTTGGGAAATACAAACCGCGTTCTTGAACCCAACCTTCAAAATCTTCAGCAGTTATTTTGTGTGGGTAATTCATTGCAATATGATTTGGATCTAAAATTCGAACCTTACTAAACTCGTCGGTTACTCGATCTCGTGATAGTTGAATGGAGTAGGGGGCTAGTTTTTTGGTTTTTAAACCTCTACTGGTGTTGTATTGTGTTAGCAATGTTCCTCCTGCTTCGACAAAATCAAACAGCATTTGATTTTTGTATGCCAAGGATTCTAGTACATTGTATGCCCGAATCCCCACGATGATTGCATCATAGGTTTTGAGTTCTGCAAGGGTTGCTGTTTCAATATCAATAGAACGAACATCTACACCAACAGTTTGTAAACGTTCTTTTACGGTGTCGCCGGCACCTGCAATGTATCCTACTTTGATTTTTGGAATTTTCAGACTCAGGCAAACAGTTTTTGCTTCACTGGGTTGTGCGATGAACTGTTTTGGAATATGGGTGTAGTCTAAAGTTTTAACTGCAAAGACGTTTTCTTTTTGACCTCTCTGCACCGCTAGGGGTTTTAGTGTTCCGCTTTCTGCTGAGGCAGATGGTTTTATTTGGAATTCCAAGAATTTGGAGCTTCCTCTTCCTTCTAGCTTAACAGGTAATGTAGTTTGCTCGATTTCCCATCCTTTGGGATGGCGCAATTCTATTGCACCCTCATAAAGTTCTCCATAGCTGGTTACATTCAATCGAATAGTTTGTGCTTCATCATTTGCGAAAAGAAAGACAGGCTTATCAAAAGTAACTCCGAGCTTGGGTAATACATAAAAGGGGTTGATTACCTCTCCACGAACAGGATCTGTTTTGCGGTGCTGTACAGTAGCATCAAAGGTTATGCTGACTCCATCAATGTCCAACTGATATTCAATTACAATGGGATTGGGGGTTTGTGGTTTTCCGATCCAATCTTTATTTTCGATCGCAAAGGTTCCCAAACTTCCTTTCTTCAGAAGCCAGTAGGGAGTGCTGAGTGAATGGTTTAAAGTAACATCTAAAGAATGAGTAAAACGACTGTTGTTGTTCAGTACTTGATCTAATTTTTTTAGTCCCTCTGCAGTTTTTATGTTTTTGAGTTTTACAACTTGTGAACTTTGTTGTACTGCATTGAGATTGATGCTCAACTGCCCTCCAACAATGCCATAAGGTCGCTCTGCATTGAATTGCATTTGAACACCCAAGCAATCCAAAATCAGTTGTTTTGTTTCGTCAAGCTTTCTTTTTTTCCACAGTGAGGTTGGAAGTTTTTCAATTTCTTGATGAATTTTGACTAAAGTCTTGACGCTTTTTTCTGGCTGTTTGAAGTCAAAAGATAGGAGTGCAGCTTCAACCAATTTACCAACAGATTCTCCACCCTTTAGTCTGGACCAAGTGGTGTTGATTCCCTCAAAAGGGTCATTGGATTCTGGTCGTTCACCTCCAATAATTTCGATGTATTCTGTTCTTTTACCTAAACTTGGTGCACTACCAAACCCCTGTGATTTATGGGAACTGCGACTGGCAGCTGCAATTGCACTGTTCGAAGTACCCGTTAGGGGGTCAAAAACACCAATTTCAAGAGTCAAAAGATTGGTTTTATCTGCTTTCTTAAAGTTTTCTCTACTTCCATAAAACCACCAAGAGGTGTTAAAAAATAAACGTTTGGGTTGCCAAACTTGACTGTTGGTTAGTTGCTCGGGATAGGATTTCGGGTCATTACTCAAAGCAAAAGCCTCTTTGCTTAACAAGGCCGAGGAGGTATGGTGACCGTGGGTTCTTCCGGGCGTTCTGTGGTCAAAACGATTAACTATGATGTCGGGTTGAAAAGTACGAATACGACTTATCACCTCTCCCAAAATTTGTTTTTTATCCCATATTTTTAGTGTTTCGTTAGGATGTTTTGAATACCCAAAATCAATTGCTGAGGTAAAGTATTGGTTTCCATTATCAATACTTCGGGCTTTCATGAGTTCCTCTGTACGAATTACACCCAAAGCCTCTCTGAGTTCGGTTCCTATTCGGTTTTGACCTCCATCTCCACGTGTCATTGACAAATACGCTGTGTGTGCATTTACATGATTGGATAGATATGAAATTAGTGCTGTGTTTTCGTCATCAGGATGTGCAGCGATGTACAAAGCTGATCCTAAAAAGTTTAACTTTTCAAGTTGTTTGTAAATTTCTGTGCTCGATTGTTGTCCAAAATTTAGATTAAAAACGAAACAGATAAAGAGTAAGGAAGTGAAGATTTTGTTTTTCAAATCAATCGAGTTTAAAAGGGATGCGTAATTTTTCTGAGGCATTGTTATTTTCGTTCCAATACTTTCTTCTTTCGGTATGGATTCGTTTGGCAGTGGAGGTAAATTCTTTCCCGTTTTTGATAGTTTGTTCAACCCATCCTTCGATTGTATGCGGAAAAGCAGTCAAAAACTTAATACTTAAATATCGTTTCAGTAAGGGGTATGCTATGGTGTAGATTGTGTATTTTTCGTTTACTTCTACTGATGCATTTGCTGGGTATGCCTCAATTTTTTTGTGATTCATTCTGCTGCTTTCTAAACTTGGAATCATCATTAATTTTCCCTGTGGGAGTAAATGGGGTCTAAGGCGAATTAAATTCCAAAGTTCATCCTCTGTCAAATTATGTTCTATTGTAAACTTTTGGTCTGCCTCACCCTCAAAATAGGAGTGCGAAACAATATTGAGTCCCGCTTCTTTGTTATTCATTTGCAAATAACTTTGACCACACCATTCTTGTATGGAAGTATTATTTTTTATTATTGCTTGAGGGCTTCTAAGCTGGCTAAAAGAGCTGTTCATAATGGAGTAAGGGTAGATGCCTGTTAGAAATTTTTTTGTTCGGTTTAATTTTAATACCGGTACAGTTTCTTTTGATTTTTGATTGGCTTTTACCTGTTCTTTTTTCAAAAAATCTTCGGTAACAAAAATTAATACAACAAAGCCTTCTCGGTTTTCACCGTAACGAGATTGACTTAAGGCGTATGAACTGATTTCTGCATGACCATCAAACCAATGAGCTTTGAATTGTTCAGAAATCCTTTGTGCATTGGTGTTCATTAGTCCCAAAAAAAAGATAAGTGTGGAGAGCGTCGAGGTATGTTTGTTCATTTAATTAGTTTGAAGTGAGTTCGTCTAATGACTGCAATATTTGTGCCATTGGTAATCCAACTATGTTGGTGTAACTCCCTTTGATATTTTCAATCCCGATGGTTCCTATCCATTCCTGAATACCATAGGCCCCAGCTTTATCTAAAGGATTAAATTCATTAACATAATATTCGATTTCTGAATTTGAAAGTTTCTTAAAAGTAACTGAACTGATTTCATGAATTATTTTTTGTTGATTTTTTTGGGTAAAAGCAACTGAAGTAATTACTTGATGGCTTTTATTTGATAGTTGGGATAACATTTTTTTGGCCTCAACCTTGTTTTTGGGTTTTCCAAAATACTGTTCATCACTCCAAACAATAGTATCAGCAGTAATTACAATTTGGTTTGGTTTGAGATGCTCCAAAAATGGTTCAGCTTTTAGTTTTACTAAATAATCTGAGATTTCTACGCCTTTCAG
>Ga0206677_10005300_pt1 | contig 10195 bp, 3 predicted proteins | sample M130m12015metaG_FD_155475 | JGI IMG/M metagenome (GOLD analysis project Ga0206677, IMG submission 155475) | Ammonia-oxidizing marine archaeal communities from Monterey Bay, California, United States - M1 30m 12015 | ecosystem: Environmental > Aquatic > Marine > Intertidal zone | place: USA... | reverse complement strand
TTATGACTTTATAATACCGGAACCTTGCGATTTTGATGATCCTTCGACAAGAAAAAGGATTTTATCTTTACATCCAATTGCATATCCAGATTCTATAGAAGGTGGAACTGTAACTGGAGCAGAGCCACAAGTATTTGAAACGGCCCGTGTAGTTGAGTGCTTTTTTAAAGATGGTCCTCAGTCTAGTGGAAGACTTAGAGGATTAACATATCGACCGAAGGCAAATAAAGGCTTCTCCGGCCCCAACCCTAATTATAATTGTTTATTTGGTGATAACATGCCGGAAGGTGCATCAGGTGCTTTTGCTGGCGGCGGGTATAATGGTATGCCTGGAACAGATGCTCCTTTAATATTTGGTGCTGGGTTACTAAAGCCATATACAAACTTTAAAGGAGACCCTAAAAAACAAGACCCTAGTTTTACATTAGGTCAGTGCCCTAATGTCTTTAAGGAGTCTAATCCTTTTAAAGATCTTAAGAGAGTAGATACTACATATTTCTATGTATACACCCCTGAAGATGTTATAAAAGCAATTGCAATGAATAGTTTTCCTGACTATATAAAGCTTACAATGTTTTGTTATCTATCTAAAGAACAACCTGGTGGTAGATTTCCTAATAATAATGTAGCAGGTATACAGACTGATCTAAGCATGTTTGATGGAACAACTTTAGCTGACTATGATTTTCAAACATGTTTTAAAGATTCTGAAACTTGGAGAGCATTTGCTGGATTTAACACATTAGATAAGGGTATGAAAGTATTTGGATTGATCATACAGAGTAAGTTTAAAAGATGGAAAAAATTTAATAACACAGACAGTGTAGAAAAACAGGCAAGTATTCTAGCAGATAATTATTATCAAGGATGGAATATAGCAGCAACCACTGCTGAATTAGAAACAATAAAGGCAACTGGTTCTTTTACAAGAAATGGAAAAACATATAAAAGGGATTGGCACGCAGCAAAGAAAAAATTTGTAAAGAGTATCAATGAATTTTATAACACAAAAGCAAAAAATTTCTCCATGGTACCGGAAGACACGGGCGGTCAAGGCCCACTACAATAGGATAAACAATGCCAATAGAAGATAACTGTAATAAATTAGGAATAAACCTATCAAATGTAACTGACGAAAAAACCAAAATAATGGTTGAAAAAGGAGTCGGATTGATGTTCTGTTCTTCCTTTCCGGAATGTACACCAGAATTTAACAAAGCACCTTGTGAAACTGTGATTTCCGGAGAATATAATTCCTTTGTTGTATTAGGAAGAGATAGGAACTCAACTTGGGGCTCTGGAAATGGCGGCAAAGGAATGCTCCAGTGTGGTATGATTGATTTGGTCGCCGGTAGAGGACAACTGATTATAGCAGACAATAAAAAAAATAACAAAGATATTCTACAAGGAGTTAGTTATGTTGGACCCATGTTTCATTCAGATGCAGCAAGAGTCTATATAACACAAAAAGCAGAGGATATAGATCAATATTTTGGTTTAAAACCTTCTGGTGGCGCTCATGCTATCAACAAATCAGCAGTTGCTGTAAAAGCAGACCAAGTAAGGTTGATTGGTAGAGAAAAAGTTAGAATATATTGTGGACGAGGTAATTGGGATGGATTTGAAACAGGTATAGGAGAGACAAATTCTTTGGGCGAAAGACTTAAAGGGCAAGTAATTGAGTTGCAAGTTGGAGATCAAGAACTACACCCAATGGTTTTGGGTGATAAATTAGTTAATTATTTGAAAGCTCAGCAAGAAATAAATAGAAAGGTATATAAGCAATTACTTGAAATGAATATACACCTGACTACAGTAAATGCAGCAGTATCAGTTTTAACTCGTGGTGCTCCTCCGTACTTGAACCAGATGCGTGAAAGCATGTCAAATATTACAGAAGATATAGGATTCTCTATCAATTCTATAATACAAACAATAAATTATTTAGATAGTGATTTAATTCCTGGTGCCGATCATATCCTGAGTGACTCGGTATTTACAACGTGAGAAAATAATGTCAGAATCAAAATTTAAACCATTACAAGAAGATATATGCTTCAAGAGCCCAGAGGAAGAAGAAGAGGTCTTGGAACCAGATAAGATATGTCCGACTTGTATTCCAAATGAAAACTATCTTGAGCCAGATTGGACTCAAATGGATGAACCATATCTTAATGAAAAGAAATGCGAATATCAAGTTAGAGTTACAATAAATTATGATGGAGATCTCTATCATGATGGATTGCAATATAAAATGAATGATCCCCGCAGTAGAGTTTTTAAGTCCATATCAGAGTCTCCATACAACCTGAACACACTTCTCAAATCTTATATAAGACCTGGTATTCGAAAGATGCTGAGGTACTACGGTAAATTAGAGACAGATGAGATTGTGTGTGCTTCTCCGCCGCAAAATCAAGGGGAAACCTGTAAGGCGATTTTTGGACTGGATTATGAACAATATGTAACCAGAGAAGATCAATTAACAGAAGAACCAATCCCAAGTACCTTTGAGGTTATAACCATAGTTCCGGAAATAGGAACTCTTTTACCAGAAATTAAAAACAAAAAGGCTCTAGAGCTTGTAGCAAGAGTACAAGATTATACTTTTATAACCAGTCAAAAAATGCTTGTAGTACTTATTGGTATTCCGGCTTATCGTTTTGATGCAGTCCCAGCGGCACCTGATCTTGGTTCTTTAGATACTTCTAAAGATCAACTGGTAATTAAGCCACCAGATTTCATGAGAGCAATAGGGTTATTCAAATCTGCTATGGGCTCATATAAGACTTTCCAATCTTATTTTTATAGAGAAGAAAATGGGTCTTTGTATTTTGAAGAAACCGGAAATTCGTTCTATATTAAATTCTACTCAGATGAGAGAATAAAAAAGTTTGTCGATAGGCTTGACAGTTTATTAGGTAAGAACGGATTTGATCTCCGTGGATTCGCCAATACAGGAGCAAAATCACAAAATATTGCCTTTGAGGTTGAAGTATCATTTGATAAGTCAGATGAAGCAAATCCATTTACAATAAAGAATGTGAGAGCAAGAAAAAAGAACTGCCCATATATTGAGTGTAAAGTAGGTCTTCAATCTTTTATTGACAAAACGAAGACAGACCAAACAATGCTTGGATATTTCTCAAATATAAACCAAATCTCCACAGTACTGCAAAGCAACAAAACACCACCCTGGTTAGATTTTATTGTTGATAATACTTTTCCTCAATTAGCAGTAAACTATGGAAGTTCTGATAACTTTGAAGACGATAGTTGTATAAAACTGAACTTAAACGATATATCTGATTTCATTCTTAATGAAACAATGGATTTATTCAAAGCAATTGAATATAAATTTAATCAAAATAAGTGTAAAACAAAAGAAGAGATGCTTGCTCAACAAGCAGAGGTGCAGGACTTCTTCTCTGGATCTCCGGACTCTCTTAAAAAGTTAAAAGATCTGGAAGATGCTTTTAGAGAGAGATTAATTCAAATAGATAAAATCGGAGACAAAACTAATAAAATTCGGAAAGCAATCGGGCAAATTCCGGAAACAGCTAAGAATATAGAATTACCCACTGCTGGGGAAGTTAGAGATAATGCTGTTAAAGCCGCCGGGGATTTCATAAAAGCATTAAATCCTTGTGATTTTGCTGGTAACTTATCTGCTGTTCTTAAATGTATTTCAGCTGCATTAACCTTAGACGAAGTCTATTTCACTTTGATAAAACAGATTATTTCTTCTGTTGGTGAAGAAGCATTGGAAATCATAATGCAAACTCTACCAGCCAACAAACAAGCAGAGATACGAAAAGAAATTGAGAAACAATTTAAAGATATGCCGTTTCCATGGGATGATAGTTGGAAAGGCGGCTCTCTAGGTAAAGCAGTTGATAGACAAGCAACAAACAATATCAAAAAGAATGAGAAAAAAGAACAATCTGCTCAAGAACAATCTGCATCAATCCAAAAGCAAATTGATGAAAAGCAAAAAAGAATTGATGACCTTACAAGTCCTAATTTTCTGTTTTCTTATATTGATAAACAAACAGCAAGAGCAGAAGAATTCAATAACCAAAAGATAATTAAAAGAAATCAAATTGGTCTATTTGAAAAAGAAATTTATAGAAACGAAGGCATGATAGGAGCAGACCAGGTTGTATTAAATACAATAGAGCAACAAATACAAGAATTTTTAGACTCTGGTGCAGGCTCGCTAGCTACGTCTTTGGGTTCTTCAGAGGGAACAGGGCTTAGTGGACTTATATCGCAAAAAACACAATTTACAAAGAATATAACTGGCTTCAACCAGGAAAATGCAGACTATAGACAAAAGATCTTGATTTTGGAAAAAGAAATAGAAGATCTACAGAAAACTATTAATGAGTTAACAGGATCTAAAAGTACAGAAGACTTTAAGGCAATAATAGAAAAAGAAGTGTTCGACTTACGAACTGAAATAGTGACTCTAGAAAAGAAGAAATCAAAATCCGATACAACAGTAGAAGACCTACAGAAATATCAAGACTTTTCTAATCTCTCAGAAGAAGATCAACAGACAATGATTGATAAGCAAAAAGAGAAAACAACAATAGTTGCGACAACACCAAGCGATAAAATTCAACAAGGAACGCTTGGAAAGGCTCTCGGTAATGCTCAAAAGGCATTGACTCAAGCATACATTGATGAGATTATGAAGACCGCTTCCATCGGAGAACTTCAAAGGGCGATTGAAAATATTCCTGGGGCCGACCTTTTAGGTAAATTGGTATCTCGCTTTAAATGTGGTTCTGATCCTTTGGTATATCCCCCTATTGAATCTTTTCTATCTACATTAACTTTCGATCCATGCGACGGAGAAAAAACAAGATTTTCTCTCCCAACTATTCAAGAAATATCCACAAGTTTTAATTGGGTAGAACAACTTACTGATGCTTTTCATGTTGCTATACGTCAAGTATTTTCACGCGTTATAATTGCTCTTATGATGAAGACAACACAGATATTAAATGCTGACTATTGTCAGATCGCAGGAAACCTAACGAGAAACTTGCTTAATGGTGGAGGTTTAGAAGGTTTTATAGAAGATACTCTTTGCCCTGATCGAAAAACAAATGACCAGAAAGATAAGTTAAATCAAAAAGTAGCTGGAGCCGGCGGAGCAGCAGCGAAAGGAACATCAGCTGTTAATGACTTAGTGAAGCTTCTATCAGTATCCGCTACACAAAAAGAAATAAAAGCAGCCATGGTCGGCCAAGCAAACCAATCATTTCTGGATAATATTTCAACTCTTGTATCTAATGTATTACCTCAATTCTCAGATATTTTTGGAGACTCAAATGCAGCCTCACAATACTTCCAAACTATGGGAAATATTTTAACACCAGAACAAAGACGAGGAATCCAAAGAGAATTACAAGCTCCACAAATAGACTTCCCAGTGGAAACCAGTATATGTTTAACCAAGGAACAAAAAGATTTGTGGGATCAAGAAAGACAAGCAGCCTTTTCAGATCCGGAATTGGGAAAAGAATTCGTCAATAAACAAAACGAAAAAGCCCAAAGCGACTTAGCCGATATTGCTGATCTCTTATTAAATGGGCCAGAAGATGCTCTGAGTAATGCTATTGATGAAGCACTAAACCCAAAAGACCCAGACTGTAAGACAAATAAAGGTATTATCCCGTCTTTTTCAGATTATCCACAAAATCAACAACAAACAATATCAAATGCTATAACAGGAATCTTTAAGAGACTAGAAAGGGCTTTTATTGATGATACAATTGAGGCAAACTTTTTTAGTTCTCTCGGAGGACTCGGCCCTAACACGCCTGGTGTATTAAGTGTTATATTAGCAAACAATAAAAATGATACCATAAATTATCATATTGCTGTGAAAAATAATATAATATTGAATATTCTTCTGGGCGGTAAAAATATGGAACTACCAGAGACAGTTGGTATTCAAATGAAAGAATATATTGACTCCCAGGTATCAGATTACAAGATTGGAAGGGATCATGTAATTTATTACAACAATAATAAAGAAGGAGAACAAAATTTTATAAGCAGATTAGTTGTTAATGATACTTTCGACCCAAGCGGAAAGATACAATTATCAGACCCTGAAGGTGGCTTTAGTACTCTAACAGATAATTTTTTAGAAATACCAGAGGAATATGAACCAAATCAAGGCTCAATCACTTTCCAAACTCCATTCTCTGCTCAAACTTTAGACAAGATGTTTAGAGAAATATGGAGTCAATTTGGTGAAGTTGACTTGGATAGTAATAAGATATTCGAAGGCATAAATGCAGATATATATGACATGCTCCCTAAGACTTTCACCAGAAGAAGAGATGGTCAAATATCAGAAGGTTTCTTATATGGAAATGAAGATACACCTATCTTAGAAAACAGCGATCTTGTATATGTTGGACCCAACGGCGAAGAATATGATTATGAAGAAAGCGAAAAAGTTCTTGGAAGAAGCAAAACTAATAACCCAAGAGTTCATTTTCTAGATCCGGAAAAGCACGGTGGAACGTATCTTAAGCCTCAAATATACATTGCTGAAGCAGAACACAAAGGATGGTTGCAATTTTCTCGTATTGTTGTGCCAAACCCAACTGGTTGTGATCCAAAGAATTCTAATTTTATGATGTTAGACAATATAATTAAACAAATAAATAAAAACAAACAGAAGATACAAAATCACGAACTGTTATCTTATTCACCAGAGTGTACAATAGAACTACCTTTTGATAAAATAGCAAATTCAGACACCTTGGCAACCATTGAAGGTATTGTCAGAGCAACAATTAGAGTTCATCTTAGTGACTTTTTGATTAGAAGTTTTCCTATCTTTTCAAATGTTCATTTAGATGTAAATAGAAATTTTGATAATACAATGTTAAATTATATTTCAGAGAAAGTTTATAAAGATCTCAAAAATGAAACAGCAATATTTGCCTCTACATATGAAGGTTATACTTATGCTTTATTATTTTTAGAACAAGTAACCCAGATTGTTCACCGCAAAGTTCGTGCCGCACAAATGGAAAGTAATGAAGAAATTGAAGAAATATTAGAAATATGCAGTGCCTTACAAGAGCAATATACAAAAGATGCTGTAACTCCAAAAGATTTAGAATATATTAATGAACCCATAGAGAGAAGGGCACTTTTAGAAGCAGTTGGTGGCAACGCATATGGACAAAGACTTCAAGAAATAGCAAGACAAATAGAATCAGGAATTGCCATAATAGGTTCTGGTGGTCCAGATATTCTAGGAAGTTTTCAGACTCTATTGTTCGACCTCTTTGGTCTATCCATTGAGCGAGCAAAGTTTGCACAAAAAATAAATGCTATACACACAGTCCAACCGGAAATCAAAAAATTACTGAAATATGTAATCAAAGAAGAACTTGCGATATACACCAAGAAAATGAGAGAAGAGATAGAACCAAGACCTTATATCTACGATATTCGTAAATTTTTCATTGGCGGTTCTCATATGCTTCTTGGAAAGCAAATCGAAGCCGGTGTATATGATAACGAAGTTCCTATAGGCGGTGGTGTCGGAAACTTCCCATATGGTGATGTTAATCATTGTGCGAAACGTAATATGGTTCACTCACTTAATGGTAGCGAAATATCCGATGAAAGATATGAAGACTTAAAGAAAAGAGGCGGCTTTTTCTTGGAAAAATATGTTGTTGTAGATCCAAAAGAAACCGCAAGACTTCAATCATCCTTTCCGATTAAAGGTATGCAAAATATACAAGAATTTAAGGTATTTTTAAATCAAAACTCTTCCAATATACAAGCCCAAGGCAATATATCGGATTACTTTGGAAATGCTGTTTTAAGTGAAAACGGTGAGGAATATGAAGGAAGTATAGGTATAAAATACGGAGTTCGACTTTGTTATTTGCCACCAGAAGGAACTGAATTAGAAATAACAGAAAATGAAATATCAAAAGCAAATAGAAGCTTTGTTCAAGGTCTTGCTTCTTTTCAGACAGATTCCGGCCAAAAAACTTTACCTAGTTCCAAGTATTCTTTCCCTGTTGCTTCTTTTGAGCAAGATATTTTAGATGTAAAGATGATTGATTTAATAAATTCTGATGATAATTTAGATCAAGATCTCAAGTGTTATATAGACGAGTTAGTTAAGACGAAAAACTTCAAGCATTTGGTTGATAATGTTTTACAAATCAAGAAGATTCCATCCATTTATATGATTTATTCTTATAATAACTTTTTGGCTTCTTTGGGAGATACCACGGAAAGAGCCGCCGGAGATGACGAGAATCCAATTTCTCCAAGCAACTTCGGAAAAGTATTCAATGATTCAAAAAGTGAGGCAAGAAAGTTGTTTGTATCTTTCTATAAAAACAACGACAGAGATCCTCCAAATGAAGAAGATAATAACGAAGATATTGTTAAGCATGCCCAAAGAAAGATATTAGATGGCTTAAAATTCCTTCCTACATTTGAGTTTTCCATAGATATACAAAGAAGATTAGTCACGGATTCACCATTTGATAAAGATGGAAATGAGTGTAAAAACAACTTTGGAAAGCTATTTAAGAAAAAAGGTTTTTAATATGCCAACACATGTAATAGCACCAAATTTTCCATTAAGAATAAATGAAGATACCGGTAATTATGAAACATACGGAATATCAGATTTAACAAAAGTCGTAGATCAAAACATCAAAATGACTTTGTTAACTATTCCTGGGGAAAGAATGATGGATGAAAACTTTGGAGTTGGTTTGAGCAAGTATTTGTTTGAAAATGATGTGACCATTGCACGTGGCGATGGTGGACTCCCACCTCTTCGCGAGAATATACTATCCCAATTATCAACTTATGTTCCATATATAACAATACAGGATTTAGATATTAATTTTTCTGGAAATACAAATTTAATGAATATAAAAATAAAGTATTTTGTGAATGAAAGCGGAACATCTTCGGTATTTGACTTAACTATTGGCGAAGTTAGCAATAGTATACCTTAAAATCCCAACAAAAACTACTTATTTTAGTTGAGAGGATTACACATGCCAAAAAATAAAAATGTTGCTGTAAAATATACAAGCAGAGATTTTGAAAGCATTAAAGAAGATTTAGTAGAATATGCGAAGAGATACTACCCTGATGGGTATAGAGATTTCTCCGAGGCTTCATTCGGGTCATTGGTATTAGACACAGTTGCTTATACCGGAGATATTTTATCTTATTATTTAGATTATCATGTAAATGAGAGTTTTTTAGATACTTCGCTGGAATTTGATAACATAAGAAAACATGCAAGAGCATTGGGGTATAAATTTGCAGGAGCCCCTTCTTCTTTTGGAACGGTGTCTTTATTTATTCTTTGCCCAGCAAATACTGATGGAACAGCCCCAGATAATTCTTATTTACCTATCTTAAAAGCAGGTACCTCCTTTAGTACTTCTGAAGGTGGAAATTTTATATTAACTGAGGATATTGACTTTGCTGATATATCTTCTGATATCGTCGCAGCAAGGTTTAACTCCACAACAGGAGCTACAACTTATTTTGCTGTGCGTAATTATGGTCAAGTACAGTCTGGAGTACTAAATATTGCAACTGTTGATTTAAATAATAGTGCTTTTGAGCGGTTTAAAAAGGTTCGTGTTGGTGGTTCAAATATATCTCAAATATTGTCTGTATATGATTCCTCTGGGAATAGATATTATGAAGTTGAGAATCTTTCTCAAGAAGTAGTATTTGTTGAGACGACAAATCAAAATGCCACAACAGACGGTGTACGATCCATATTAAAACCATTTGCTACTGCTAGAAGATTCACTTTGGAACAAGATGATACAGGAACATATCTGCAATTCGGATTCGGATCAGAAGATACTGATAACAGTGGGATTGTAGATCCTTCACGAGTTGCTTTAAAGATGTTAGGCAAAGACTATATTTCTTCTAAATCGTTTGATCCTACTAAATTAATTACGACAAATAAATTAGGTATATCACCATCAAATACACAATTGAGAATTGTCTATCGTTCAAACTCTCCTCAAAGCACTAATGTTGCGGCTAATTCAATTACTAATATTGCTACAAAATCTTTTGTTTTTGAAGATATCACAACCTTGACTAACTCACAGAGAGTTTTTGTTGAAAATTCTTTGGAAGT
>Ga0206677_10005299_pt1 | contig 10195 bp, 9 predicted proteins | sample M130m12015metaG_FD_155475 | JGI IMG/M metagenome (GOLD analysis project Ga0206677, IMG submission 155475) | Ammonia-oxidizing marine archaeal communities from Monterey Bay, California, United States - M1 30m 12015 | ecosystem: Environmental > Aquatic > Marine > Intertidal zone | place: USA... | reverse complement strand
GTGAGTTTTGGCTAAGATTATTGCTATTGGTTGACCGTAATATGTTATTACGTCATCAGCCAAAATTGGTTCTCCGTTTTTAATGGGACCTATTTCATTTTCGCCTGGAATATTTTCTGCTGTTACAATTTTAGTTTGAAAGGGTAAATTTTTTAATCTACTAAAATCAATTTTTTTTATTTTACCATGTGCGCATTTTGACAATACAAGCGCACCGTGAAGAAGATTTTCTTGGTCAGGAATATCATCAATATAAATTGCCTGACCAGTTGTATGCCTTATTGATGAATCATGTGTGGCAATTTTATTCATTTTTAAAAATCCATAACTGACATAGTTTTAACATCATCTTTAAGACACCGTTTTAGCCTTTTAAATAGTCCTTTTAAAGAATCCCTTCTATATGAGGAAGTTCCTCTAAGATCAGAAATTGGACTAATATATTTGTCTATATCATCTATGGCTAGTTGGATTGCTTCATCAGTGTATTTGTTAATCATTCTTCTAGATAAATTATCTAAATCTTTTGGAATTTCTGCAACACCTCCTGCCGCAATATACAATTCTTTTATAATTTGATTTTGTGTCTTGATGTTTATTGCAAGTGAAATTGTTGAAATATCTTGATCAAATCTTTTAGATAATTTCCAAAAGAAAAGTTTATTACTTTTATGAGGAATAGGTATTTCAATAGAAACTAAAATCTGATCTTTTTTAAGGATATTTTTTCTATAACCTTTAAAAAAGTCTTTTATGGGTATACTTTTTCGCCCATCTTTTCCAAATATATTTAAATTAGATTTCAAAACTAAAAGTACAGGAGCCAAATCTCCAATGGGGCTAGATGTACATAAATTTCCTCCAATCGTAGCTTGATTTCTAATTAGAGGAGAACCAAATCTTTTCAGGATTTCAACTATTTCAGGCATTTTATCTTCAATAAGTTGAAGAAAAGTCTCTATTGTAACAGAGCTACCTAATAAAATTTTATTATTAGATACTTTAATTTTTTTTAATTCTTCTATGGAACTTAATGAAATAATAGAGTTTTCCTTTTCGTTAATTATAGGCCTTTGTAAATTCAAATCAGTTCCGCCAGCTAAAAATTTAAAATTTTTAATTGTAGTAAGTTTTTTTAATTCATCTATTTTTACTGGATGATGATAAGTAACATTACCTAATTTGATATCGTAAGTTTCTTCTTTAAAATGTTTTGGCTTTATTTGAACGTCGTATTTAGCAACTGTTTTGAGTGCTTTTATAATTGGAGAATACCCTGTACATCTGCATAAATTTCCTGAAAATGCATCGTTTATTGTATTATCATTTATTTCTTTATCAGAGTTAAGTAAGCTAACACCTGAAATAATAAACCCTGGTGTACAATATCCACATTGAGAAGCATTTTCTCTTGAAAAAGCCACTTGTAATGGATGGGGGTTTTTATCATTACCTAAACCTTCTATTGTAACTATATTTTTACCTACAACCTGACCTATTCTTACCAAACATGAATTCACAGGTTTTAAATAAGAGTGATTTTCTTCATTAATGATAACAGAACAAGCACCACAATCACCTTCAGCACAACCTTCTTTTGTACCGGTCAATTTAAGGTTATTTCTTAACCAATCTAGCAGAGTGATATCGTGATCAACATTTAGTATAGCCTCTTTTTTACCATTTATAAAAATTTTATTCATTTTTTCAGATGTCAAAAAAGATGCCCCACAACTAATTTTTATTGTAAGTTTGATTATAGCTTTTATATCTTATAAAAATCAATTAAAGAAGCTGAGATATTATTCTAGTAAACTTTCTCGTTTATGATCCCAACTTATAAAAACTTCATCTTCAAGTTTAAATTTATTTTTAAGAAATATTTCATCTGATAATTGAACGCTTAACTCGCCATAATTTTTAGTTTTGCCACTAACTTTCACAATTTGTCCTTGGAACTCTATTTCTTTAACTACAAAAGAATACACATTATTATGTTTTAGATTATTTGTTTCTTTAAGATTTAAATTTATGTGGTCCATTCTTATCGAATAAGTTTTTTTGTTTTTAATGATAACATTATGGCCGCCGACAAAGGTAGCTATAAATTGATTTTTAGGATTATTAAAAATCTCATAAGGACTTCCTACTTGTTCAATTATCCCTTTATTCATTACAACAATCATGTCTGCTAAAGCCATGGCTTCATCTTGCGAGTGAGTAACATGTATGAAAGTAATACCAAGCTTTTTTTGTAAAACTTTTAATTCGCTTCTCATTTTAATTCTTAAAAAAGGATCTAAAGCAGATAATGGTTCATCTAAAAGTAAAATAGATGGATTAGTTATAAGAGCTCTTGCTAAGGCAACTCTTTGTTGTTGACCACCTGATAATTGAGCAGGTAACCTATCAGAAAATTCTGACATTTGAACTAATTCAAGCATTTTTTGAGCTTCAATATTTCTTATATTTTTTTCTAAACCTCTCATTTTAAGGGCAAATCCGACGTTTTCCAGGCATGTCAAATGCGGAAATAATGCGTAGTTTTGAAACATCATTGCAGTACCACGTTTAGCAGGTGATAATTCATTGATAATATTATTACCTAACAAAATATCACCTCCTGAAATATCTTCGTGACCAGCTATCATTCTTAAAGTTGAAGTTTTACCACAACCGGAAGGGCCTAAAAGGCAGCAATAAGTTCCCCCTGGTATCTTAAGATTAATGTTGTTAACAGCTACAGTTTCATTATATCTTTTTGTAAGAACAGCAAATTCTAAATCTTCTGCAATATTCAAATTTCCACCTCTAGTTTTGCAATAATTTAATATTATAAATCTGACTTATATTTAATCAATTTTTAAAATTTTAATAAAAATGATTAAAAATTAATCAATAATATAGTTGCATCAAGATTCTCTTTTCAATTGTAATATAATTATACTTTAATATTTTTTTTACAAATAATAATGGAGAATATAATGAAAAAAAATATTACCAGACGTAATATGCTAAAAACATCAACAGCTGCTGTTGGAGCAGTTGCTGGAGCAGGTTTGCTAAAAGGATTTCCAGCAATACATGCAGCAGATGCACCTGTTATTCGCTATTTAGGTACTGCTGTTAATATGGGTGACGCTGTACAAAAGAGATTATTTGATGACACCGGTATTAAAGTTAAATTCATTGTTAAGACAACTGATGAGGTTACTAAAACAATTTTTACCCAACCAAATAGTTTTGACATAGTTGATTCTGAGTATTTTAGTATGCCAAAGTTAGTTCCATCTGGAAATCTTTTAGGAATGGATACAAAAAGAATAAAAGAATGGGACAATGTTACAAGTGCATTTACAAAAGGTGAAGTTGCTGGAAAGAAAATCGGAGACCAAGGAACTGCACCCAAAAAAGTTATGTATCTAAAAGGATCTGATTCAAAAGAATTTTCCTCAGAACCTACACAACATGTAACATTAATCCCAACAGTTTATAATGCAGATACACTCGGTATTCGACCTGATCTAATTAAAAGACCTATTAGGTCATGGGCTGAATTATTAAATCCTGAATTCAAAGGTAAAGCTTCTATTTTAAATATACCATCTATTGGAATTATGGATGCTGCAATGGTAGTAGAATCTATGGGTGAATATAAATATCCTGACAAAGGCAACATGACCAAAAAAGAAATTGATCTGACTATGAAAATTTTTACTGAAGCAAAAAAAGCTGGGCAATTTAGAGCTTTTTGGAGCGATTTCAATGAAAGCGTTAATTTAATGGCTTCAGGTGAAGTAGTAATTCAATCTATGTGGTCTCCCGCAATTACAGCAGTAAGAACAAAAGGTATTCCTTGTGTTTATCAACCACTTAAAGAAGGTTACAGAGCATGGGCAGCTGGTTTTGGACTACCTGCTACCACTAAAGGTAGACAAGCTGATATATGTTATGAATTTATAAATTGGTATTTATCTGGATGGGTAGGAGCATACTTAAACAGACAAGGCTATTATTCAGCTGTTATTCCAACTGCTCAAAAATATATGAAATCATATGAATGGGATTATTGGATGTTAGGCAAACCTGCTACAACTGATATTATGAGTCCTGAAGGTAAAAAATTAGCCTCAAAAGGCGAGATTAGAGATGGAGGTTCATACGAGGCTAGAATGGGAGCCGTTGAATGCTGGAACGCAACAATGGATGAAAATAAATACATGGTTAGAAAATGGAATGAAATGGTTGCTTCATAAAATGTATTTAAATATAGGGTAACTAATGTTACCCTATATTTCTAAATAGAATGATTAATCAATATGCCAAACCTATTTAAAATAAAACCGTCTGTCGGTTTACTTTCATTACCTTATAGCTTGGTTTTCATCTTCTTTTTTTTTATCCCTTTAGTTCTAACATTTGTTATCAGTTTCTGGGATTATAATGAATATTCAATAATACCTGATTTAATATTAGAAAATTATAGGTATGTTTTTGAAAACTGTTTTTCTTTTGAAAATGGTGTGTGTGTTACATTCAAAACTTATCTATCTACATTTATGTTTTGTTTGATAACATGGTTTTTCACACTTATTATTGGGTTTTTTGTAGCTTATTTTCTAGCTTTTTATGTTAATTCACTTACATGGCAAATAGCTTTATTTCTTCTTTGTACTATTCCATTCTGGACTTCAAATGTTATAAGAATGATTTCATGGATTCCATTACTAGGTAGAAATGGACTAGTTAATGATTTTTTTCTATCTACCGGATTAACGAGTACCCCACAAGAGTGGTTATTATATTCAGGATTTTCAGTAGTTTTAGCTTTTGTCCATTTGTACACATTATTTATGATAGTCCCTATTTTTAATTCTATGATGAGAATAGATAAATCAATAATTGAAGCAGCCTACGATAGCGGAGCAAATGGATTTCAAATTTTATGGAATATTATTATACCATTATGCAAGCCAGGAATTGTTATTGGATCAATTTTCGTTATCACCGTAGTAATGGGTGACTTCATTACTATAGGAATAATGGGAGGACAACAAATACCATCAATTGGAAAAATTATTTACGTTGAAATGAGTTATCTACAATTGCCCGCTGCTGCCGCTAATGCAGTAATTCTGTTATTCTTAACCTTATTAATTATTTGGATAATGACAAAAATGATTGATATCCGAAAAGAGCTTTAACAATGTTTAGTAAAAAAAATAATACTTATTATATATGCGTCTTCTTTTTTTCTTTATTTGTTTTATTTCTTTACGGTCCTACGTTTACAATAATTCTACTAAGTTTTCAGGGACCAGATGGAGGATTAACTTTTCCTCTTAATGGCATATCAACTTATTGGTTCGAAGAACTTTGGCGAGGTGGATCTGTGGTAGATATCGGCTCAGCTTTTAAAAGATCCATAATTTTGGGTATAATAGTTATGATTTTAACAGTAGTTTTATCCGTTGCAGCAGGATTGGCATTTAGAAAAAAATTTTGGGGCTCTAATGTTCTTTTTTTTACAACAATCGCAAGTCTTATAGTGCCGTCAATAGTATTATCCTTAGGTATCGCTTTGCAATTTAGACTAATTGACGATCTAACAAAATGGATTGGTAATTCACTTGACATAAGTTGGATTAATGATTCTTTTCAAACTTCTTTGGGTATGTATTCAAGTGGACTTGGAGCGCAATTAACTTGGACACTTCCTTTTGGTTTATTAATAATGTTTGCCGTTTTTAACCGATTCGATAAATCTTACGAAGAAGCTGCAAGAGATCTAGGAGCCACTCCATGGAAAACTTTTAAAGAAATTGTCTTGCCGCTTATTGCACCAAGTATTATTGGAATTGCTTTATTCGGATTTACATTGTCATATGATGAATTGGCAAGATCATCTCAAGTTATGGGATCTGGAAACACGCTTCCACTTGAATTACGTGGTTTAACAACTACAGTTACTACTCCTGTTATATACGCTTTAGGTACAGTAACGACTTTTGTTTCATTTACTGTTATTGCCATTTCAGTTGGATTTTATTTATTTCTCAAAAGAAAAAAAGGAATATAAGTTTGAAAAAAAAAATTTGTATAATTAATCCAAACACTACTATTTCCATGACAAAAGTAATAGACATTACTGCAAAAAAATACGCTGGGGTTAATACAGAAATTATAACAACTCAACCTCAAACTGGTCCAGAAAGTATTGAGGGTTATTATGACGAAGCTTTTTGTATTCCTGGATTAATTGAAGAAATCAATAATAATATGGAAGCTGATGGTTATGTAATTGCATGTTTTGACGACACTGGTCTAGATGCTGTAAGATCAATAACCGACAAACCCGTCATTGGAATTGGAGAAGCGGCTTATCATGTAGCCAGTTTAGTTTCTGGAAACTTTTCAGTTATAACAACCTTATCGAGATCGATAAATCCTTTAAAACATAACCTTAAAAAATATGGGTTGTTTGAAAAATGCGTAAGTGTAACAGCTATAGAAGTACCTGTATTAGATCTAGAAGAAATCTCAGATGATAATCTTGACAAACTAAATACGGGCATAGAAAAAACCATATTAGAAGATAATTCAGAAGCTATTATTCTTGGATGTGCAGGAATGTCTAACTTAGCAAAAGACCTTGAACTAAATCACGGTCTGCCAGTAATAGAAGGAGTCTCTTCCGCAGTTGTATTAACAGAAGGTTTAATTAATCTTCAAATTAAAACAAGTAAAATTGGTTCTTATGCTTTACCTAGAGATAAGAATTATACCGGCTATTTAAGTAAATTTAGACCAAAAAGTTGAAATTATGACAGTTAAAGTTCTAAACCACCCATTAATAAATGTGCTAATGACAAACCTACGTTCTAAAGAGACAAGTAGTTTTGAATTCAGATATACAGCAAAAAAAATATCGTCATTAATGGCTTATGAAATATTTAAAGATCTTAAAATTGAACGAAAAAAAATAGATACTCCACTTGATAATTTCTTAGGTGCAAAAGTTCAAGATCCAAAACCATGCGTTATATCAATTCTTAGAGCAGGTTTGATAATTTCTGAAGGCATTACTGACATATTTGACGATGCATCTATTGGACATATAGGTATGTATAGAGATGAAAAGACACTCAGCCCCGTAAATTATTTAATAAAACTTCCTTCAAACCTTCAAAATAGACAATGTTTTCTTTGTGATCCAATGCTTGCAACGGGGGGGAGTGCAATTTCGTCGTTAGAAACTCTTAAACAAAATAATGCATCTGACATAACATTGATCTGCTTACTTGCATCTGAAGAAGGTATCAAAAATGTTAAAGAAAAATTTTCAGATGTAACTATAATATGTGCCCAAAAAGATAGTGATCTCAATGAAAAAGGGTTTATAGTTCCAGGTCTTGGAGATGCAGGAGACAGAATTTTTGATACATAAAATTAATTTATAGCTTCTTCAAATCTCTGTAGGTTTGAAACATTTAATTTTTCAGCAGTTTGCCTTATATTCTCCCAAACTAAACGAGCTACTGGCAAACCATTTTTCATTCTATCATCATTAGTTAATATTTCTTTATCACCGGGTATCAAAACTTTATGATTCTTATCTGATGGGTTCGATGCCCTTACAAAATTAGCATATGACTGAACTTCTTTTTTAAAGTATTCCAAGTCAACCATCTTTTCCACAGATACGTATAGAGATAACATTCCATTAGCAAACTTTCTTTTTTCTTTGTCATCTATACCTGCTGACACTCCTGACCCTGTTAGAGCTCCTCCTAACATCTCCATCATAAAATTAATACCTGAACCTTTATGAAGCCCAAAAGCTGTTATAGCTCCTGTACCTTTTTCAGGATCTGGAACTTCATCATCTCTAATCTTACCATACATTGCTTCGGGGTTTATTGTAAGATTTCCAGAACTATCTATCAAAGCACCATGAGGTAATTTCTTTCCACCTTTTTGGGCAACCATAACCTTACCTTCAGCAACGGTGGAAGTTGCCATATCTAGTATTATATGAGGATTATCTTTACTCGGAATACCAATAGCTAAAGGAGACGTGCTTCCCCTACGATCACTTCCACCAAAGGGAGCGACTAACAAACTTCCCCTCACATTTACAAAATGAAAAGAAACTAACCCTGCATCCGCCGCCCTTTCAGCCCAATCGCCAATTCGACCAAGATGACCTGAATTTCTTAAACCCACCACAGATATTCCATGCATATGAGCACGGGAAATACCTTCGTCTACTGCATATTCTCCAGCCACTTGTCCAAAACCTTGTTTAGCATCTAAACAGGCCATAGCTCCTGCATCAACAACAAGCTCTGGTTTCAAATTTGGGTAGACCCATCCTTTTTCCATCCATTCAACATATCTTGGTACTCTTGCAATACCATGGCTGTCATGTCCCTTCAGATTAGATCCACTTAACCTTTCAGCAATTGTTTTAGCTTCATAATCACTACATAATTTAGCTTGAAATATTTCTGTAATAAGTGCAATTGCGTAACTTACTTTTACACGAATTTCTGAGCTATTATTTTCAGACACGTTTATCCCCCCAGTGAATGACAAAAAATTATATTTAATGTTATATTTATTTAATATATGAATTAAAGTCAAAATACCATTTATATAATTTGTTCATAACAGTTATTCTCTTAGATAGATACCTTATGAAAAATACCAAAATAATTCTTAAAACAATATTAATTGGAATGCTAGGTGGATCGGTTTTTAATATACTATTATTTCCGTTACCATGGGTTTTAGGACCAGCCTTTTTTATTGCTATTTTTGCTTTATGTGGAGCGGAAGTAAATATTCCACAAAAATTTAGAAATCCTTTTATAGGTATTATTGGAATTTGGTTAGGTCAGTCATTTTCTTCGTCTGTATTTATGGAATTACATAATTGGTTCATATCTATAGCTTTGCTATTGCTATACGTACCTTTCTCATATTTTATGACTTATTTATTTCTCCATAAAATTAGAAAACTTGGAAAAGTAGAAGCATTTTTTATTTCATCTCCAGGCGGATTACTGGAGATGGTTCTAGGTGCTGAGGAATGTGGGGCTAATTCTAAATTAGTTGGATTAGTACATATGATACGTATTTTTTTAACCGTATTTACAATTCCAACAATAATTTTGATAATATTTCCTGGTTCTTTTGAAAGAGAACCCTTATGGCCAAGTATTACAGGATCTTTAACAGATTGTTTAATTATTTTAATTATTCTGCCTATTGGCCTTCTATTTGGTAAAATATTTAAAATACCAGGAAGGCGTTTATTTGGACCTTTAATTATAAGTGCCACACTTCATGTCACAGAAATAATCGACCTTAATGCTCCTATAATTATTTTTATTTTTGCCCAACTTATTACAGGAAGTTTCTTTGGTAGTAATATGAACGGACTCACTTGGAAAACAGCAAGAAATTATGTAGGTCACGCAATCGCTATAGTTATCTCTTTGAGTATTTGTATGATACCATTTATACTAGGCGTTACTTATTTAATTAACTCTAGACCTGAAGCTGTTATTTTAGCCTACTCACCGGGTGGCATAAACGAAATGGGTTTAGTAGCGGCAACGCTTGGTATAAAACCAGCTTTTGTTATAACACATCATTTATTTAGGTTATTAATAGTAGTCTTAATACTTGGATTAGCTCAAAAGTTTATATATCCAAAATTAAAATTTTTAATACAAAGCTCAAAATGAAATTTCATTATTTTAAAATATAAAGTAGGATATAAGCCTAAATCTAGTTTATGGAGATAAAATTGATCAAAGGACTCATCGCACCAATATTAACACCATTTGATAACAATCTTAATGTTGATCAAAGCATGTATAATGATCTAGCTAAGAGCCTAATGGATAATGGATGTTCAGGTTTAGCTCCTTTTGGGACCACTGGTGAAGCACTCTCAGTAGGAAATAAAGAAAGAATGAATGCAATTGAAGGATTAGTTAAAAGTGGTATTGACCCTAATAAATTAATTCCTGGAACTGGCTTATGTAATCTTCCTGATACAATTGAGATAACCAAACACGCTATAGACTTAAAATGCCAAGGTGTTATGACCTTACCTCCATTTTACTTTAAGGGAATGAGTGACACTGGCCTCTACAATTACTTTGAAAAATTAATCGAAGGC
>Ga0206677_10005291_pt1 | contig 10207 bp, 21 predicted proteins | sample M130m12015metaG_FD_155475 | JGI IMG/M metagenome (GOLD analysis project Ga0206677, IMG submission 155475) | Ammonia-oxidizing marine archaeal communities from Monterey Bay, California, United States - M1 30m 12015 | ecosystem: Environmental > Aquatic > Marine > Intertidal zone | place: USA... | reverse complement strand
AGCAAAAAAGAAATTTGACGTTTATCCTTCAGCTTACGCAAATGGTTGGGCTGCCAAAATGTATAAAGATGCCGGTGGCAAATGGAAAAAGGAAAAGTAGATAACAAAATTCCTGATAATGTAGTTCCACATCCGAACTCACTTCCGTATGCAAGTGATTTGGCTGCACCTGTAATTAAACCTGATCATTCATTAACAGGTTGGAAACACGGAGCAGTTCATTCAGCAAACAAACATTACACAGACAAATTTGATGCTCTTAAAAAGCAATTTGAAGAACTTGCTGAAGATTTCAAATGGAATGATATTATGTTCAATGCAGAGTTTCGTTTGAAACCTGTTATAGGCAATGAGTATCATTTATACACTAAAAGCAATGCAACACATAAGCATACTATTTCATTGTTTGCTCCTAATGAACGAATAGGTGGATACGACAATTATGTAGGAACATTTCGTTTGAACTACGATAATCGTTGGGAAAAGATAAAATAACACTTGACTTTTTATAAGATTTTTGGTAGTATATAAACATAATGAGAGATACAAATACTACTATAAAACCAAAAGTAAAATTAACCGAGAGAGAAAAAATCATTTTCTATTTCAAGTTCGGACCTGGTAGGTTCAAGCAAGTGTTTAATGCTTAATCAAATATCATCATGGAAAACATCAAAGAATTTATTGAATACTGCAAAAGTTTCTATTTCGGTAGCAAAGCAGTTTATCCTTTACAAAATGTATCGCATCTTGATTTCGTTTATGCGTGTAATTTAGTCGCACGAAGAACAGATATAGAGTTCGCAGCCGATTCTATTGATCGTGAAAGAGTTCGTGATATTCTTGAATCAGTAGGATTCAAGCAAGCAAACTAATTTACATACACTATTTATTTTTGTGGGGTGTCCGCTGAGTATTCGGAGTTCACCCCCTTTTTTGTGTCTATTTGCCGACCTTGCTTTCCCCATTTTTCTTGCAGATACTTACGTTCTTCTTTCCAATCAGAAAAAGGTTTTCCTCGCATCGCAAGCAATTCGCCGAGACTAACATCGTTTTTAGGATTACCGTGTTTTATAGGTTCAGGTAAATCTGCATACTTTTTCATTGAATTGAATAATTCCGTGAAGTCTTTATCGTCTACATTACCAATCAAACAATCAGTAAGCAATCCACGAAGTTTTTCATTTTGTTTTACAACATCTGCGAAACTGAAATTTTCATCGTAAAATGCATAAACAATTTTTCGCATAATTTCTATGGAGTTGTTCATTTGATCGGAGTAATTTTGAAATGAAGATGATGAAAAATTTTTGGAAGAACATAATATTGAGTGTATTTCATCTGCCAAAAGACTTCCACTTTTTAATGCAAGAAACACTCCACTTGAAAACACAGGATCAAGAAATCCAAAAGCATCTCCTCCAAGCACCAATCCATTTTCAGCACTAAACCGATTACGATACGAGTATTCACCGGTTACACGATACTCACCAATTTGAGTAGCATCTTTAAGATGATCCTGAATCCAAGCATTGTTTTTAATTTCACGATCAAAGATTTCAGAATGATCACGGGTTGTTCCATTGAAAAGATATTTGTTTTCTGCTACGATACCAACACTTACTTTATTGTTTTTAAGTGGAATATACCAAAACCATCCTTTGTTGGGAAGATACGCAATGGTAGTTGCTCCTTCATTTAAACCAGGATCACGTTTAGCATTTTCATAGTATGTCCACATCGCAATCTTTTTTAATTTAGGATCACGTTCCATCCAACGATTTTTCAAACTTGCAAAGCAATCACGACCTGAAGCATCTACAACACAATTTCCGAATAACGATTGTTCACCAAATTCTTGACTTTCAACTTTGATGCCAATTACTTTGTCGTTCTTTTTGATTAAATCGGTTGCTTTGGTTGATTGTAAAACTTTTGCTCCGTTGTCAATCGCACGATTCATAATCATTTCATCAAACTCAGAACGTTCAATTTGCCAAGTTGTAGAAGATGGATGATCAAAGTGTTGGAAGAAATAAAAGGGTTGTGATCCTTCACCGTTTTCTTTTACAAACTGAACACAATACTTTCTTGGATTTTTGCTTTCCATTAAAGTATCAATCAGTTTAAGTCTTTCCAACGGAAAATAACAAAAAGGCATCAACGACTCTCCAACGTGATATCGTGGAAATTGCTCTTTTTCTACAATCAATACATTATGATTTTTTTCAGCAAGCAACGCACCGGTGGTTGAACCACACGGTCCTGCTCCAACTATAATAGTATCAAATTCTTGTGCGAAATTCATAACACTAATAATAAAATATAAACCAAAATGTTGCAACGATTATTGTAATCGTTATACAAATTGATAAAAAGGTGTTAAAATTCACATAAATAATTACTACTTCTCACACGGAAATCTTCCATAATTTCCCATTCCGTCATAATCCATTACATCACCTTTATATTCATTGAAGGTTTCGTAGTTTTTTGCAGATACAATTTTAACTGGTTTTGCTGATTTTGGTTTTCTGCTAAGAAGACGAGAAAGTATGCGTATTGCAAATGTATGTGGTAAACTTAATGTTGTCATATTTTTATTTTTTTATACAATGAAAGAAAGACGAAGAAAGTCTTAACCACTTTCTTCGTCTTAAACCACCGAATGTTTACCATTCAAATACCAAGCACATAAACAGCACCGCTGGAAATAGCAAATACGATTACTGATAGCATGAATCTTACGATTTTAAAACATTGATTGTCTGTTAACATTGTAGTGGTTCTTTCTATTGTTTTTTGTTGTGGATTTACGATGTCAAAGCATAAGTGCTTCAACAATATATATAACGATACAACTTTGCGTTTGGTTCACAAAAAAATCAATCTTTTTTTGATTGTTGACGTAATGTCTTGATTTTCATATAATTCCGATATGAAAAAGATTTTATTATTTTTAATTCCGTTCGTTGCAACTGCAAATTCTACAATTCTGACAACTATTCCAATTCCAACTTATCATTATCCTGCGAAGACATCATTTGATATTCAACGAGAAATACAACCCGACTTCAACAACAAAGTTCCATCGGTAACATTAGACAGACATTTCGTGGGAGTAAAATATTCATACTTTGAGAAATTTAATGTTTGGTATAAACAAACCACCAACGGAATTCAAAACGAAAACAACAACGAATCATTTGATTGTGACAACCACTCACTATTATACAAATCATTGTTCAGTATTGCTACACTCAAAAAAGATGTTAAACGAGAAATCCTCGTTGGGGTGATACTCGTAGAACAAACTGAACATTTCTTGGGAATACCTGCAACTAATCGTCACGCACTCAATGTTGTTTATACAGATAAAGGATGGGTGGTGTATGAACCCCAAACAAATAAACTTTGTATGTTGAAAGATTATCCTCTTGCAATAAAAGCATTTGTGTTTTAATATAAATTTATTATGCCTTACATAGATAAAACAGATCAAGCAAAGTACGATGCCAATAAACTTGAGCATTGTGGTATTCTAAATTATGCAATCAATCAGTTGGTCAACGACTACATTGAGCAAAACGGAAAATGTTATCAAACATTTAACGATGTAACAGGAGCATTAGAAAATGCCAAGTTAGAAATCTATCGTAGAATGGTTGCTCCTTATGAAGATGAAAAAATTCTTGAAAACGGAGATGTATTACCTTACACCAAATACAAGGATTTCAAGACCAAGAAGTATTAGTGGATTGTATACCACAACAGGGTTCAACGGGTGGAACTCCAATTTTAGATAACAAACAATATCTTTACAGAAAATATCTGACGAAAAACGAGATATTTGAATTGGTATCACAATGTGATGGTCAGATTTTTGGTGAAAAATCACCAAATGCGACTAATGACTACTACAAAATCGTTCCATATTATCAGAATGTGCTTGGGAATGTTCGTAAAGGCATTAAAAACGATGCTTTGACCAATAAAGTAATGAAGTATGCCTTGCATCTTCAAACGAATCCTAGCACTCTTCTTGACCTTCCACCTATAATTATAGTCAATGGGGGGTTCTGTGACGGGTCTCATAGACTGTCTGCCGTACATTTATTATCAGAATATTACGATGCAGATAATTTTCGTTGGAATGCTTTCAAATTAAAAGTAGATTTTTATGTGGAAATCAAAAATAATGCTTGACTTTTTATAAGAATTTTCGTAGTATATACTTGTAATGATGATTAAGAGAGAGTTTCAAAAAAGGAGTTTCCAATACTAAATGGCACGTCCTGATCAAATTCGTTTTCACACAAAATGCATTTGGCAACACATCAAACACAATCATCTCAACAGAATTATATTTCATATAAAAGGAATTTACAGAGCAATCTTTAATATAGACAATCAATGACATATTCACAATCACAAGAACACTATGATCATGTTTTCGGCGCACAATACGATGATACACGAGAACGATACGCATCTGAACTTGAAGACCTTAAAGCAGATAGTTTAGCATACGAAGAAGAAATGCGATATCGTCAGATTATTATAGATGCAGGATATCCAGGAACTTTAGAAGGAATGGATGAATACGAAGCATCTTGGAAACGAGTATTTGAATACGCAGAAAGTGGTGCAGTTGACGATTTACTTGAAAATAAAACTTGACTTATTATAATACTTGTGGTAGTATATCTGTATTGAGAGTGAGAAAAGAGAACAAAAAAAAAGAGAGAAAAATGAGATTTACAAAAACTAGAAAATCAGAATGGTTTACACAACCTACTATGGCAGGACATGAGTGGTGCAAAGATACCATTTTCCTTGCAGAAGAAATTTTCACCAAGTATGCAAAAACCAAACGTACTAAAGCACTTGCCAATTATGTTATCAAAGATATTCCAGAGTGGCATTATTGGCATAGCATTTCCAAGAAGGAATTGAATTTGCTTCGTTGGGTGTTGCGTAGAATAGACAAAGCATTTACCGAAAAGGGTGGTCTTACAAACTTGCTCGCAATGTATCAAAGTCGCACCGGTTGTCTTAAAGGTCGGGTAGATTGGGTTCTTGAGCATCTTGCTTACACTTACGACAAATCTGCAAGAGTAAAGGATTATGCTCGTAATATGGGATTTTGGGGAATGGATAAAAAAGAATCAACGAACCGATTGACAGAGTATCAAAAGAATTTGGTTCAAAAACACGATGTAGAAAAGGTAGCATAAATGAGAGAAACAAGAAAATTTGATATTAAAATTGATGAACATCGCTTCATCGGTGAAGAAGAATACGGTGGAAAAATTTACATTAACCAAGTATTCATTAAAAACAAGGAAATTGGTCTGTGGAACAAACGAATCGGTTATGCACTTTCTGCAAAACGACTTGAAAATTGGGAAATGCAAGTTGAAAATTATTTTCAAAGGAGTTAGAAAAATGGAATTGGATACTGCACTTTTTTGGATTACTTATTCTTTAATTTTTACTGCAATCGGAATGATAACTTCAGTAATAACTGCTCAACTGTAATGGACATCGGAGAAAAAAGTCAAATGTTTGTTGCGTATCACATGATACACGACTTCTCTAAAATTTTTTCTAAAAGAAAAATAGCATTGGGATTGTGGCATGAAGTTGTGGGACAGATACGATACGAAGCAATTCTTACTCAAACAAAGACTGAACAAAAAAAAGGAGAGACACCCATAAGTGTTTTGTTTCCACCATTTAATCCAGAAGAAGATTATTATCTTGACTAAAACCTTATGTAAAATTATTATAATATAAAAATGATATCGCAAGACACCATAGACAATCATGCAAAGTTAATCGCATTTCAAATTTACGATGCGATTGAAGAAAAAAAACAGAACAACGAACATTTGGTATTAGGACTTGCAACAGGATCAACTCCAATTCCTTTGTATCAGGAATTGATTCGTTTGCATCAAGAAGCAAGTCTTTCGTTTGAAAATGTATACACATTTAATCTTGATGAATATTGTGGATTATCAGAAAATCACCCCGAATCTTACAATCACTTTATGCACAAACATTTGTTTGATCATATTGATATTCCCAAAGAAAATATTTTCATTCCAAGTAGCAAAGTAGAACCTGTGTTTCTTAAAGATTATTGCGTTGGATATGAAAAAGCAATACAACAACTCGGTGGTCTTGATATTCAGATTTTAGGAATTGGAAGAAATGGACATATTGGATTCAATGAACCAGGAAGTTCGGGTGTAAGCATCACTCGCAAAATAGAACTACACCATGTCACCAAACGAGATGCAGCTTCTGCATTCGGTGGATTTGATTTAGTTCCATCTCATGCAATTACAATGGGAATGAAGACGATTTTATCTGCCAAGAAAATTTATTTGATGGCATTTGGAGAAAACAAAAAGCAAGCAGTTAAGCAAGCAATTCTTGGTGACATCACCGATGAATTACCTGCAAGTTTTCTTCAACATCACGCTAATGTATCATATTGCGTGGACTTTAACATAGACACAAAATGACTGAATACGACAAAGAAAACATAACTGAAATTTTACATGGCAAGGGAACATGGTTTACTGCAAATCTATTTAGATTGATTGCAAAAGCAGATGGTGAAAACCGAGTGAAACTTGCTAAATCATTTCCAGAAGAAGTGAATACAATTCATTTATATTTAACAGGAAAAACAATACAAGAAGACAACAACCTTGTTTTACAATAAACAGAAAGACAACAGAAAATGAAATTGTTTAAAAGCAACAAAAAATATCAATTAGTTACCAACAATACATGGGGAAATACAGAAGTATCAGAATTGGTACTAGAAGGAACTGAATCAGAAATTAAAGCATATGCAAAGAAAAGTTCGTTTGCATGGGTAGAAGACTCAACAAAACCACGTGGTGGATTTTATACACGAAGTATTGATGGATATCGCAAACAAGATTACGAAATTATTGAAAAAGTATCATGATTGTAGCAGATGTAAAACCCGGTCAACTTATTTCAATTAAAAACTTTTTACAAGTAAACGAGTTTTACTTGGTTACAGAAAAGCAAGATGATCCATACAAAGTTCGTGTGTATAAACAACGCACCGGTTTTCTTTATTTAAGCAGAACCACCAAGTGTAAGTTAATTACGAAAGAACTTTTGAATTTGAAAATATAACAAAATGATTTCACTTAGAATAGAACGTCACGGATCACAATTCACCGAAGATGTGTTAGATGATTGTCAACACGCAGATTTCCTTTTCAGCAACGGATACTTGGCAAGTTGTTATCACAACGAAGAGCATATGATAACTGAATATTACCAAAGACCAATGGACATTGAATTGTTTGGTCCCAACAAAGAAAGTGAATTGTGGGAACTTGCAAGCACAAACAAAATTGCTTACAACGAATGGCCGGAAAAACAAAAAATTGACGAGGAAATGATTACTGACATTTTAGATTATTACGTACCAGAAGAATTAATTACAATAACAGAACAAGAATATGAATAAGATGATATATCTACTGCTACCACTATTCATTTATAGTGGATGTACAACAACTTCCGAGAACATTAAAGTCTCTGAGACTTTTGATTTAAAGCAAATCGGAGAAATTTACTATCAAGCATACGATCACAAATGGAGAACTGATCCAACTATCAATCCTGCGTTTGATACAAAAGAAGAAGCATATGAGTATGCCAATGAATACAACAAAGAAAATGCTCATTTGTATATTGTCAGAATGATCAATTATCGTTTTGAAATTCGCAATGTAAATTCAACTGAAAACGAACTTATTTATACATCCAATGACTATAATGATGCGTTTGACTTTGTTGATGAATACAAAGCAGAATTTAAAGATTTGGTGCTTTACGACTTAAAGACCGGAAAGTCTTACGAAGGAGATTTGTAATGGGATACAAAGCAGGAATATCCGTTCAGTTTAAAAAAACTGATAAAACTTCTGATTCTTTAGATGAATTGTTGCATAGATTCAAACGATATATTCAAACCAAAAGCAGTGCAAGACCATACATTGATTGGTATTTAAATTTTGAGTATCACGAACACGGTGATATGATTGAGTATTATTACAGAAACTTTAAACCTGCTGATTGGTTGAAAGAAAATGAATTTGAATTTAAATTCACCATATGGGATGACAACGAGGAAACTGCAAAAGAAATTTATCCTGAAACCAAATGGTGTCACAAAACCAATTCTGAGGTAACACACGAAACGAGTGTAATTACTCTTGCCAAGGATTTTGCAAAAGGAAACAATTTAGAATTTTTACACATAAATTAGGAAATTTAAATAAAAAAATATTCATCATGCACAGGACAACTATAATAAATCATTTAGCAAAAAAAATTAATGCCAAAACTTACTTAGAAATTGGTGTTAGAGATCACACCAAAAATTTTGATAAAATAACAATACAACATAAAGTGGGAGTTGATCCTGATACGGAACGAAAATGTGATCGTGACCCGACATACAAAATTACATCAGATCAGTTTTTTTTAACAAATAATGAAACTTTCGATTTAATTTTCGTTGATGGACTACATGAAGCATTGCAAGTTGAACGTGACATTTTAAACTCACTTGATTTTCTAAACGAGGGTGGGTTTATAGTATGCCATGATATGAATCCTATTATTTACGAACGACAATTATTACTAGAAGACTCTAAACGACGTGAATATGCGATGCGAGAAAAAGAAAAGGGGAATCCTGAATATGGTTGGTGGAATGGAGATTGTTGGAAAGCATTTGTAAAATTAAAAATTTATCGTGATGATTTAATAATGAATACAATTGATGTAGATCAGGGAGTTGGTATCATTCAACGGGGTACACAAAATAAAATCAAAGCAAAATTTAGAGATTTAACATTTGATAAATTAGAAAAAAATAGGATAGATTGGTTGGAACTAATAAGTTTTGACGATTTTATTAAAACTTTTTAAGATTTGAATAAAGCAATTTAGAATTTATTCACATTAACTAAAAAATAGAAAGAAACATATCATGGGACTAGATCAATGGGCATATTGTAGGCCTCCTAGAAAACGCAATTCTGACGAGGATGAGCATCTTGAGGAGTGGAGAAAGCATAATCGTTTGCAAGGATATATGGAGGAACTATGGGAATCAAAAGGATGTCCTGTTCCTGCTACTTCTTATGACGAAGATGAAGACGAAGAGGATGAAGACGATTATTCAAGTGGTGGTTTCAATGGTATTGAGTTGCAACTTACAGAAAATGACATTGAATGGCTTGAAGAGGCAATCAAAAACCGAGAGTTACCAGAGACATCGGGGTTTTTCTTTGGAAGTGATTCTTACACATGGAATGAAGAAGGATATGCAGAGGATAATATTCAAGAGAATTATTATTACAAAGAGATGGATTTGAAGTTTGTAGAAAACGCAAAGCAAGCAATCAAGAAAAAATATCGTGTTTACTATAGTTGTAGTTGGTAAGTAATATACTTATTTTCTATGGCAGAATATAAAATTACACTTAAAACTCCTGAAGGAGAACATGAAATTGAATGCGATGAAGATTTGGCAATCGTTGATGCGGCCGAAGATCAAGGAGTAAATGTACCTTACTCTTGCAGAAACGGAAGTTGTTCGGTATGCACAGGAAAACTTGTTAGTGGAACGATAGATCAAGAAGACCAATTATTTCTTGATGACGAACAAGTAGAAGAAGGTTATGTATTGACCTGTGTTGCTAAACCAACAAGTGATTGTGTTATAGAAACAAACAAAGAAGACGAACTATAAAATCATATATTGAACGAATTCTTGATTAGGATAATCTTCAAGAAGAATATATTTGTTTGTTTGTGGTTCGTAAATGAACCACTTGCCTGGTGTAAATATCAAATTTAGCATATGAAGTCCACCGGTTCCTGGTATTCCACCAAATTCATTTACTTGACGAACAACAACAACTGCTACTCCCATTTCAAGTTTATCTCCACTTTTATATGCACTTACACCCATAAGTGATTTATATAACATTGCGAAGTTATCACAATCAAGTGCTTGATGATTACTTTCTACACCTGGTTGAATTCCTGCTTCGTGCATAAGTTTTCCGAACCAATTATTAAATTTGCGAAAGTGATAATAATCAACATAACGATAATGAGAATCAAGCAT
>Ga0206677_10005290_pt1 | contig 10208 bp, 2 predicted proteins | sample M130m12015metaG_FD_155475 | JGI IMG/M metagenome (GOLD analysis project Ga0206677, IMG submission 155475) | Ammonia-oxidizing marine archaeal communities from Monterey Bay, California, United States - M1 30m 12015 | ecosystem: Environmental > Aquatic > Marine > Intertidal zone | place: USA... | reverse complement strand
CCCCCCCCTGGGGCAGGGGGGGGGGGACTTCCACCGACGACGGCGCGCGAGATCATCGCCTCCCTCCAGCTCGACCCCGAGGTGGAGCGCGAGGTGCAGGAGAGCGTGCGGAGGGGCCAGGAGAAGGCGGCGCGGCAGGGCGGCGCCCGCGCGGTCACCTTCGTGCACCTGCAGCCGGTCGGCGCGCCCATCGTGTCCGACACGGAGGTGATCAAGGCGATCTCGCACGCGACGGGCAACGCGGTGAAGGAGACGGCGGCGGCGCTCGAGGCCGAGCGCGGCGTCAAGCACCTCACCGGATCCATCTTCAAGTTGGACGACGACGACTCGCACGCCGAGGCGGCGGTGCTCGACCTGGCCTTGCTGCTCAAGACGGCAGCGGAGGCGGCGCCCGATCGGTTCGGGCCGGAGGCGCTCGCGAGCCGCGGCCGGCCGGCCGATTGGAAGGAGGCGGCGCGGCGCGTGCACGAGATCATCCAGGAGGCGCGCCGGGAGATGGCGGCGCGGGCGGAGGCGAAATCGGCGGCATCGAGCGCGGCGGGGGCGGACGACCGCAACATCGCCGGCATGTTCAAGTCGGCGACGGCGGCCAAGCTCACGGAGAAGCACCCCACGTCGGTCGACAGCGCGATGCTCACGCCGATCGCCAAGTCGGCGTTCGCCCGGCAGGAGGAGGTAGCGACCAAAGGCGCCAACCCCGTGCTGGAGGCGCAGCGGCTGTGCGCGCTCCCGGGCGAGCTGGGCGAGGCCACGCGGGCGTTCATGTTCTCCGACGGCTCCGTGCGGGGGGCGATGCCGAAAGGTATCGTCATCTCCGTAGTGGATGCACGCGAGAAGCTGCACCGATGGATCACGGGGCAGCTGGAGACGGTCGTGGGCACGCGGCGCGTGCCGGAGGCGTCGGATGCGATCGACCGCCTGGCGACGGCGATCCTCACCATCCGGGCGCGCACGACTACGGGCGAGCCGGCGGACGATGAACACCACATCTTCCCGCTGGCTGTCAAGCTTCTGGGCGGGACGCCGCCGGAAGAGGACCTCGACGGAACGGAGGACGACACCATCGGCGAGGGCACTTGGGGCACAACGCTGGGAAACCAGTCGCGTGTCGACGTGCCCACAGCGATGGGACACCTCGCGTACATCCTCGCGGCGGTGCACGGCACCGTCGGGGGTGGCGAGATCGGCAAGGCGGCGGCGGGCAGGGCGAGCGCGTTCGGCCCCTCGGCGACCTCCGACGGGCTCGGGCTCACCAACCTGGCGCGGCGCGCGTGCGGCCGGCTCACGGACGAGAAGGTTATCCAGACCTTCCGGGGCGTGTTCGCCGACGCGCAGCACGCCATGGTGCGCATGCGCACGCGGCAGGGCGAGGCACCCGTCAACCTCGTGGCGATCATCGGGAACGCGGGCCGGCGCAGGATCGACCCGCTGGTGGACGAGTTGCGCGCGGAGAACGCCGTCGGACGCGCGATCGCCAAGCACGGGGGTGGCGGGCGCGGCGCGGGCGGCGGCGCGGGCGGCGGCGGCGGCGGCGGCGGCGGCGGCGGCGGCGGGCGGAAGTCGCCGCGGCCGGACGACGGCGGCGAGGACGGCGGCGAGACGCCGGGCTCCAAGCGCGCCAAGAAGCGCGTGGAGTTCGTGGAGAAGCAGCAGGCCGCGCGCGCGGAGAAGGCGGCGGCCAAGGAGGCGGCGGCGGCGCAGCGGGCGGCTAACGCGGCGGCCGCCGGCGCGCTGCTGGCGGGCGCGCCGACGGGGGCCGGCAGCGGATTCTCCTTCGCGCCGGGCAGCATCGCGGTGCTGGCGTCGAAGGAGTCGCACGACGGCGCGGTGGAGGCGCTCGCGCAGCTGTACATCGCGCGCAACCCGTCCAGGGTGCAGCGCGAGCAGCAGCCGTGCCCCTTCGTGGCCATTCGACACGGCGCCGGCTCCGACGCGCTGTGCAAGGAGGGCCAGAAGGAGGGCTTCGGCAAGTGCGCGCAGTGCAAGGGGTGGGCGGCCACGGCGCGCGACCAGCGCGTCCCCTTCCACGCTGAAGACGTCGCCAAGGTCAAGGCGGCGTGCGTGGCGCGCCTGCAGGGCCAGTTCTCGAGCATGCTGGTCGCCTAGGGCGGCGCTGGACGGCCCGAGGCTCGGGCGCGGCCGCTCGCCTCACAAGCGGGTGGCGCGCCGGAGCGCGGGCGGCGCACTGACGGTGGCGGTGGCGACGGCGCAGGGCGCGACACCGGTAGCGCGGCAGTGCGTGGGTCAGAGGGCAGGGGAGGGGAGGGAGGCGCAGGCGCGGTCGTCAGCCGGGGCCCACTTCACGAGGGTGCCTGGGCAGCGGCAGCGCAGCCGACAGACAGCAGTGGGCAGGGGCTGGCAGCGGGCGGCGGGGAAGAGGGGGGCGGGGGGAGGGTTCAGGCAGTGGGAGGGCATGACGCAGGGGCGGGGACGGACTTCACGGCGATTCACCACTCAACCGCCCAGAGCTTGGCCGGCGGCGCGCAAGCGCAGTCGAGCCAAGTTGGGGCCGACGACGACGCCCAGAGCTCGGCCGGCGGCGCGCGAGCGCAGCCGAGCCAAGTTGGGGCAGACGACGACGGACAGACTTCGAGCCACGCGGTGGCCGAAGACGACGGCGGGCGGTGTCAGGGCCAGCATCCTGTGACACCGGCCCAGGTGACAGCGTAGGGCCGCGTGGCGCACAGCTCACGCTCGCGAGCCCCGCGTTACACCCAGCCCGTCGTAGACCAGACTCACTAGACTCGACGGACGCTGCGACCCGCCCGTAGCCCACCTGGCATTACCACCAGGCGGAAGCTATTCGGGCTCACAAGACGGTGCGGTCGGCGAGGCGGGTCTCCTGGGGAGACCAAGCCGCCGACGCGCCAGCGGCGGGCGCGCCACGCGAGGCGCGGTGCGCGGCTGTGGCGCGGGAGGAGCTGCGCGCGGTGGCCGCCCTCAGCGAGCCGCCGACGCCGGGCTGCGCGCGGGCGCGCCGGGATGACCAGGCGCCGGCATCGGTCGGGGCCATCTTCGGGTTCGGGTCACCGGCGGGCGCCGTCGACGCAGCGGCACGCCGCGCAGCGTCACGGGCGCGGCGGCGCAGCGGCACGGCGTGGGCGACGGCGCTCATCGTGTTCTCGGGGCCCGGGCACGAGCGCGACTTGGCGGCGCGGTTGCGTGCTCGGGGCGTGGCGGTCACCGTGGTCGACACCAAGGTCGGCGGATCGGATCACGACGTGCGCCGGGCGGGCGTTGGCGGGCGGCTGCTCGAGCGCGTGCGACGCGGAGATTACGATCTCGTCTTCGCGGCGCCGCCATGCGAGAGCTTCTCGGTGGCGCACCGGCCGCAGTTGCGGTCGCGCCGGCAGAAGGAGGGGCTCGCCAACGCCCCGCCGGAATGGGCCGCGTACCTGCGCAAGCACAACGAGCTCGCGCAGTGGACGGCGGAGCTGGCGCGGGCGGCGCACCAGGCGGGCGCGATTTGGGCGCTTGAGAACCCGGCCGATCGCGGGCGGAAGGGATCTCCGGCGTTCTGGGCCGAGCGCGCGGATCACGCGCCGCTGTGGGTGCAGAGCTGCGTCGAGGCACTGGAGGCGCAGACGGGGGCGGCGACGCGGACGTTCGCCTACTGCGCCTTCGGCGCGGCCTACCAGAAGTACACCTCCATCATGCACGACGCCGAGTGGGTGGAGCTGGAGGCTCTCGATGCGCGGCTGTGCGCGCATGGTGACGAGGCGCACGCCGAGCTGCTGCGCGGGCGCGACAGGAACGGCGCCTCGCGAGCGGCGCGCGCGGCGGCCTACCCGGACGAGCTCAACGAGTTCTTGGCGGCGGCGGCGGCAACCGCGCTGCGGCGGAGAGACGCAGCGGCGGAGGCGCGGCGCGATGCGCCGCAGGCGGCGACGGCGGGCCGAGGCGGCCGCGTCGGCGAGGGGTGGGACCTCTCTCCCGAGGTCGCAGCCGAGTGCGAGGCGGCTCGTCGCGCGGCGCCCAAGTTCGCGTCAGAGCGGAACAAGCGGGCCACCGGAGCGGCGGAGCTCCAACGCGAGGAGTTGCCGGGCGACCTGCACACGCCGCCCTCGCGGTCGCGCCCGCGCTCGGCGACGAGCGCGGGCGGGCGGGGGCAGGGCGAGCGCGCAGGCTCGGCGCAGGCGGAGGCAGCGGCGCTGCGCGAGGCGCGGCTAGCGCTCGGGCCGATCGCGGTGCACGAGCTTTACCTCGAGCAGGTGTACCAGACGAAGGTGCAGACGTGGATGCAGCAGGCGGACGCGGCGGCGGCCGCGTTGCGCGCGGGACGGACGCCGCCGGCGGTGCCGACGGTGGTCATCTCGCAGGAGGAGCAGCCGCTCTTCGCGCGCTACGTCGTGTGGGACTGCGCCGACCCGCGCGATTGCCGGCCGGTGGAGCGGTCGACGCGCGAGACTAGCTTTCCGGGCGGGCGCCAGATCGACCGAGCAGCGCTGCGCAGGGTGGCGGCGGAGCTCGGCTGGGATCGGGTCGACGCTGACATCGTGGCGCAGGTCGGCGAGGGCGGCGTCGAGGCGCGCTCGGAGTGCGCCCTCGAGACCGTCTTGGCGTGGCACCACACGGGCGTGGCGGAGCACACGGCGGCGGCGGAGGCGACGGTCCAGAAGGACTGGACGGAGGAGTGGGCGAGCCGGCCGACCCGGCACTTGCCCTTCGTGCCGTGCCGGGTGCTGCCGCGCAACGTGGTCATGCAGGAGCGCGTCAGGCTTCTGCCCGGCGAGACCGCGGACGGGCGGCCGAGGCTGGAGGCATACCAGAAGCCGCGCATCACCCAGAACTCTTCGCACGGAGGCGACGAGTCGGTGAACGCGGGCGTCGAGGACGACGAGAGATTCGTCCAGCTTCCCACTGTGCAGCGCTACGCTAGGGGCTGGGCGATCTGCGACACCGCCGGCGAGGTCGGCGGGGCGCGGGCGGAGGGCTACGTGGTCGACGCGGAGTCGGCGTTCCGATTCTGCCCTCTCCAGCGCGCCGATTGGTGGACGCAGTGCTTCATGTGGTGGGACGAGCACGGCGTGGCGGGCGTCTGCGTCGACCGGCGGCTCGCCTTCGGCGGAGCGTACTCGCCGAATCGCTTTGAGCGCATATCCACGCTCTGCGCGGCGTACGCGCAGCGGCTGCAGGCGGAGTTCGACGCCACGCAGCCACCGCCGTCGACGGCGCGCCGCTGGGCGGCGGCGAGGCGCGCGCAGCAGGAGCGCGGCGAGCTGCCACAGGCCGGGGCGCAGCTCGCGCCGCGGTACTTGCAGGTGTTCATCGACGACTTTACCGGGGCGGCGCTCAACGACAGCGTCGAGGCGCCCGGCGAGGTCACTGACATCGTCATCGACGAGCGCAACTCGCGGTCGACGGGCGCGGTGCCGGCCCGGGCCGGTACGCGGGTGCACGTGCACGCCCAGCTCACCGTGCTGGCGCTCCGACGCCTCGGGCTGTCGGCGGCGCCGAGCAAGGTGGTGGTGGGCAACCCCGTCATAGCCCTCGGCTTCTCGGTGGAGCGAGGGGCGACGCTGGGCGACGGGGCGCTGCGGTGTCCGGAGCTCAAGCGGCAGTCCATGCGCAGCGAGGGAGACGAGGCGGCGCGGCTCGCGCGCGACGGGCGGGTCGACCGTCGGCTCGCCGAGCGGCTGGTGGGGCGATTGTGCAACATCTCGCAAGCGCTCCCCGAGATCAAGTGCCACCTCGGCGGCGGATACGCGGTGACCCGCGCGTCGTGGGTGGTGGGCGGCGCGCGCCGGCGGCCGCCGCAGCTGCAGCTGCGTGACGGCGGGCCGGTGCAGGCGGAGTGGCTTGAGCTTCTCGAGCTCGCCGACGACGTGCTCGACGCGAACGAGGGCGTGGCTCTCGCGCCCGAGCGGCACTTCCCGGCGCGCGACACGCCGGGCGCCATCACGGTGGTGACCGACGCCAGCGGCGTTGACGGCGTAGGCGGATACGCGCTCGACCCGGCCAAGCCGGGCGAGGCGTGGCTTGTCTCGGCGGTCTGGCCCGCGGACGTGCAGGCGGCGCTGGACAGGTCGGCGAGGCCCCAGGCCGAGCGGAGCCAGGCGGCGGACGACGCAGAGGGCCGGCTCTCCATGCCGGCGGCGGAGACCTTCGGGCAGTGGGCGGTGGCTCAGGCGTACGCCGAGAGCACCGGCCTCATTCCGACGGCGATCACCGCGGTGGGCGACTGCGACCCCGCGGCGGCGGCCATCAACGCGGCGGCCAGCGGCCGGCCGCAGATGCGGCGGCTGCTGCGCGGCGCGCGCGAGCTCTGCTCCCAGTGGCTCGCGGTCTCGATCCCGCGCGAGTGCAACCTCGACGCGGACAGACTAAGCCATCCCGCCCTCCTCGAGGAGGTGCGGCGAGACGCCAGAGCGCGCGGGGTGGAGACGCACGTTGTGCCGATCCCTCCGCGCTGCTGGGCGGTGCTTCGGGCCGCTATCGCGGCCGAAGCCTCGACACGGCAGACGCGGACGGCGCGCAAGCGCAAGGCGAGCTGACCGCCATCCGGCGTAGCTGCCCGAATGGCCGACGGGCCTGGACGCACGACGGCGCTAGGGGCGGGGGGGGCACATAGCGTACCCCCATCACCAGCCCGACCCACAGCCCCCCAACCGCCACGCGCCAGCCCGTACCATCTAGGCAAGCGGCGCGTGAGCTGGGGCGAGGAGACGCTGCTGGACCAGCCGGCGGACGCGCGGCTGGCCCGCGCGCGGCCGGCGGGCCTCTTCGACCCTTGGGCGGAGGAGGAGGCCATTCGGAACGAGGCGCACAACGAGCTGGTCGAGGCGGCGGAGGTGGCGGCGAACGATGAGGATTGCCAGCGCGTGGAGGAGCTGTGGACGTTCAACCCGCCGCTGGACGAGTGGTACGGCGCGTGGGAGGACGCCATGACGGGCCCGCGCGCCTTCCGGTCGGAGCCCCCGTCGGGGCCACGGCCGCCGGACTTCTACTCGCCGCCCGCCGCCAGGGTCGTCGTGCAGGCGGGGCGGAACAACGGAGACCCGAGGCACTGGTCGCCGTTCGTGCCGATGGCGGACCAGGTGTTCGGGGCCAAGGACCTCCGGCTCCAGGGCGCGCTGCAGAAGGCGGGCCGGCTCAACCTGCTCTGCTCCGACGAGCAGCGGCCGGGCGAGTCGACGGTCGCGTGGACCCTTCGGCTGGGGGTGCGGCAGCGGGCGCGGGAGACCTACGACGTCGGCCGGATGGAGACGGCGCTCAAGTGGTTCGAGGAGTTCTTGGACGACTCGCGGATCGACCCGGCGTTCGTGACGCCGCGCCACGTCGGCGACACGCAGGCCATGGTGCACAACCAGGAGACGCTCGAGGCCTTCGGCGAGTACGTGCGGCGGCGCGGCTCCAGGCTGCGCGGCAGATGGGGGGAGACCATCCGCGCCGACACCATCTCGGCCTACGTAGCCCAGATCAAGAAGCTGCGCACGCACGAGGCGCACGTCGCCATCACCGACAAGTCGGTGGACGTGCTCGCGCCTTCGGCGTTCAAGCGCATGCGGCAGATCGACGCGCCCTCCAGCGGGCGCGCGCTGTGCCTCGGCTTGCGCGCGCGGCTCCTGGCGCAGGTGGCGGTCATGGGGTTCGACCGCTCCTCGGTCAGGGGCGCGATCAAGTGGGGGGCGGCCCTCACGGCGCACAACCTCCTGTGCCGCGGGGGAGAGGTGTGCGTGCGCGACGGCGTCGAGCTGGACGTGGAGCGCGACCTCGTGATCGGCGCCATCGAGTTTAAGGAGCCCGGCGAGGTGAGCGAGTACCTGCCGTGGCTCACGGCGGCATTCGCCGCGATCAAGGACGTCACGGCGCGGCGGCAGGTTTCCGTCATGCCGGTGCGGAGGCGCTCATCGGGCGGACACCTCGGCGCCGACCCCTTGGACACGTACGACGCCATCGTGCTGGCCATGCAGGCCAGGCTCGGGCGCTTACCGCCGGTGCGGGGGAGGGTGGAGGGGCCCGAGGCCCAGCTCCCCCTCTTCGTCGGCCACGGCGGAAAGCCGTGGCGTACGACGGACACCCGCCAGCTCGCGCGCGACTTCGCGGCGATGCTCGGGCTGCGGAGCGAGGACTTCGGGGCTAAGTCGTTCCGCATCGGCGGAGCGACGGACTACAGGGCGGCCTTCGGCGCCGTCAAGGCGGAGCGCCTCATCAAGCAGCGCGGCCGCTGGTGGAGCGACATTCACCAGCTTTACGAGCGCGCGCTCGCGGAGGAGCACCTCGACGCCTCGGCGGCCGTCGGCGACGCGCGCGGCGCCGAGCTCGAGGCGCTGTGCGAGGGCTGGGCGCAGCCGGCCGAATTCCGCTGAGCGCGCGAGCGGACAGCGTTGCCGGCGCGAATGGGGACGCGTGGAGACCACGCCGCGCGCCGCTGGGACCGAAGGTCCGGCGGCGGCGGTCGACCGATTGGATCGCGTGGAGTCTGGACAGGACGGACGGAACTTGACGGGAGTATGCGGGCACAGGGCCAGCGGAGTGGGCTGTGAGTGACTGCGACTCACGGTCGCAGCCCCGCTGGCTGGCGGCTTGGTAGGTTAGCACAGCCCGACTCAGGTCTGGCCCGGTTAGTCGTCGAGATCGCATCTCGCGAGATCACAATCTCGCGAGATCGAATCTCGGACAGACTGGTCAGTGCCTAGTAGCTGGCAGCCACTAGGTCGCCTCCCCTAGCTCTAGCAACCCTTCGGGGCTACCGAGCTACTCGCATCGTAGACCCGATTCTTACACCACTGATCTTCCCGTAGAAAACAACGACGAAGCCAGCAGGTGTATGAACTGGTTCATACTCGTGCTGAGCACGACGACCTCGGAGGGACACTAGACTAGCGGACGCAGTCCGCGCGGACGCAGTCCGCCCTCGCCCCCCCGGTGGACGGAGTCCACCACCGGCGGCGGGGACAGCGCGCTGTCCGCGCCGTACTAGTTTGCGGACGTAGTCCGCGCGGACGCAGTCCGCCCTTGCCCCCCCACCGGTGGACAAAGTCCACCACCGGTGGGCGGACAGCGGGCTGTCCGCCATTTACCCCCCTTACTCTTCACCCGACACGCAGCGGCGATCGTAGCATCGCACTGCGCAAGCCCCCGCCGCTCGGCCAAAAACCTTCGACTAGACCATGCAGGCCGTTTTGGCGACGGCGAAGGCCGCGGTGAACGAGGCGACGAACGTGTTCGTGCAGGCTGGGGCGCTCCAAGCGCAGACCATTCCAGCGATGATCGACAAGACCCTCAACGATGAGGAGCAGCAGGAGAAGCTGCGCGGCAGCATCATCAAGACCCAGCTGGCGGGCGTGGAGAAGCTCTTCGCCGTGCCGGCGGGCGGCAAGGTCTGGGAGACCACTCGGGCCGGCGTGCAGAAGATCGCTGTGATCGACAAGTGGGCAGGAGCGGTAGCGCTGAAGAAGCTCTCCGAGCTGGGCACCCTCCAGGCGTGGTGGGAGGGGGTCATCACCTTCCCCGACGGCGCGGGCTCGCGCGCTGGCCTCCTCGAGGTGGGGGGCATGAAAGTCTCGGTCCTTCCGGGGGCCGAGGGGGCCAACATCGACAGCGTCAACATGCTCAACTCGGGCGTCGTGACGACGGTGGGGCTAGACAACCTGATGGCGCAGCTCGAGCACGACTGGCAGCCGTGCGACGGGCTGCTGGGCGGGCTGGCAGGCTTCCCGGCTGGCGACGGGCTTCCCGACAAGACCGTGGTCGACACGGCAGTCGGGCTCGCTCCCGTGCTGGCGGGCATGAGCCCGGCGCAGGCGGCGCTGGCGGCGGCCGCGCTCAAGGCCATTGGCCTCGTGTCGGCGGCAGACGAGGCGAGCCCGGCGCGGCTTGGCGGATTCCTGGCGGCCGCGGCGGGCGAGCCCGCGGCGGGCGCCTTGTTCGCCGTCGGGCTGGCCACGGGCGACGGCACCACCGCTCGGCGCGAGGCAGGCCAGGCGGTGGGCAAGGACGCGATCAAGATCCTGCAGAAGGTCGCCACGCAGCTCAACGCCGGGCTCGTCGAGGACGTGGCGAGGCGGGTGGAGCCCCTCACGCGCCTCAACGTCCAGGTGGGCGGGCAGCACATCGGCAACGCGCTGTCGGTGGCGGTGCTGGCGGCGGGCGGCGGCAGCACGCCGGCTGCGGCGGGCGGCGGCGCGCGGACGGGGGCGGCAGCGGGCGCGGGCGGCGAGGCCCCCCCCCCCCCCCCCCCCCCGGGGGGGGGGGGGGGGGGCCTC
>Ga0206677_10005289_pt1 | contig 10210 bp, 11 predicted proteins | sample M130m12015metaG_FD_155475 | JGI IMG/M metagenome (GOLD analysis project Ga0206677, IMG submission 155475) | Ammonia-oxidizing marine archaeal communities from Monterey Bay, California, United States - M1 30m 12015 | ecosystem: Environmental > Aquatic > Marine > Intertidal zone | place: USA... | reverse complement strand
CTCTGTTGAAGAATATTGGCTTGGTGAAACGAGTCGCCTTACATCTGCAAGGGAGAATCCCAAAATTTATGGAGCTCGATGAGCTCATACAGGTAGGAACTATTGGGTTAATAGAAGCATCTAAATCTTTTGACGCAAATAAAGGAGTAGATTTTGAAATTTTCGCGAAAAATCGTATTCGTGGTGCAATCTTAGATCAAGTTCGAAAAATGTCCTATCTCCCTCGGTCAGCAATGGTTAACATTCGAGAACATAATGAAGCATACCATAAACTAGCGGCCGAACTGGGCCGCGAACCGAATCACGCAGAGCTTGCTAATTTCATGGATAAAGATATAGATGTTTATCAAAAGGAACGAAATCATGCTAATCAGTTTCAGACCATATCCCTAGAAGCACAAGTGCCGGAGTCTATAGATCTTCTGACAAGTAACTCAAATGAACCAGAATCAGTATTACTTAAGGAGCAATTAATGGGTTCCCTCACAGAAGCTATTAATCAACTTCCTGAACGTGAGAAAACAATAGTTTCTCTTTACTATGTTGAAGAAATGAATTTGCGAGAGATAGGTGCTGTGCTTGAAGTTAGTGAGTCTCGTATCAGTCAAGTTCTATCAGGAGTAACAAAAAAGCTGCGTGAAAACTTGATTAACAACGATGCTATGGTGTTTTAATAGAATAGAATATTAAGCCTGGATCCCGAGGCACTTTGACAATCTGCTTGCCTCCCTGAGCTTCTTGCAAAATAGCTTGCCGCTTTAATACTTCTAGGTAGTCTTCGCGCTCTAAAGTTACTAATGCATCAACATCCTCAGTCAGCCTTTTGACATCTACCAAGCGCTCCTCAAACTTCTCAATACGAGAAGACAGCCCCACCATGGATTTTGTTACGTTCGCAATAGTAAGGTTTTGCCTATTCACGGTATTTTCAAGCTGATTAATTTTTAAACCTACAGCAGCATTTTGCGTAGCAACTTTTTGCGCTGCCTCCGCTGGAATCTGGGTTTTTATTTCTTTTACAGCAATTAGTAATAGATTCTGCTGATCCGAGAATTGCTCTTGAATATCGCCCATCTCTTGAATCGTACCATTTAGCTCCTCAAACGAAGAAATCGCAGTATTCATATTGACCGCTCGTTTAGTCAGAGCAATGAGCATATCGTCGACTTGCCCAATCTTGTTAGACACTTGCAGAGCCATCGCCAAAAATAGAATTGCCCCTAAACAAAAGGCAGCGGTACTGCTGAACAACATCCGACTACTCGCAACGCTTGGGGCCTTGTCTGCAGTTAGTACTTCAACTGCCTCTGCCTCTGCCTCTGCCTCTGCCTCTGCCTCTGCCTCTGCCTCTGCCTCTGCCTCTGCCTCTGCCTCTGCCACATATTCTTGATCTTCATCAAGGGATTCATTTTTTGTAGCTTTTTTATCGTTCATCATTCCCCCGAAAGCATAACGTCTGAAGAAGGCTTTTCGCCTAATTACAGTTAGAATCGGCAGGTGAAGGGTTATCTTTAGGGCCGATTTATCAGCCTTACAACTCACACTTCTGATCTGTCTTGCACCACTCCCTTAATTGCCCGGCCTCCCAAAGAAAAAAATCTTCTGGGATACCCGAGCCCGCAACAAACTCAGTAGCTTCGTCCCGTGAGGAGAATGGTCCTGAAATAACTCCGAAGTTTTTGTTACCTTTTGAGCTAATGGGTAAAATCCACGCATTAGTGAGGGCCGGGAATTCAGTCATATAACTCCCGATACTCTCGTTACTATTTAAAACGATATGCTGTACGAAAAAATCCTGTGCAGCTCTGCTTCTCAATTGATGTGTTATATTTTGTTCGCTTTTTTTATCTTTATTTTCACCTTCAACCTCTTCGATCTCAAAATTTGTAGTTAGGCCACCTGTTTTTCTTTGGTTTTGTAAAACAGCGACTTCAGATTTTGGTCTTCGACCGGACAAAAAACTCCAGTGGCGCTCGTCCAAAGAGAAATTCTGAGAGAGTAAGTTCCCTGCATCATCAAGCTCTATTTTATCGTTATCTTTATCCTTCGGTAACAGAGAATGTGGGAGCATTTTATTATGAACTTCCTCTTTCTTTGGCTCGCCAGAAATACTCGTTGATAGGTCGCTATATTCCTCGGTCAACATCGCAAAAACTAAGAGAGCTGCCAGAAGGAGGCCTACCACAATAGAGCCCCTGACTAGCCTCTCTGAGTTGCCTGAACCTTTCTCAATGCCTTCTGCATCAGCCTGTGCATTATGCTGTTTTTTCGAGTTGTCACTCTGGTTATTTTTATAAGTCCCGGTTTGCTGCCCCCGAAGGGCTATCTGATTTGGCTCTATCTGTGTTTTCTTACCTGTAGTCTCCCCGTAGTGCCCGACATTGCTGAGAAGCAGCGTCGCTTCTCTTTCATATATCGTTCCTTGAGCTACCGCGACCAGGTCTTTGGCTTCCAAAACAGAGGGTATTTTGATATCCCAGCGATAGATATTTCTGCCAAGTAGCATTAATGTCTCATCATACCGTGGCCAGGTAACCTTGTTGATGAACAACACCATGCGAACATTAATTCCAGGAAAATCGGAGAGTAGCTGCAATAACAATGTCCACTGCGCAGATTCGACTCCATTTGCATCATTAACTAACATAAGGGTAATCGGCTTGTGTGCTGGGGAGTTTTTTCGAGCTTGATCCATTGTCATTTGCGACAGCAATTGATTGAATTTTCTCAACAGCTCTTCAGTATTAGTAGGTGGGAAGATTTCTAAATTAAATTCTCTTTCCTTTCGTAATCTAGAAGTAAAAATTCGCGAATAATGGGTCAATATAGCTTCATTATCTCCAATAACCGCAAGCCCCATAGACTGTTCAGTAACGGCATGAAGGGACTGACGAAAATTATTTTTATCCTTGCGGGAATACAAAATATCTCCATGGTCAAGGAATTGCTCAAGTTCAAGATTCTTGCTGGTATCTGTGTTGATCATTTATTGCCCTCCTAAGGCAAAGCTTATGGCTACTGCAATGTTCCATCAGTGTTATATCGCATATCCAACGGGACTTCGGGATTCGGCTTGTCTGCCTCTGTTGCCCCCTTGTTAAAACTATTTAAACTAAATACATAAGCAATAACCTGAGCAACTGCGTAATATAGTGATTCTGGAATGGGTTCTTGGATATCTGTTGTGAAATAAAGCGCTCGCGCTAACGTAGGAGCAGAAAATACTGGGACCCCCTCCTCTTTAGCTCTCTCTCGAATTCCTTGGGCCAAGAAATCTACACCTTTGGCAACCAACATCGGAGCTCCGGCGCTTGATGGGTCATAGCTAAGCGCCACAGCAAAATGATCTGGGTTAACAACAATTACATCTGCGTCACCTACCGCTTCAATCATTAGAGCCATCGCCATTTCTCTTTGTTTACGCCTGATTTGAGCCTTTACTTCAGGGCGGCCTTCCGTATCTTTAAACTCGTCCTTTATCTCTTGCTTCGTCATTTTCATTTTTTTATTGTGCTCATAAATCTGATACGGTATGTCAATTACAGCGGCTACAATTAATGTCAAGGTTACTAGCACGACTCCATTTGCAATCATCTCTCCTGCTCCAGACATTGCCGCTTGCACCTCACTAAAGCCCAAACCAACTAATGCATCGAAATTACTGCTAACTACAAAATAAAGAACCGAACCTACCAACCCAAACTTGAGCACGGCTTTAGATAGATCCACCAACGCCTTCATCCCGAATATGCGCTTTAATCCTTGTAAAGGATTCAGCTTGCTTGCTTTTGGCGCGAGCGCTTTTACAGATAAGTTATAGCCTCCTAATAATCCAGCGGCAGCGAACGCAATGATGACGGTGAGCGCGAAAAGTGGTAGCGCCACTATCATGCTTTCTAGGGCATGAGACCCAAACGTCGTGGGCAATAAATTCGAGTCGAAAACATCCTTGCGGTCAAACACAAAACCCCTCGCAAATATTTCTCCAATCCTTATGAGCAAATAACTGCCAAACAAGTACATAAACAATGCTGCACCAATCATCATCGCTGCGACTGAAAGTTCTTGAGAACGAACAACCTGACCGTCCTCTCTTGCTTTTTCAAGTCGCTTGGCCGTGGGCTCTTCAGTACGCTCTTCACTTGACGACTCATCTGACATCAAATGACCCCTATTACTTGACCTAAAACATCAAATGCTTGCTTCCATAACCATGTGATACGAAAACCTATACTTGACATCGACATCATCAACAACAGCATTCCAGCAAGGATCATTGCAGGAAATCCCACAGCAAAAATATTTAGGGCAGGTGCTGCTCTGGTAATAACGCCCAAACCTATATTGATTAAAAGCAACGACGCCATCATGGGTATCCCCAGCAAAACAGCACCAACAAATATCATAGAGCTCCACTTTATTATTAATACTGCCAATGCTTGGATTTCAATTAAGTCGCCGATTGGAAGTAACCTGAAGCTATCAAGTAGCAGAGAAATAATAATGGTATGTCCCCCAAGACCTAAGAATATAAGTGTTGAACAAACAACTATAAACTGCGAGATAACCGGCACGTTCCCCATACTCGCGTCAATCATATTCGCCATACTCAATCCCATAGAGGTAGATATGCTTTGACCGCCTACGACCAGAGCAGCATTAACTATCTGCAATGTAAGGCCCATACAGACTCCGATAAAAACTTGAACAACTATTTCTTTGAACCCTAAGGCCGTAATTGGGTCGACAGTCGGCCAATCGGCGAGGGGGAAAACGAACCACGTTAAGACGGCCGCTAACAAAACACGTATTCGCACTGTCACAGCCTGTAAAGAAAAGAAAGGTGCTGCTAACAGAAAAGCTGACACTCGAACCATCGGCCAAACTAATTTGTAAAAATAATCAATAACTTCAGAAACTAAAACTTCCATCACATAAACAACATTGGAATCCGCTCGAAGATGCGTCTAAAAAAGTCGACCATTACTGCAATTTGCCAGCCTCCAAAAATAACAAGAGCCACCACCATAACGCCCAACTTTGGTATAAAGCTTAATGTCATTTCTTGTATCGAAGTTGCCGCTTGAAATACCCCAATTAAAAGACCAACTGCTAACGCTGTTCCAAGCAATGGCGCAGCGACTAAGACCGCTATCCAAAGGGCCTCTCTTCCTAAATCTATTACTTGCGCCACTTCCATATAACCTCCCCTAGCCGATCACAAAACTTCCCGTTAGGGAGCCCATAATTAAAGTCCAACCGTCAACCAAAACAAATAGCATTAATTTAAAGGGCATTGATATCATCATCGGAGACAACATCATCATCCCCATGGACATCAAAACACTTGCAACCACTAAGTCGATCACAATAAAGGGTATATAGATAAGAAAGCCTATAGAAAAAGCACTTTTGAGCTCGGAGGTAATAAACGCCGGCACTAATGTTGAAAGAGGCACATCTGCGGGAGACGTTATATCTTTGTTATTTGCAATTTCTGCGAACATAGCGATATCCGCTTCACGCGTTTGATTAAGCATGAAATTCCTAAAAGGCTCCTCGGCTTTTACAAGAGCTGTATCAAAAGAAACTTGTTCCTCAAAGTAAGGCGTTATTGCCTGATCATAAACAGATGTCAGAACGGGGGACATAATGAATATTGTCAAAAAAAGAGATATACCGACTAAAACTTGGTTTGGCGGTGTTTGTGCCGTTCCCAAAGCTTGTCGAAGTAATGACATTACTATAATAATCCTGACAAAAGAGGTCATCATCAACAAGAGTGACGGCAACAATGTCAGCAACGTCATTAAGGCAAGCAGTTGTAAAGTTAAACTGTACTTAGTCTCACCGCTGCCATCATCAATCATATTTATGATTGGTAACCCTGTCTGAGCATCGGCGGGTACAGAAAGGATCATAGCTATCAGCGCAATACCACCAACAAGCACTCTTATTGCTTGTGCCGCATGCGCAAAAGATTTCGATTGAGGGGTCTCAAATCTAATATCTAACTTATGCGCCTGCCTAATTGTTTTGAACATCCATTAATCCTTCATCTTAGCTTTGTTAAATAGCGTTCTAAAACTCATGCCATGATGACCTTTTTTATGCGTAATCTTGCTTTCATCAGAGCTTCCCTGGCTTTTGACGACATGTCCCGGCGTGTTCCACGTGGCTAGCTGGGTCAAACTATGAGGTGTTACACCAATTAATACCTGGTCTCCATTGATGCCAACCAGCAACAATTTTTGGCGACTACCAAGATTTTTGATCTCGAGTAACTCTAGCTTTTGCTCCCCTGAAAACCCCATCCCTGCGCTATATTTTTTTATACCAAATAAGGTGGTTGCTAGCAGCGCTATTACTACTGCAAATGACCCCATCATTGTGATAACTTCACCTAAGCCAATAATCTCCATGTCGGTATGCTCCTTTTAAAGATTCTTCACTCGCTCTGATGCCGGCACTACATTAGTTAACTTAACGCCATAACGATCGCCAATAAGAACAACCTCACCCTGAGCAACCCGTGTGTTATTAACTAGTAAATCAAGAGGCTCCCCCGCAAGCTTGCTTAACTCCACTACGCTGCCTTGGCTAAGGCTCATAATGTCTCGTATCTTTAGGCTGGTTCTTCCAACTTCTAAAGAAAGTGTGACAGCGATATTTTGTAGTACATCAGAGTCAATTTTGCTTTTGTTTGTTTCCTCTAATAATGACTCAGAGTCGCTTGCCTGGTTTGCTTGATCTGCTAAATTTACTTCTTTTTCTTCCATAATTTTCTCGCTTTTTTACTTGATCGATGGTTAAACATAAACTCATTCTTTCACTTCGAGCGGACTAAAGAATTCGCCAATTGCACTGCCATATTCGATCCTTGGGTTCCAATATTCCCCTCAAAAGCTCTTGTATTCTCAACATCCACTATCGCGAAAGCCGGCTTTGCAAAATAGACAATATCGTCTTGCCGAAGAGACTCAAACTCTTTTAAAGTTGTTCTTATTTGAGCCAGACTCACTGTTAATTCAAGCTCTGCGTCCATGACAGCAGACTTTAGATTTGCACTCCATCGCGCAGCCAAGTCATCTTTGCCGGTGTGCGAAGTTGGCCGCAGAAAAGAGCTTCTAATAGACTTAAGAGCGTAATATGGATATAAAATCTCAACAGTTCTCTCAGCCTCCGCAACTAACAAGTGAAACCGACTAACAAGAACTAACTCGTCAAACTTCATCGTTTTCACTTTTTTTGGATCACTTGTAAAGTCCATACCTTTACAAGTGAGAGGCTGAATGGGAGCCCAGGCCTCTTGCAGAGAATTATAGATCTCTGCCATCAATATTTTGTTTATGCTTAACTCAGTTCGTGTAAATTCTTTATCGCCACTACTAGATGCTTCAGATGCCGTTGAGTTTCCGAAGAAACTGTTAAAGCATTCAGCAATCAGGTTGGGGTCAATGATTACCAAGGCCTCCCCATGAAGAGGTCTAGCACGAATCACGTTTATTGCTTGGGGGGCTTTTAATCTCTCTATGAACTCCCCATAAGTCTGGATGCTCACCTCCTCTGCTGCTCCATTTACTGGCGTTTTTATAATCCCCGATAACCGCTGCTCAAGTAAAATAAGGAAGCGCTCATTAATGGGGTTTATTGCACTAGTATTCATCCCTCCAGCGCTTTCTTCATTTACCAGATCATGCTTTACTGGCGTAAGCTGGGTGTTCAGTCCGGTGTTTGACTCAATTGACCCATCTTTAACACCTGCTACCAGAGCATCTAACTCTTCTGGTGATAATACGTTTTCTTTGTCAGCCATGTTGGCTCTCCATCGTTACCCTTTTGCAACTATCGCCTCGGCTATTGAACAATAAACTCGATAAAATATAGTTCTTGGATATCTCGATCGCCTATACGCGTCTCTAGGACATCGTTCATTGCATTCTTTAGCTCCAAGGCTAAGCTATCTCTAAATCCTTCACGTGAAACCTGATCTTCTCGTTTCTCTGAGAGGATTTTTAGAAGTTGACTGCGGACAGGGTAGGCGTGTTTTTCTATTAGCCTGAGAAGTGTTTTGTCCTCATTCTGTTTTACCATCACAGCAATCTTCACTTGAATCATTCTTTGTGAGTTATGAAGATTGCTTAGTAGCTCAGGCTCTATTTCAAGATACTTTAGCCCTTCGTCATCAATAACTTTTATAGCCTCAGCTTGTCTCTGCTGATCATTTACTCCAGCGCCAGAATTTTCGGCATCTTCCATCGCAGCGATAGCACTCTCTGCATCAGTCTTTGAATTAAAAAAGCCAACGGCAAATAGTGTCCCAAGTACCGCCCCTCCTAGTAGTATTAAAACCAAAACCACAATCAGCACAATCTTAACTATTGGTCTTTTTTTAGAACCCTCACTATCTTCGCTAGCTTTTTCACTACTCATTATTTATATTCCTTATTCATATCAAAATTGCTTATTGCGATGTCTTATTACTTTAAATAGATACATCTAAGCCATCGCTAAGATTTTGTTGCTTTTCGCCTGTCTTTGGTTCTAACACAACAGCCTTTGCATGTAGCCCAGTCTCATTTCCATTCTTTTCTTTATCTGAGGGTGTCGAATTTCCGCCATTTTCTTGTTGCTTTCCACTCCCTAAACCTAGGTAAGCAGTTTTTATGCCATGTTCTCTTAATTCCTCTTTTAATCTCGGCAATCCTTCCTGTAGAAGCTCTCTGGTTAGAGCCTTGGATGCATTAAATTGTGCCTCCAACTCTCCACCCCTCATCTCTAAGTGTATTTCTATGCGCCCCAACGCTTTAGGATGTATATCTAATTCGACTTGCCAAACTCCTTTAGAAACTTGAGTAGCTAATCTCTGACCCAGAGCTTCTGCCAAACGCCTAGAGATATAAGAATGTTGTTCTTGCTTGGTCATGGATAGAGCTTCGGGAAGCTCAATTGAAATGCGTTTACCGGCTGTCTCTGTTACGGCCAAAAAAGTCTCCGTATTTTTAGTCTGCAGGAGGGGGGTATCGTTGTATTCTTCAACTAAATGCGCAGCTTCAGGAATTACAGCCAAACCTAAGTTATTTGAATTTTGTGGCAGCTGCACTATCGGAAAACCTTCTTTCACATGTGCCGGATCAGAGCCAATGAAATTATTTAACCTAGCTGTCAGCATATTATTTTGTGTAGTCGAGTCTTTAAGTGCACTAGCCAATAAGGAATTTAGCGTGTCGTAGTCAGCAGCTTGCAAATACGGAGTTTTATTGAGCTGCGTTAGGCTTTCACTTCCCTCATAGACTGGATTGGCACCAATCAAAATCTTTTCTTGGCCCGAGACATTGAAGAAAGGTTGTGTTGCTGCGACTGTTTCGAGGCCTCTGCCTAGTTCAGCTTCTTGAACAAGAGCATTTTCACTAGCCTGCAAAATATCCACTTTTGGTAGATCAAAGGAATTTGGCATGTCGTAGTCAGCAGCTTGCAAATACGGAGTTTTATTGAGCTGCGTTAGGCTTTCACTTCCCTCATAGTCTGGATTGGCACCAATCAAAATCTTTTCTTGGCCCGAGACATTGAAGAAAGGTTGTGTTGCTGCGACTGTTTCGAGGCCTCTGCCTAGTTCAGCTTCTTGAGCAAGAGCCTTTTCACTAGCCTGCAAAATATCCACTTTTGGTAGATCAATTGCGGGCTCCCTTCTAAAAGGATCAGTTGGTTGGCTTTTCATTAACAGCGCAAGCAATTCGGCTTCTATTCCCTGAGACTGGGCGAATTCTTCTAATACCTCATTAGTTGGTTCGTCACCCCCTACAATCAGCACCATGCCACCAGGTAACTTCTTACTTTCCATTGTGATCAATGCGGAAGTGTTTTCCGGCAGAATCTCGCCATATTTTGGATTATTTTTGCCACTTTGTAGAGATGCAGTCTTAGCGATACTTTGTTCAAAAATTTCTCTAAATGCTTCTCTTTGACCACCGCCTAAATCCCGCTGTGCCTCAATTCGTTCGCTCTCCTGCGTGGGGCGTGAGCTATTTTGACTGGGCATTATTCTGGGTAAATCAACCATTAACTTTATTCTCCAACCAACTCTCTTGAAAGATCTTTATATCTAAGCAAGACATATGCCAATCTCCGTCGCAGGCGATTATCTTTTGAGATTAAATTGGGTGATTCCCTGAAGTTCAAGCTCGCGCTTTTCTTGCGTAACTAACATCTG
>Ga0206677_10005276_pt1 | contig 10230 bp, 10 predicted proteins | sample M130m12015metaG_FD_155475 | JGI IMG/M metagenome (GOLD analysis project Ga0206677, IMG submission 155475) | Ammonia-oxidizing marine archaeal communities from Monterey Bay, California, United States - M1 30m 12015 | ecosystem: Environmental > Aquatic > Marine > Intertidal zone | place: USA... | reverse complement strand
AAATTTGGATATACTTTAGCAACAAAGAAAATACCTATTGCTAAAACTCCTAACATTGTCATTCCTAATTCTTTCATTTTTCTCCGTAGTTTGGTCCAACATCCAATCTTTTAATGTCGGTTTCTTCTAATATCTCTCCTGCCCAAACTTCAACTATACGCAATGGCACTTGGCCTGGGTTACTTAGTTTATGTGTTTGTGCTGGTCTAATATACACACTTTCGCCTTCTGGAATATAAAATTCTCTTTCAGGCATTTGTCTAGTAGCACCTTGCCTAAGATGTCCTATACCACTTAAAACTATCCAGTGTTCGCTTCTATGAAAATGAAATTGATCGCTTAGTTCTTTGCCTGGATCTATCTCAAGTTCCTTAACAACATATCCTTCACCAGCATATAATTGTTTATATCTACCCCATGGTCTTTCTATTATTGTGGTTGTATAATCTTGTAGTAACTTACTGCTACTTGCAACTTTGGCTTCACCACCGATGCCAAACTCTAGTGCTACATCGTATTTATTGCATACATCTGTTTCTCGTATTCTTTTGGTGTCACTACGATCACCTCCGTTACAGAAACATATTTTTGCTTCAGGATGTCTTATAGCAAAGTTCATAATAGCATTACTGCTACTGTCATCTGCATCTTGAGACTGTATGTTTACTTGACTAACACAATTCATTTCTTCCAATATGGCTTTTCGTTGGACTTGGTCCATAAAGGGTCTGCCCTTCTTTCTAGTCAGCCATTCGTCGCTGTTAAGTAGCACCACTACATTGTCTGCTAACTTACTTGCTTCTTGTAACATTTGTAAGTGTCCTAAGTGTACAGGATCGAACCCACCACTTACAAGTGCAAAGTCATATTTCATGCTTACTTCCTTGCCCAATCTCTTTGTTGAAGGAGTCTTTTAGTTGCACGATATTTGTTTAGTGATCTTTTACCTTTAAGATGTTTTTGACCACCTCTAACAGGAGGCAATGCTTCACCTCTCATTACTTTATCACGAAAAGATTTCTGTGCTTTTTTTACGCCTTGTGCTTTTTTGCGTTTGCGTTTTTCACATGGCTTTTCGTAGTACTCTCTTTTAGCAAGTTCTTTTTGAAAGCCATCTTTCAATAACTTTTTCTTAAGAGTTCTAATTGCTTGATCTACATTACCATTGCGAACATATATAGCAGGATCAAATGGATCACGTGGCTCGTACTTCTTTTTGAAGTCTTGCTTCTTTTTGCGATCATATTGATATCCTTTCTTGATATCGTTACCTTTAAATTTATTACTCAAAATTACCTCTTTTTAATATTATTTTTATTATACTAGTTATCTTCTGCATTGTCAACCTCTTTAATATATGAAATAGTTTCATGGTCAAGATCATCAATGTAAATTTCTTTAACTTTTTGTGCCTTAAGATCTGTAATGTTGTATGTTAGTTCAATAAAAAATTGTTCTAATACACTTCGTATTCCTCTGGCGCCTGTTTTTAAGTTTAATGCTTTTTCAGAAACTGTTTTATAAAAATTATTTGTAAAGCCTACATCAATGCCTTCAAGTTTATACAATGCTTTGACTTGATTACTTACACTATTTTTACTTTCTTGTTGTATGTGTGTTAAGTCATCAACATCTAAGTCTGTCAAACCTGACAATACAGGAAGTCTACCTACTAGTTCTGGTATTAAACCGTATTGTATAATATCTTCGTGTGTAGCATGTAAGTACACATCTTTATCTAATTCGTTTTCATTATCAAGTGCAGAATTAAATCCTATTTTGTTTTTCTTGTTTAGTCTTGCTTTAATAATTTTGTCAATACCAACAAATGCACCGCCTAATATAAACAGTATATTATCAGTACTGAATTCTATTTTTTCACTTGATAATTTATTTGAACCAACGTTAATGTACGTTGTTGTGCCTTCTATTAATCTTAAGAGTGCTTGTTGAACACCTTCTCCACTAACATCGCGTGTAGACGTGTTAGATTCACTGCTACGGGCCTTTTTGTCTACTTCGTCTATAAACACTATTCCTTTTTCTGCTAGTGTGATGTCTCCATTAGCGGCTTGTATTAAACGTTCTAGTACACTTTCTGCATCTTCACCTACATAACCTGCTTCAGTTAATGTTGTTGCATCTGCTATTGTGAATGGCACTTTTAATTTTTTAGATAGTGTCTTAGCCAATAATGTTTTACCAACACCAGACGGTCCTAGCATTAGTATATTGCTTTTTTCTATTTCAACATCATCGACAACTGGTGACTCAATACGTTTATAATGATTGTATGCACTTACACTTAAAACTTTTTTTGCATAATCTTGACCTGTGATATATTTGTCTAAATATTCACGTATCTCTTTAGGATCAGCAATATTGTCTAATTGTAAATCTTCTTCGGTGAACTCGTCGTCTATGATTTTATATGACAATTCTATACATTCGTTGCAAATGTAAACATCTGGACCCGCTACAAGTTTATTAACTTCGTTCCTATGCTTACCACAAAAATTACATGATAGCGAGTTTTTATCTGTGCTGTTGTCTTCTGTCATTAACTTTTTGGTTTCTTAATGTAGTATTTACTATCTGTGTCTTTATCATCGTTATCTACTGGCAACTCCGTTTTAGGAGTAAACGTCCAACTATTGGGTACTTTGGTTTTTGGCTTTGGCTCTACAGGAACTTCGACAATTTTTTCGACTATTCTTTCGGGTCCTGGGACTTCAACTTCGACAATTCGTTCCACGATTCGTTCTGGTCCGGGGACCTCAACAATACGCTCTGGTCCTGGGACTTCGACTTCGCGTGTGACCACAACCTCCTTTGGGACCTCAACCTTGCGTTCGACTTCGATAATCTTCTCGACCTCAACAGGAACCTCCTTTATAACTTCCTTAATGACTTCTTTTTCTATTATAACTTCTTTTGGTTTTATGTCAAGCGAATTCTTGGCATCTTCGAGATTTTCTAGTGTTCGTTTATACTTATCGTTTAATTCGTCTAATTGCTTTTGATACCTGTATTCTGAATCTTTTAATTCAGTTTCTAGTTTATCAATTTTTAAATTTTTTTTTTGGTGATACTGTCGTAGTTGGTAATAACATTAGCAACCATTTCGGCCTTACTTAATTGTGCTGGTAATTCTATGCCACCGTCTATTGCCATTTGCATTAATTGTGCTTTTGTTTTTCCACCTAATATGGTATTGAGATCTTCTTCTAATTTTTCTGTTTTTTCAATTTGCTTTACTATGTCTTCTGTTTTTTGATTGTCAATATTTACAATAGGTTCGTTGATACTTTCAAAGAAAGTTTTGTCTCTACCATCGTAACCACTCATTACATCAGCGGCATCGTCAACAGCACTTGGTAGTGGTTTGTAATCTTCGTCTGATATCTCTTCTATATCAACATCTGGCTCTGGCTCTGGATCAGGTTCCTTAGGTGGCATTGGTGGTCCACTGCTTTCTAAGTTAATACCATAACGTAATAATGTTTGGTTAGCGGCAATAACTAGCATAACTGCTAATGGGTCAAACACAAATACCAATAGTAGAATGAATAAACGTATTGCTTGATCTAATACATCGCGATCATCATTGCCATATATTAATTGTGCAAGATACTTGATAGGTCCAACTTCTCTATCTAGAGTTCTAACCTTTTGTTCTGCTCCAAACTTCTCGTCTTTAAGTGTTGCTATCTCGACGTAAATGTTGTCTATTTGCCCTGTAAGTTCATCTATCTTGATAATGTTATCATCTTGCTGATCTTGACTGCTGTTTCTTAATCTGTTAATTTCACTGTTAGCACCTAGAATAGTATCTTGTGCTTGTTGCCTATAGTTGTCTATTGCGTCTTGGAATACTTTTATATCTTTACTTGCTTGTGAACGTAGGTTTTCTTTTTCCTCTTTTAGTTCATCGCGTTCTACTTGCTGACTTGCTCTAAGTTCTGAGGCCTGTGCAATGTAATCTATTTTTTCTACATCAGCACTTTGGAATATACCGCCTTCGTCGAGTGTAACAACTTCTACACCTTTTGCTCTAAGATCATTTACTGCTTTGTCTAGTTCACTGAGTCTTGCATCTTGCTGAGCAAGGTCAACTTTAAGTTGATCTCTGACAGTTGTTATTTGTTCTTGGTTATAATCTATGTCGCCTTGCACTCTTGCCCAGGCACCATCTCTGATTTCTTCTTGTTGTTCAATACTTGCACTAACATCTATACTGCCGCCTATACTTAATATCCTGTCTTCCAGTATGTCTATTTTGTTTTCTTCTCTGGCTATTTGAGCATCAACACGTTCTACTATTGCTACTGCATCTCCTGTATCACTTGCTTGATCTCCAGCGGCTTTACTTAGATAACCAAAAATACCTATACTTGTGATTACCATTAGTATAACAACCGCGGCCGTGAGGTAGGCTCGCAACATGATACTGGTTTCATTCCAGTATCTATAAAGCCAACTGGCAGTTAATAGTTTACCTACTTCTAATGTGCCAGCCATTACGGCTATACTCATAGGCATACCACTAAATAGTAGCATTAAGCCGACAATGGAAAACCATGCGGCAACACCGGCAATAGCCAGTGCAGTAATTAATGTTAGGATACCAAATAACATACACATATTTATCGGATAATATACACATATGAGAACAATTTTCGTTAACGCAACTGTAAATCCTACAGATCACAAGGTAGTTCAAAAGAAAGTAGCAAAGGCCTATATTGCAGATTCGTTATCTGATAAAGAACACGATATTGTTGAATATTTAAATAAGCATGATTATACTAGATGGTTATTAAAAAGGTCAAAACGTTTACGCAGAGAAATAAGTGTGAACTTGACGCCAGATCATTTTATATATCCAGTAGCAATTGACATTGCCGATGCTATTAATGTGGAAAGTCCTTTTTGGGTGGATTTAGTAAAACGTTTTGAGCCTATCCAAGATTGGCGTGTAGTTATTTCCATATCTGAAAAAGCGGCATTTTGTTTACAAGGCGCAACATTTGGTAAATTCTTTAATCACCCAGAATTTAGTGCTGTAATTAGCGATGTATGGGAGTGTGGACCACAACTAACCACAAAAGGTAATACGACAACTAACGATAGTGGATTTAAAGTTTGGGAATATTTTGTAGAAAATTGTAAAAGGCATCTTAAACCGGCAGGAGAATGTAAACACAAGCGATTTTATGTAAAACCAAACTCAGATAAAGATTATACTCATTTTTTACAATCACAAGGCATTGATTTTGAAGTTATACCGTTTGAATACTTTTTATTTGATACAAATAATGTATGTGGTATTAAGTCTTCTAGGAATATGGACATGATGGATTGGGAAGAAGCAATGGACGATCAACCGTTTGACATAGATAATGTTATGGACAGTATTTGGCATGACAATAAAGAGTATGATGCATTACTTTTGAATCGTATGCCAAAGCAACATAGGTTAACAACTATCGTAGAAGCAGAAAAACGTGGCTTGTTAAAAAATATGATATGGAGTTGCGGTAAAGAAGAGTTAGGTATGGTTACTCCTGGTGAAGATGCAGAAATTGATCAGAGGATTTTAAGCATGTTGCCTAAACAAGCAGAATTAGAGCCACATGATAATATATCTGGTAATAACATACCGATACGTCATGACAGGAAATTTAATTTAGCATGGCCACAAAAATGCAGAGTAAAAATTATAACTGAAAGCCAGGCAAGAGATTTAATTATAGATCATAAACCACCACACCCAGTTAGATTTTTAACTGAAAAAACATTTAAAGCAATGGCATGGGGCATGCCGTTTATGTTTGTAGGTAACCAGCATGGGTTACAACGTATTAGAGATTTAGGATTTAAGACATTCCCAGAATGGTTTGATGAAAGTTATGATGAATTAGAAAATTACAATCTTAGAATACAAGCCATGTTTGATGCTTATGAAAAATTTCTTTCTGAAGAACACAGTATAGAAGAAATACGCCTAAATTTAGAGCATAATTTTAATATGATCCATGATACTTATTGGGTGTCTAGCAGAATTGTAGATCCAATGCGTATTATGATCGATAGGATAGACGAACACAATATCAATGATTAATATATTCGTACCACTCGATATCAGCACATACAAAGATGGGTACTATGTTGATAGAGAGAAAGTTGAAAGAATGGAATCTGAACTATCTTTAGTTGGCAAGGATTATATTGAGCATGATATCTTTCATGTTTTATCTAGGTCTCCTATGTATGACAGCAATTTAGATTTTTCACAGTATGGCAAAAGTGTAACTGTATCGCCTTTTAGATTAGCAGTCGAAGACATTGACCTGCTTGACCAAATAGGCAGGAGATTAACAGATTCATATGGCGACGAAGTTGCTATTCATATAACAATGAGTGAACATCTTGCATGTGTATTGTCGCGAGAGTTTTGGTTAAAAGCAGTACCTAATTTTAATATTGTTATTTCGGATGTATGGGAACCAGAGTTCTTAGATCATGATCCTAAACTATCTATGTATAATGTGTTTGAATATATTAAAGAATGCAACGATGCTGTCGCACCATTCCATATTAACATTGTTAAACCAAATTCACATAATGGATTGCAAAAATGGTTTACTGTTAATAAAGTGCCTGCTAGTATTGTTGTGTTTGAATATTTTTTATATGATACATGGGTGCAAAGTGGCATTACATATAAAGGTTCAAAACTAGATCAAACCAACGACTTAGATGTAACAGCATTTTTTAATTTACAAAAGAAAACAGAAAAAACAAAAGATTTATTACTATTAAATCGCACATACAAAGCACACAGAGTCGCTGTAGTTAATGATTTATATAAAGATGGGTATTTGGACAATAGTTATTTTAGTTTGCAAGAGATCAAAGATAAAGACGAAGCACCTGAGTTATTGCAAGATTTTACATTACCGATACTTGCTGAAAGTGAGCCAGATACTAATATTGGCGACGATGGTTATATGCAACATGACTCGGTTGCTAATTACGAATGGATGTTAAAATCAAAATTGTACATTGGTACAGAAAGTTATATGTCAGTAGAGTCACAGATACTCCAGCAAGGTTATACACCGTATCCTATACGATTTATCAGTGAAAAGGTTTTTAAGCCAATTGCTTGGGGCATGCCATTTGTTATCATTGGTAATGCATTTAGTTTGCTTAAAGTTAGACAATTAGGTTTTAAAACTTTTGACGGTCTCATAGACGAATCATATGATAAAGAAACTGATGCTGATGTTAGATATCAGATGGTTCTAAAATCAATAAAATCATTCATAGATAATCCGCCCGACAAGGATAAAGTTTTAGAAATTTGTAAATTTAATATAGATTTATTTTACAGCACAGATTTTCAATTAAACCAATTTGCCGACATGGCAAATCTGTGTGTAAACAATTATTATAATTTTAGAAGAAAGGTTGATAACGAATTTAATCAGTAAAGGCACCAGTTACCTTTTCTACGTTCTGTATATCATTATGTTTAATTATCTGAGCAGTTAAGGGTGCCACCTCAGTATAATCTTTTCTCTTTTTATTGTACGTTTTCTATGAAACGCATTTTTTGGTGATCAGCAAGTTCTACAGTAGCAGAATTATGCTCATGCTCTCTTACTGTGACTTTTTGTACCCAACATCTGCCATTTGTTAATTCCTTAACAATTTCATCTGCTTTGTCAAAAGCCAACTCAGCAAACCTTTCACAACCTGTATGCGAAACAATTCTCATGTCGATCAAGTTTTTCTCTTGTAACATCTTAATTGTATCTAATTCAGGATCGTTTTCGGCTACTAAGTATGTATGGTCGAACATATACTTCAACCATTCTTTGAGTGGCTTTAGTCCCCCAAAGTCCACTATCCAGTTACGTTCATCTAATTCGTCTCCACCAAAAGTGAATTCAAATTGTAGAGCATAACCATGGATTAAATTACAATGACTGTCTGCTCGCCATTGTCTAAACGCACAACTGTGACCAGTTGAGTGCGAATATGTTTTACCTGAATAAAATCTTTTTGCCATTTGTTGTATGCCTCAATAATTTTGTTATTATAAGACATATTTAGGCAAATGTCAACAATTTTTTCTAGTTATTGGCCAATAAATCATCTAAATGATTTCTTAATTGAAATGTTTTATCTTTATATACATTATAGTTATGCTCAACTATATCTTCAATGTAATTCTTGTGTTCTGCTAATTTCTTTTTGTTTAAATTTTCAATTTCGTGAAGAATTTTCTGTTTTCTTAAATTATTATTTGGAATCTCATCATATGATTCATCAAATAACCTTGGAAAAGATTTATACCCAAATCTTTTGAGGTTCTTAAGTGTGTATGCTGATGCATAAAGAATAAATGGTCTTTTTGCTATAATGGGTTTACCAGTTTTTTCAGTTAAAAACACAGGTAAGCCAAAATATGTTTCAACTACAAGGTCTACCAGTGAATTTTCGTAAATTTTGGAAGGTACTCTCATTGCTAAATCAGAATTTGCTTTTTCTTCTGAAGGAAGGCTAAAGTAATCATACTCATATGTAAAATATTTGTATTCTTCAGGTGTTGCTTCGTATTCTTTGTTTAAGTCAGGGTACTTTCCACGGTATGTGATTAATATATTTGGATTATTTTTGATATTTTCGTACAATTCTGATCTCCATGCTTTTTCGCCTCCAAGTAGTGCAGAAAATATATAAGGCTTATCAAGATCTAAATTAAAGTCAAATTCTGTGAGGGTGTCTTCTCTTTTTAATCCAGAGTAATCTAGTTTCTTTGGTTTTTTTAATATGAGATATTGCTCAAACCATGGTATTTCTACCACATTCATTTTGTCTATTAGATGGTTTTCAAATTCGGTGTTATCTGAACGTATAAGTGTCACATGCTTGCCAAACTTCTGATTTATTTGACTTAAAAATAGCCTCCATAAATGATCACTGTTTTTATTGACTAATAATTCTTGACTAAACAATAAATTATTAGTAGCAATTTGTTCAAACAGTTCGTCAAAATTAGGGATATCATTTCCAGCCTTGCCCCAGTAGTTGGATTCAATAGGATTGTTGGTCATACCACCAAAATTGTGGTATATATCAGTAAGGTTTAGATAGGGAATCTGATTATTTGATAAGTGCGTCAAGACATAATTGTTGTCGTGAAACATGTTACTCATGGATTATCCTATAATATTAAAAGAATTATTTAATATACTTACTTCTTTTTCTTTTCCATTATGGCAACTGCTTTATCGAAATCTGCTTTTTTAACTACACCTTCTTTAAGTAATCTTTTCCTATTTGCCATGTGCCTTTCTGTCAATTCTTCTTTACTGCCACCATAGTAATCAACACAATGACCTGCGTCCATAAGTGCGTCTACTATACTGATTGGTTTACCATTTAAATCAATAATAAAGTCACCAAGGATTCTTCCGAACTTACCTTTCATGTCTTCGCCATCTTTATTGATTTGTGTTTTAAGAATTGATGTTTTACCTAACATCCCCTTGAGTGCATTTTTGGCCGCTATGCCAAAAAGTTTTTCGACTTTATCGCTTGTTCGACTTTCGGGTGTGTCGATACCCATAATTCTTACTCGTTCGTCGCTGAGTACCACACCAAAGCCTAAATCTATGTCTACGTCTACTGTGTCGCCATCAACAACTTTGAGTATTTTACATCTATACTCGTACATTGTTTACTCCTACTCCCACCTACGGGATTATAAGAGTATTTATCTATTCGACTTGTAAAATTTGTGGTTACCAATTGTGGTAACAAGTGTCATGTGAGGTGCCCAAAAAGGCTCAATGAAGTCTGCGTGATAATGGTCTGCGCCATCAGTTAATCCTAGACCAAGATCATGATTCATAACACCATGTGCAATGTCTTTTGCTCGTTGCCAACTATCGGGTTCTAATGGCTCATCGCTTTTACCATCACACCACCAACTAAATTGACATTGTCCTTTTACAGGATTGTAAATTCTCATTTCTTCTGGTAATTCAGGAAACCTAGCAGTTTTCCAACTTTCATATACTGGTCCTTGATACACTACTTCGCATACTGTATCAGGATATGCTATGCTTTTGACTCTGTTGATGGTTACATCTGCTACTGCCCACATACCAGCAGTTCTTTCACTTCTTGCTTCATGGTATATGTTTAATGCTA
>Ga0206677_10005273_pt1 | contig 10233 bp, 22 predicted proteins | sample M130m12015metaG_FD_155475 | JGI IMG/M metagenome (GOLD analysis project Ga0206677, IMG submission 155475) | Ammonia-oxidizing marine archaeal communities from Monterey Bay, California, United States - M1 30m 12015 | ecosystem: Environmental > Aquatic > Marine > Intertidal zone | place: USA... | reverse complement strand
TTTAAACTTACCCTCTTTATCTCTAAATCTTAAATTTTTACTTTGAGCCCAATTTCGTAACGGCTCTATAGGTGGCATTTTAGATCTGTAACTAAACTGACTACTAGGAGCTTTTTGTTTACCATTTTTTACGAGACTAGGATTTGCACCTTTTACACCTTGATCCTGAAATATACCATAATCTTCCATTAGGAATTCTAACAGAAACGCATCCTTTTCAACAATAAGATCATAACTAATAGAATCATATAAAGCACCTTTACTCACGCCATCTTTTGTCAAGTTCGATCTTGACTGCTGGACTACATACTTTCCAAACTCATTTAGAGCTTTATTTAATTCTTTGTATTTATCTAACATATTTTTATATCATTATAAATCACTATATCCATTGTTGCAGTCCATCCTGCTAATTGGTTTTCAAACCTATCATAAAACGGCTCACAACTTACATCACCATCTAATTGGTACTTGTCTGTATATAACGTACCCATTCTTAGTTTTTGTATCACCTTATTCAATACAGCTAGTTGTGTGTTTAAAATGTCCTGCTCATTATTGTTACCTGTAAATCTGTCAAACGTTTCTTGTTTCGACTGATCAACAATATCCATAGCTAAGATGCTTATATTAAACGTTAAAGTTTGTTCTTGTTGTAATACGTTGTTTACTATAATGTGAGCTAATGGAAAAATATCTTGTTTATTAAGATTAACGTCATATATGTCTCCAGTTGTTACTGTGTTACAATTTATGTCTGCTAATAATGTATCTTTAATCGTTTCGGTTAATTGATAAAAACCTCTTATTCCTTGTTGGCTCATTTTAAATGCTTTTTAATTTGCTGTTGTTCTAATTCATTTTTGTCTTTCATAAATGCTAACATCATAAAACATTGATGAAACTTTAATTCAGTGATATGTTCAATTCTTTCAACGTTTCCTTGAGATAAGGCAAAAAGCGACTGATACCATCCATATTTTGCTTGAAATTGACCAAGTCTGCTCGTTGTACTAGATCCTTCCCCTCCAAAGAGTTCAGGATAGTGTTCGCTAATTCTATTCTTAAATTCAGAAAAAAAAACATTGATGAGATTACTGCATCCATCGGCATATCTAAGATCCTCTCTTTTGTATCAGGATCATAGTCCACTATTAGATACTTATGTTTATACTTTGCCTTAATAGGTCTATACAATACGTTCATAGCTATTTCTATGTCGTTGTAGTCGCTTGAATACTGATCTAGGTCTATATACTCACCTAAAGTCATATCGTCTAAATTAGGCACGAATCCATAATCCACTTCATTGAGCGTAAAATGTATAACTAATGCAGGTTGTTCTGTAAATAGATTTAATATAGATGCAGATATTTCTTCTACGTCTGTATATTTCATTGTTTTAGCTAACTTCAGATCTACATTACAAAAGATCTCTATAATCTTTAACTGTAAAAATGTAGTATTCTCTATACCCTCTTGTATTTTTATAAACTTTTTATACTGTCTTAGTGTAATATCTTTTAGACTAGTAGGTATTGTAATGTTTATTTCCATATTTATATAACGTTATTTTAATGCAATTTAATAAAAAAAGGGCAACATTTCTGCTACCCTCTTAAAACACACTATTGTAAAGAAAATCGACTAAGATTATCGATATTCAAATATAGTGATTTATTCTACATTTCCAACAAGTGTAAAAACAAAAATAATCCAACATAAAAAATAAACCAACCTATAAAACAGTATGCTATTACTTTTAGCATATTTTCTTTATTTTCTTTTTTTGTAATTCGTTTCGCAATATAATATCTACGCTGTCCGTTTACTTCGTAATAATTTTTCATAATAGTTTCATTGTTAAAAGAATTATACTTGCAGTCCAAGCTATAATAAGTAACACACCAAGTACTCTATAATTCTGTTCTGTGCTTATTGGACTTCTACCTTGATTGGATCTCCATTGTCTAGGTTTTGTACTAAAATAATATTTACCTATCATTTGTTGACAACCTCCACAAGTTATAGCACTCCAACTGAAATGATATACTTTGTTAGGAGCATTACATTCAGGGCAATATATTGTTCTACCCTCTTTACCAGCTCTTGTGTATTTATTTACTTTTTTCATAAAGTTTATTTTTTTTATTATAAATAAAGAATTGTATTAGCTTACGTCTTTTCCAAGATTTCTCTATTTCTAATTTAGTTTTCTTTGCCACTATCTTCCGTAATAAGCGTTAGTTTGCATTTTAGGCTCTCCATCCCAACAAGATGCGTTAGAATATGAATTTATAGCTATTCTAGCTTCCTTGAAATGATCCCAATATACATACTTTATTTTCTTTTGCATCGGTTTACCCTCAGCTGCTGGATAAGGCACAACTGCATCGCAATAGCTTGTGCTTTTATCATAGTCAATTCTACTTTCAACTGGCACTAGCTCTACACTAGCTTTACCAATTAGTTTTGTGACTTTAAAATAATCAATGTTTGTTTGATCATATCCCCAAGATCTATAAAATATGTCTCCTACTTTAGTTCTTGAATTATCGTAAATGTATCGTTTCTTAGTCATTATATAAAGTTTTTATAGTTAATTAAATTTTCTTGAAATTTTATAAATTTCTCTGCTTGTTTCACAGTATCAAAAGCTTTAGTTTGTATTTCTTGATTTTTAGTTCCATAATCAGTAAACCATACAAGTTCGTACCAAGTTTCATCCCTGTCATCTGTATGTTTAAATAATTTGTGTTTGTAAAAAATTGAGTTTTTTGCCATAATGTTAAATTATTTCGAAGTTATGTTTTAACATTTTTTCTGGTAATGTATCTTCAAAGAATGAGATGTTTGCATAACCGTAAGATGTGTTTTCTTGAAATCTTACAAGTGTTCTACCTGATTTTGTGATTGTTTTTTTAACGATCTTGTATTGCTTTTTTGCCATAATTAAGTGTGTTTTTGTGTTTTAACTTGTAATAAAGATAATAAATAGTTAATAAGTACACAAGTTATGCACTAAAATATTTACTGTATTGCATACCTACCGAATGTAGGTCTAGATATTATGCTATATGTACCATATCTAACAGCATCAATAATATGGTTATTCTTATCCTCAGGAACATTTGTTAGCTTACCTGCTTTATCTTCTAGCCATTTATAGTTACGGAACTCTTGGATAGCGTTTTTACTGTCTGAGGTTATATGTATCTTGTATCGCTTTAATAAATCTATACCAGCGTTTACACTATCTCTACCTTTTATACTACCTCTCACATTCCAGCCCATACGTCTAAGCTCATCGTTTAATCTAGGCTCAGCACTATCTCCCCATATCATTTCTTTCTGTACTCCTATTTCTTGGAACTTCTTATGTATATCTCTACCTGTCATCATAGTCTGATACAAATATTCTTTTATGTAGAGGCTGTGTTCAGTAGTCCATATACCTACTAAAGCAGTAGGATCGTTTGTATAACCATAATCTAGTCCAAATGATATAAACTTTGCATCTTCAGGAATCGTGTCGCAAATACTATGTGTAAATATAATAGATGCAGAGCTTCCCCTTTCACCTAGTCCATAGATCTGCCAGTAAAGCTCATCTGTTGATTTAAGCCTTTCAATTTCTTCAATAAGTACAGGATCTAGAAAAGGATTATCTAAATATGTAGTTATATGAAAATCACAATCAGCTCGTTCTATAATCTCATCATATAACCAATGGTATTCATCAGATGGGTTATAATCAATTATTATTCTACTGGTAGTTCTTATGTTTAATTGGAAAAAATCCTCATAAGTTAATTCATTACCCTCATTAATAAATAACAGATCTCTTTTACGCCCTCTAATTTTTTGTGGCTCATCTAAACTCACAAACTCTATTAGGTTATTATTAAGTCTGTATTCATTTAGGCTTTTACTATGTGCCGTTTCGGTGTATAAATTATGTGTTTGTAATAAGTCAAAGAAATCACGCATACTAGATCCTCTAAGACTTGGTCCGTGTTTTCTACATATAGTTATGATCTTTTTAGTGTTGATCATACAATACTTAAATATTATCCAAATAAGTATGTTATAGGTTTTACCTGAACGAGTACCACCTTGTTCTACAATTATTCTTTTATCACTTGTGTCTAAGTGTTCAAAGACTTTAGTCGTTTTTAGTTGGATAGATGACTTCAATATTTATATCTAGATTTTTACCGTCCATTCCAGTTATCTCTTGTCTCTCCACATATCCTCTATTCTTAAACTTTGTCTTACATAAGAATATTACTGCACTAGGTACGCCATCGTTTACGAGTTCATATAATTTCGTTTCGGCAAAGTCACCTACTACGTTTTGTATTTCCATAACTTTATCCTCAAACTCCGTGTCCTCTTTCATCCACCTATAAGGCGTAGTTCTGTCTATACCAACCTTTTTAGTAGCTTGGGACACAATACCCATACTTTTTTCTAAAGCCTCTAAGAACGCTTCTTTTTTTATGTGTTGTTTTTGTTGTTTTTTTTCTATTTCGTTTTTGGACTTTTCCACGCTTTACTGTATTTATGTTGTTTAATGTTTAAGGCATCAAATACTCCGTCTTTATATAATAAATCTATCTCATCTTTAGTTGCACCAATAGACTTCTTTATATATTCTTTACTTACATTATGTTTATCTACTAAGGTTTTTATTATGTCGTGCATTTTAATTGCCACGTGATTACCCTTAGCTCTATTTATTCTAATTGTTAGTAACATTCTTTCAGGCTCTGTGAGATCCATAATAACACACGGTACTTTTCCATTATATTTTTCTCGTAACGCTTTACTATTCTTACCTAAGTAGCTTCTATGGTAGCCGTCTATTATAGACATATCTCTATTTAATAATATCGGTTGAATCCAGCCGTTAGTCATTATACTTAATTCTAATAAGTTCAATTCTTTGTTTAAAACTACATTAGGATTATAGTCATTAGCATTTAGCTTATCAACTTCTATCCATTCTACTTTTGAAATAGGATCGTCTTTATACATTATGGTCTCGTTTTAATATTGTGAAATCGTGTCGGAATACTGGTGGGTATTGTTTACCAGCTTTTATCTCTTTGAAATAATCTTCAACTGCTGTCTTGTTTCGTCTGACTGAGTGGTGCATCATATGGCATCTCCAGCATATAGGCTCAAGAGCTTGATTAACTGCATCTACCTCATCTTGTGTTATAGTTACAGGGAATCTATTAAAGACTTCTGATAATGTATAGTAAGTTACATCATAATCTTCATTGTGTAAATGTAATATACCTTTGTCTTGACTGCATCTCCTACATACTGTAGGCTGGGGAATCCATCCCATTTTCTTAGCTTTGTTTGTTAGCTTTAGTGATGCTTTTCTAAATTCTGGACTCCATTTCTTGTACTTTTGCATAGTGTTTATAGTGTTTTAATTACATAAGTTATACCATTTTTACCTACACTTTGTATCTCGAATCCCTCTTTTATATATTTAGGCAAACTCATTTCTGTACAATATGCAGATATTTTACTTGGTTTATCTATAAAGGTATAATAATCACGGAGCTTCCACAAGTCACTATATATTTTTTTACCTCTATATTTCTCAAAGACAAAATCTGTCTTATATCTTATATGTCCTTTACTAATCTCCATCCAACCTACTACAGCTACTGGTTTATAATCATCTAAAAAGCGTTCCAAATCAACTGAGGCCATACAATAATTAGTTTTATGATCGTATCGATCAATAGCTACCCTATTCTTGCGTAAATGTTTTGCAAATATGGTATAAACGTAACTATGTTCTGCGAGATATGTTTTCAAATTCAAAATATATATCTTTTTGGTTGCCTGTTGGTTGTATTTCTCTTTTATATGCACCTCCTATTACTTTCTCAAACAAGTATAATGCCGGATAACCACCAAATATATTACTAGGTCTTACGTTATTTCTACGAGTTTGTCTCACTCTCATAACTTTTTGCATAGCCATATTATATTGATTTTTATCTTTTATGTTTTCTTTAATATACAAGCTGAGGGCATCCCAATAGTCACCTCCACACTTGTCTTTATAAAACCAAGCTATCTTTTTACTGTTTCCTTTTACTGCATCTTTATAATATCGTGCCTGTACTTCAACTTCAGGAAAAACATCCATAATCTGATTATATAATACAGGATCTAATGTTTTTACTTTATGTAAGTTCTTTGCAGCTTCAGCGTGTAATACAGTAGCAACTCGTAAACTATCTTTATTAAATACCTGCATATCGTAAACGTCACAGTAATCTATTTTCTTATCATAGAAATACTTAAACACATCCTTTTCTTTCCAGTCATATATAGGCTTTCCTATTGTAGCGTTTTTTAAATGTGGGTTTTTTGTTAAATGACAAACCTTACTATTTGTAATACCACTAAAACGTATTAGGCTTTCATCGGCACGGATCCCTGTCATACTACATACTCTCCTATTCTTTTTATTATATAATAACTTGTCAAACTTCCATTGATCAAACACACCTTTCTCAGTAATACCACATTCAGGTTTATCAACTATCCATTTTCTATTCTCATCCCATTGTATATAATCTTTTTTATTTCCTAATACATATATCTCACTTTTTAATTGTGTCGTATAATATCTAAAATTATATCTAGGGTTATCTACAAATGTTAACACAAAATCCCTAACCATTGTATTAATCACTTCTTCGTCTCTAAATACTACATTGATTTTATCTGAGTAATTGTTCGTATCAAAGTATTCTTCAACGAGCTTTAACATAGCAAGACTATCCTTACCACCACTAAAACTTACCCACACCTCATCGTGTGAGTTATAGATTTTATCTATTCTATCTAGTGCAGCTTCATACACATTACGATCTTCGTATATTAAATCTTTAAGAGTCGCCATCTACATCATATTCTATAAACTTTAATATTCTTTGACTGTCTGTCATTTTATTATCCATATATACTTCAGCAATATATCTTAATATTCTAGTAGATACGTTTTCTTGGTCTTTGAAATCGTTTCGGATCTTCTTTAAAAATTCATACCAAATATCTAACTCTTGTTCGTTTGTAAAATAGATAGTATAATCATTAAACTTCTCGTCTGTTACGCCTTTAATACTTTCCTCATCTTTGTCATTAAATAATGTAGGGTTTAAGTCTAGTCCATATGTGTCAAGCTCCATTAAATCAAACTCATTAGCTAACATATCCCAATCCCACTCTCCATAGTTTAAATTGTCTTTTACTACAAATTCTTTTTGTTTGGCTTCATTTAGATCCTTAGCTACTATAATAGGTACTTCTTCAAGTCCAGCTTCTTGACAAGCTCTGAGCCTCATATTACCACCTAACACTACTTTATCTTCATTTACTACTATTGGTCTTAGATCTAACATTTCAGGAAAACTCTGTATTGATCTAACTAATTTCTTAAACTTATAGTCTTTAATTACTCTTGGATTACTACTATTTGGTTTAATTTGTTTGATATTAACTTTTTCTATCATAATTATATAACGTTTATTTATACTGTAATTTGTTCAGTAACTAAATTATCCACATATTCTGAGACATTATCTATGTTTTCTTCACTTAAATACTCAATATTATTCAATAATTCATTTTTCTTATTCAATAAATTCTTTTCTCTAGTGTCAAATAAAGCATTTACTATAAAATCGTACCACTCTTTTAATTTAGGATTGTATCTTATATATACTTCAAACATACTGTTAGCATACATTACAGTTGTGTGATCTATACACTTACCATTCTCACAAAAGTAATCTTTAATACTATAAAAAGTCATTCCTTGATGCTCTTTGAGTATTCTAATAAATATAGCTCTGACTTCTACAACTTCCCTACGCCTACTGTCTTGAAATAAATCAATACCTGAGACTTCTATAATTTGTTTCGCTATCTTGTTATTTAATTCTTTCATTTTAATAAAATTTCTAAATAATAGTTATCTAATTTATCTTCAGTTAATCTTTCATCAACAAAATATTCTTTGTAAGTATTTATAGCTTTTTGGACTGAAGCCTTACCTCGTTCATATAATGCCTTATCACAATGAGCTAATCCTAACGTTAATGTTCTTTTGTCAATCATTACAAACTTAAAACATTCATACGACATATTAAACAAAGTACAATATATAAACACTTGACCTGCATAATCGTATTTTTCAACAGACTTGTCAAAGTTCTTTATGTCAGTTGTTGTTTTTAGATCAACAATTCTATTTCCAGCTAATATATCAGCCTTACCTCTAAATGGCATACCTAACACATTACCGATCATAGGCACTTCAAACTCTGAATCTTGTATCATTGACAAAGCCATCTCATTTCTATAAAAAGCATCTTGTAATCTTTCAGCATCTTCTCGTTCTTTTTGAGTAAATACCTGACCATATTCTAGTTTAGCTTCTTTATATGCTTTTGTATTTTTACTTTTAACATCTACAAAATGTAATTGATGAAATTTCTCAGGCTCTAATATAGCTGTATGAAATAACCACCCATCACGCATACCTTGTGTTTGTGCGTTACCATACCTTAAAGCATTCTTATAGCTCTTAGGACTATCGTTTAATAATTTTACTGTTGAGGAGCTTAATGCTAGTTTGTTCAATTCACCGTAGTAAAAATCATCATCATACATAGCATCTATAAGCGTTTCCTCACATTCCTGACTGGAGTTTAAAAGTTCTATCATATCTATCTATTTCTTTTTTTAATTTATTTGTGTGTTGTTTTAGTTCTCTATTTATATCCTTTTGATCGTCTAATATTTTCTTATTGATCATATGTTCTATTTCTAATTGATTAGTATAGATATACATTTGATTAATACATTTTATTAGATTATTAATTTCTTTATTTTTTTTCGTGTCTTGTGTTTTTTCATAAGCATCTTTTAAGAATTCACCAATATAATTAAAATTTGCTTGATAAACTTTTTTCTGTAATAGTGTCATAGTATGTTCAAATTGTCTTTAGCGTTATAGTGTGTTAAACTAGCGTCTTGTTCGCTTAACAAATATACGGATTTTTTAAGTCTCTTGGAAGTCCAAAGTGTAGTATCTGGGCAATACATCATTGTAGTCTCTGGCATAATAAGATTATTTAACCAGTATAAATAGTAACCTTTTGGATCTACAACAAGATACAGCTTCACTAACTTATCTTCCATCTCCATTAATTTGTTATACTTATATTCTTCCAGCATTTTATCTGAATAATATTTATTTCTAAACTTCATTTCCATAACACATTCTAATCCTTTAGGTGTTTTACCTTTAGCATCAAAATGTTCATATCCCTCACCTGACCATTTGAGATCCCAGTTGTCAAAGTTTAAAAAAGTTACAAATGCCTTTTCTAGTTTATGGATCTTCTTAATTCCCATTTTCCCATACAATATTAAGTTCTTTGATCCACTTATTTATTGTTTTGGGTGAGCAGGTGCAGGGCTCGTAATACTTGTGTTTATAATATTGTGAGTGCAGGAGGCATACCAAACGAAATTCTCCACGGTTAATTGTTGACTGTTTTGATCCTCTGAATTTAGTCCATAATTTATAATCATCTTTTGAAAATTTTACTACCATCTTTTAATTTTTATTTCATTGAACTTCTTTCGTCTTTTATCACATCCACATTCAGTTCCTCTTATACTGTGATATTTTTCAACAATCCATTTTATACCTGTGTATTTTGTTATGTTATAAATTAAATCTCCTAGTTTCATATTGTTTTTCTTTTTGGAACTCTATTGTATGTTATATTGTGTTTTTTATTATCGTCAATATTCCATTTATTTATAATATTATCTTCTAAATCAATTATTGTATAACCTTGTCTAGCTAATAATCGTATTGCTTTTATTTGTTGTTCTACCTTTTTATTAATACCAATCACAATTCTTTTTCTTCAATAACTTTATATCCTTCTTCTTTTAAAAATTTAACATATTTTTTTATTTTTTTTTCTTTCTTTCTGAAAGCATCAAATATTTGATTCTCGAATGGATGGTGCTCTTTTTTCTTATTTTCTTTGTTTTTTTTATTCATACGTTTATAAATTTTTTAAGTTTTTCTTTTACTTTCTTAAATGTATTATATAAAGAGTAGTAAGGTATTCCTGACTTTCTAGATAATTCAGCTATACTCTCGCCTGA
>Ga0206677_10005269_pt1 | contig 10239 bp, 9 predicted proteins | sample M130m12015metaG_FD_155475 | JGI IMG/M metagenome (GOLD analysis project Ga0206677, IMG submission 155475) | Ammonia-oxidizing marine archaeal communities from Monterey Bay, California, United States - M1 30m 12015 | ecosystem: Environmental > Aquatic > Marine > Intertidal zone | place: USA... | reverse complement strand
TGCGCCGGATATCATTAAGGCATGTGGTTTCTCAAACGTGTTGCCGTCTTCTACAAACCCTACGCGACCCTACACAGTTAATACAATAGATGAACATTTGGACATGTTGATGGTTTGTCATCACTTGGACTCCTCGATCGCTGAGGATGTAGCTTTTGCGGAATCAAGAATTCGTCGTGAGACAATCGCGGCAGAGGACGTGCTGCACGACCTTGGTGCATTCAGTATGATCGCCAGTGATTCCCAAGCGATGGGCCGTGTCGGAGAGGTAATTTGTCGAACATGGCAAACAGCGCATAAAATGAAAGTGCAGCGAGGGCCCTTGCCAGAGGACTCTGACCGGTCAGATAATTACCGTGTTAAGCGATACATCGCAAAGTATACGATTAACCCTGCTATTACGCATGGTTTGGCCCATGAAGTCGGTTCGATAGAGGTAGGGAAGATGGCGGATATCGTGCTTTGGAAGCCTGCGTTTTTCGGTGTTAAACCATCAATGATTCTTAAAGGTGGCGTGATTGCGATGTCGCTTATGGGCGATCCTAATGCATCTATTCCAACGCCACAGCCAGTTCATTATCGATATATGTTTGGTGCTTACGGTGGCGCTTTGGAGCACTCGTCCGTCACTTTTACGTCCCAAGCTGCAATTGATGCAAATGTAAGAGACAACTTAGGTTTGAAAAAGCGTCTTGCGTCTGTTCGCAATACGAGGACAATTTCTAAGTCCTCAATGGTCCTGAATACACTTCAACCCAAAATAGAAGTCGACCCCCAAAATTATCATGTTTACGCTGATGGCGAATTACTTACCTGTGAACCCGCCACGATATTACCGATGGCTCAACGTTATTTTCTATTTTAATTATGTTGGTTATTAAAAAACGAGCAGGTCAATTCTCAAAAGCTGACATTGAAATTTTATTGCCTTTTGATGTGAGAAAAAAAAGTCGTTTTAAGGCGGTTAGTATCGATGGCCAAGAAGTGGGGGTGTTTCTTGATAGAGGTACTATACTAGCTCACGGTGATTGCTTAGAAAGTGAGAATGGAAAGATAGTTCGTGTTCTCGCCCAAGACGAATCGCTACTCCAGATTACTCAAGGATCTGCGAAATCGCTCTCTCATTTGGCTTATCATCTTGGAAACCGTCATGTTTCAATTGAGATTCATAACGCTTGGCTGCGTATAGCTGATGATGAGGTCTTGCGGGATATGGTCGAGGGTTTGGGTGCGCATGTCCATTCAGTGAGTGCGCCGTTTCATCCAGAGAGTGGAGCCTATGGCGGCGGACATAGTCATGGACCAGAGCACGGAAAAGGTCGTGGTCCGGTCATCCACGATTTTGCTGAGGAGTGAAACTCAAATGTCCTCGTTAAATGGAACTAGCATGATGAATATGCTTAGACTTTCAAGCCAATCCCTACCGACAGGCGCCTTTAGTTACTCGCAGGGTATGGAGTGGTTAGTTGATACAAAACGTATCCAGGATGAGGAGACTGTGTATCAGTGGATCGCTCCAATTCTTTATGGTCCTTATGCGAATTACGAGTTACCAATATTGCGAACGATGCTTGAGGCATGGCGAAACTCTGATCATCAAATTTTAGCTGAGCTTAATCAGGATTACCTAATCACTAGGGAGACGTCCGAGATTCAAAAGGAGACACTCCAAATGGGGTATGCCCTGAAGGGGATAATTCAGGAGATGAGTATTATTTCCAGCCATTCAAATGAATTGTTAATGCAATTGGAATATGTAACGTTCCCGCTAGGGTTTTCCTTTTGCAGTTTCATGACTGATTTATCTGTTGAGGAAATGCTCACGAGTCACGTCTGGTCTTTTATTGAAAATCAGATTTTAGTGGCTATTAAAGTCGTACCGCTTGGACAAAATGCAGGTCAGCGGCTATTAAATCGACTTATTCCAGTGGGAGAAGAAAGTATCAGGCAATCAATGACGTTAAGTCCTGATGATTGGTCAAATTTCTCGCCATTACAAGCGATTGCTAGCGCAAAACACGAAACACAATATTCGCGATTATTCAGGTCTTGATCAAGATAAATTACAATCAATAGGAGTTTTTAAATGGTCTCTTCCCCTCTTCGAGTTGGTATTGGTGGCCCCGTTGGCTCAGGTAAGACCGCTTTAACTTTAGCCCTTTGTCAAATCATGCGTGATGAGTATGAGGTGGCGGTAGTAACAAACGACATTTATACGCGTGAAGACGCTGATTTTTTAGTGCGTAACGAGGCCCTCACGCCAGAGCGAATTATGGGGGTTGAGACTGGTGGATGCCCGCATACAGCGATTCGAGAAGATGCGTCGATTAACCTTGAGGCCGTGGAGCGTCTTAGCCGTCGCTTTGATCTCGATGTCGTATTCATCGAAAGCGGCGGTGACAACTTAGCTGCTACATTCTCGCCAGAGCTGTCAGATTTAACAATTTACGTTATTGATGTCTCGGCAGGAGAAAAAATACCCAGAAAAGGTGGTCCAGGTATCACTAAGTCAGATTTACTAATCATCAATAAGACCGATTTAGCGCCGTTAGTCGGTGCTTCTTTGGAGGTGATGGACCGAGACGCTAGCCGAATGCGTGGGGATAAACCATTCATTTTCAGTAATTTGAAAGCCGATCAAGGTTTGGCTGAAATTTCAAATTTCATCATTAGTGAAGGGATGCTTGAGAAGCAAAAATGAGATGAGAATCTGACAGTCGATCAGAAATGAAAAGTTAGATTGTTCGTAGTACTATCTTGGTATATCAACTGAGAGGTGTGTGATGAACAAAATCAAATTTTTAAGGCTAAGATATATTTCGGTTTTTGCATCCTTATTTTTAGTAAGTTGTGGAAATGCCGACGTTAGTCTTACGATTGACGACGCGTTAGTGGCTGATCATCGAACACCAGCTTTTGTTGAGCGTGATGAATTTCGCCACCCTAAAGAGACGCTACTCTTTTTTGGTTTAACTACAGATCAATCGGTAGTTGAAATCACTCCCGGATATGGTTGGTACACGGAGATTCTGGCACCTATTTTTCGTGATGCCGGTCAGTACTATTACAGTTCCTACGCGTTGCATGACGACATCAATCCGTTTTTTATAAGACTCGAAAAAGCTTTTAAAGAAAAAATGGACCTCAATTCGGATGTTTACGGCCAATTAAAATGGGTCCACTTTGATCCGAAGCAACCTGACTTAGCACCGGATGGTCCTGTTGACATGGTTCTGACATTTAGAAACGTTCACAATTGGGCTAAAGCGGGTACTGCGGAATCAATGTTTGCCGGCTTCTCTCGCGCACTTAAACCAGGCGGTATTTTAGGGCTTGTTGAGCATCGGGCAAAACCAGGAACACCATTAGACGAACAAATTCGTAGCGGTTACATGACTGTTGATTATGTTGTTCAAATGGCAAAAAAAGCCGGTTTTCGTTTGGATGCATCGTCTGAAATTAACGCAAACGCTAAAGACACCAAGGATCACAAAGGCGGTGTGTGGAATTTGCTGCCTAACTTGAGGAACGTCGCCGACGAGGACAAAGTTAGGATCTCGGCGATAGGCGAGTCTGATCGAATGACTTTGCGATTTGTGAAAAAGTAAGTGAATGAAATGTTTATGTGAACAATGTTGAAACTGAGAGATTAAAGATGCAAACCGACATAGAAATTGCCCAAGCGGCTGAGTTAAAGCGAATTAGCGAAATCGCAACACACCGTTTGGGGATCCCTGACGAACATGTTGAACCCTACGGCCACTACAAGGCAAAGTTGACTAATGAATTCGTATCGAGTTTAAAAGATAAGCCCGATGGTAAGTTAATCCTTGTGACGGCGATCAGCCCAACACCCGCTGGCGAGGGCAAGACAACGACAACGGTCGGTTTGGGGGATGCCTTAAATTCTATTGGCAAGAATGCCCTAATATGCCTTAGAGAACCCAGCTTAGGTCCTGTCTTCGGCATGAAAGGGGGCGCTGCAGGCGGTGGGTTAGCTCAAATAGTGCCGATGGAGGACATTAATCTTCATTTCACTGGAGACTTTAACGCGATTCAGTTAGCTAATAACTTATTAGCTGCAATGCTAGATAACCATATTCACCATGGGAACGCACTGCGAATTGATGTGCGTCGGATCGCTTGGCGACGTGTGGTGGATATGAATGACCGGGCGCTTAGATCGATAGTCGTTTCCCTTGGCGGTCCTGGTAATGGTTATCCGCGTGAGGATGGCTTTGATATTGTAGTTGCCTCTGAGGTCATGGCAATACTTTGCTTGGCAGAGTCGATGAGCGATTTGAAGGAGCGGCTTGGACGTATTGTGGTTGCGTACACACGCGAGAAACAGCCCGTTCTTGCCTCTGAGCTCGATGCCCACGGAGCTATGGCGGTTTTACTAAAAGATGCTGTAAAACCCAATTTGGTTCAAACGTTAGAGAATAACCCCGCGATCATTCATGGCGGGCCTTTCGCGAATATCGCACATGGTTGTAATTCCGTCATTGCGACCAGAACCTCTTTAAAGTTGGCTGATTACGTCATCACTGAAGCCGGTTTTGGGGCAGATCTAGGAGCGGAAAAATTTATTGATATTAAGTGCCGAAAATCAGGCTTGAGGCCGGATGTGGTCGTTCTTGTTGCAACCGTTAGAGCACTTAAATTTCATGGTGGTGCTGTATTAAGCGAGTTAAACCAAGAAAATTTAGAGGCGCTAGAAACGGGTTTTGCAAATCTTGAGCGCCATGTGAACAACATTAGAAATGTATTTAATTTGCCTTGCGTGGTCGCTATTAACCACTTTACTCACGATACGGAAGCTGAAGTTGCGTTATTGAGAAGTCGATGCGACGACTTGGGTGTTTCAGTTATCGTGGCGAGACATTGGGCTGAAGGAGGTATCGGTGCGCAAGATCTCGCACGTAAAGTTGTGGATATCATTGATAACGAAAAAGCTGATTTAACGTTTGCCTATGAGGATGAAGATAGCCTCTTACATAAGATTGAGGCGGTTGCAAAAAAGATATACGGAGCCTCTGAAATAAAGTTTGATACTAAGGCAAAAAATAGATTGGCGGAACTTGAATTGGAGGGCCATGGAAGATTGCCAGTATGTATCGCAAAAACTCAATATTCTTTTTCTAGTGATCCCACTTTAAAAGGTGCTCCTACGGGACACACATTGACCGTACGGGAACTTCGATTATCCGCGGGAGCAGGCTTTGTTGTCGTTGTGTGTGGAGATATCATGACTATGCCTGGTTTACCCAAGGTTCCAGCGGCTAACCGTATCGACCTCGCGCCTGACGGAAAAGTGGTAGGGCTTTTCTAGTCCGCAAACTGGGGCAAGGAAATTGTCGAGGTGTGGATGAATAATGGATAAAATTTCAGCACTCACGAAAGAAAAGGGTGAGAGTAGTCACCCCAGAGATTTAGCGTGGGTCGAAACCAATATCCCTTGCCAAGTGGCTTGTCCTGCTGGGACAGACATTCCTGGATACATTGAAGCGATCAATAATGGACGTCTAGACGAGGCGTACTCGATAAACTTTAGAGATAACGTATTTCCAGGAGTGCTTGGTCGTGTGTGTTCGAGGCCTTGCGAGAGTGCTTGTAGGCACGCTAGAGAAGGCAATGGGGACTCTGTTGCGATCTGTGCTTTGAAAAGGTCGTCCTTAGATCTAGGTGGATTATTGGTAGACACCGCAAAAATAAAAAGTCCCAGTGGTCATCACGTTGCTGTGGTGGGTGCAGGTGTCGCTGGTTTGGCGGCTGCTCGTGATTTGGTGTTAGAGGGTCATCGCGTGACCGTATACGAAAAACACGAGCGGCCTGGCGGAATGATGATTCAGGGGATCCCATCATTTCGTCTTCCGCGGGATGTTGTTCGGCAGGAAATCAATCAAGTTCTGTCCCTGGGCGTTGAGCTAAAGTGTGGTGTAGCTATCGGTGATGACCAAAGTCTTGATGAGCTTGTTGATGCTCACGATTCGGTCATTCTCGCTGCAGGAACCCTAAGAGGGAATCGCTTGAATATTCCTGGTGACTCCCTCGTTGGCGTGGAGCATGGACTGGATTTTTTGATGATGGTCAATGAGAAGGGCCGTCAAAAAATAGGATCGAACATTGTAGTGATAGGTGGTGGGTACACGGCGATGGACTGTGCGAGAACTGCAATACGATTAGGGGCCAGCACTGCCGTATCTTATCGACGTGGTCTTGAGGATATGGTTGTGTTACCCGGTGAGGTTCAAGAGCTATTGAATGAAGGCGGTCATATGGATTATTTCAAGGCTCCTAAAATGTTTTTTGGAGCTGGGAGCATTCGTCAGGCATCTTTTTTAGCAACAAGTGTTCGCCTTGAGAGCGGTAAGAAACGAATCTATGCGGATGAGTCCTCGATCAGTCAGATTGATATAGATGGTGTTATTTTGGCTACCGGACAACAACCGGATATGCGTTGGATTTCAGGACGAATCAAAGACAGCCTCATTAATGAGGATGGTGCTATGACGATTGTTAAGAAATCACACACACCACATCCAAAGGTATTTGTCGCCGGAGACTTTGCAACGGGTGCGACGACACTGATTGATGCGATCGCGCATGGTCGCCATACGGCGGAAGCCGTGACTCAGTTTTTGACAGGTCGTAATTCATCTCCTGCAAAAGTAGAAATTAGCGAATCGCATTACGCGTCTGATTTCGTCGGTAAAAAATTTCCCCGAACACAACAAATGAACGTCATTCCGATACAGCCAATCCCAGTGATTGATACGGCTGACCGTATGTCGGGTCAGGAGGTGGAGGTTGGATACGATCAAGCGGCTACTCGAGATGCGGGTAAGCGTTGTTATTTGTGCCATTATAAATTCGAGATCGATAACAGGCTATGTGTCTTGTGTGATGAGTGTATAAAAGTCAAGCCGGTCGAAGGGTGTATTTTGCCTGTTGCACAAGTTGCGCTCAGCGATGATGAGTTAACGGTCAAATATCAGCCTTTGCGTAAAGGGGAGACAGACTCCCTATACTATAATCGTCTCTGGATAGACCAAGATAAGTGCATTAGATGTGGTCAGTGTGAATCGGTTTGTCCCGTAGGCGCAATTACTATCCAAAAAGTGAGTTTTTCGAAAGTTTAGATTCTTTACTTTTCTTTCAATTTATTTGGCTCTATACTAAAAATCTGAGTGAGAGTCGCTGGTCCTCATTGGTCAAAGGATTCTCAAAACACGAACTTCATCCAAAACTAGGGGGTAAATCGTGGCGTTTGTATTAGCACTTGATGCGACCGGCGTGCCTAGCCGTTGGTTGAATGTTGAGAATGCAATTACGTATCATGCGCGGGGAATGGTCGCTTGGTCTTTAGGCGACGCAATCGCCACTTTCCGCGGTGGAATTTCACGGCTTACTGGCGAGCGTTCTGAAATTGAGACACAGAGCATCATCGCTATTAAAGGCGCTGTAGACCGATTTACAGGTAATCCACATCCGTCGCTTACCAACAGTGCCCTGTTTTCAAGAGATCGGAGAATATGTGCTTATTGCGGTGATCGGTATCGAGAAAAAGAACTCTCTCGCGATCATATTATTCCGGTTCATACAGGCGGTGAGGACAGATGGATGAACGTTGTCACCTCTTGTCGGCCTTGTAATATTCGTAAAGGCGGCAGGAATCCTGACCAAGCTAAAATGCCTTTGTTGTTTTTACCGTATATCCCTAATAGGTATGAACATTTGGTGTTGCAAAATAGAAAAATACTACAAGATCAGGCTGAATATCTAATGGCGAAAGTGCCGAAGTACAGTCGCTTGCATGGATAGCGTGTGTTGGGCTATCAATTGCCCGTAATTGAAGTGACAATATTTTTTTAAGTTCTTTGATATGGGAAATATTTTGAAAAAAATCGTATACACGTTTCTTTTATTTAGTTTTTTGGTTGGATGCAAGTCCAACCCTATATCCGGTCGCAATCAATTTATGTTGGTTCCAGAGGATATGGCGATTAGCGAGTCCCGAAAAGCATACATACAAATGTTGACGCCTATTAAAAATGAAGGGAAGCTTAATACAGATCCTGTCATGTCGGAACGGGTGAAAAATATCACCAGCCTTTTAGTTGCGCAGGCAATTGCTTATCGTCCAGAGTCGAAAAATTGGAATTGGTCTGTGCAAGTGATTGACGAACCAGAGGTTATTAATGCTTGGTGTATGGCTGGTGGGAAGATGGCCATATACTCTGGACTGATCGAGAAATTGAATGCGACAGATGATGAAATTGCTCAGGTTATGAGTCATGAAATTGCTCATGCTTTACTGTCACACACTCGTGAGCGTATGTCTCGAGCGTTGGCGATGCAGTTGGGGTTGACGGCTATGACCATTGCGGTATCCGATGAGAGGTATGGAGGGATTGCGGTGCAAGGAACAGCGCTTGCGGCAATTGTTGCGCTTGACCTACCTAATAGTCGAACTGCGGAAAGGGAGAGTGACAGGATCGGCATTGAGATAGCGGCTAAGGCTGGTTTTAACCCTCAAGCGGCAGTCACATTATGGAGAAAAATGGCTGATGAGAGCGGTCAGGGTGATTCACGGTTTGATTTTCTATCTACTCATCCCGCGCCAGTGAAGCGTATGGAGGCCTTGGAAGAACTCACTCAATCCATGATGCCCTTCTATAACAGTGAGTCGCCAAAACCGACTCATCCGATTAGCGTAGGTAATATTTAAATGCTCATCGCGTGATTTTAAGGTCCCCACTCTTTAGGCAACTTAGATTAAAAAAAAGGCACCCGAGGGTGCCTTAAAAGATCCTCATTCGCAATGAGGATATAGGGGAATGTGACTACTGCCGGAGTCGAAAAAAGCAGCACTCACAAAGAATAGACTTGATTGAAGGCCCTAGGTTCCTTGAATTCTTGAAATGATTTCTTACAGTTTGCGACCGATGATTTCTTTCATGATTTCATCAGTTCCGCCGTAGATGCGTTGGACACGGGCATCTGAATACATGCGGCCTATGAGGTACTCATCCATGAAGCCATAACCGCCATGTAGTTGAACACATTCGTCGATGAGAAGGTTTTGTTGCTGAGCCATCCATAGTTTTGCGGCAGAAGCAGTCTCTGTATCTAATTTGCCTTCCAAGAGTTTCTTAATGCAGTCGTCAACAAACGCTCGCGCCACCTTTAGTGTGGTGACCATTCCGGCTAACACAAAGCGCGTGTTTTGTTTATCAATTAAGGGTTGACCAAAAACCTTTCGGTTACGAACATAATCGACTGTAAGTTGGTAGGCACCCTCCATAGCTCCTAGCGCCATGTCTGCGATGATGAGTCGTTCGTAAGGTAAGTCACCCATTAATTGATATAAACCTTGGCCTGGGTTTTCTCCTAGAATGTCGGCGTTAGTCAGCTCGATGTTATCGAAGAATAGTTCTGAGGTATCTTGGGCTTTGAGTCCTATTTTCTTGAGCCTGTTGCCAACAGAGAAGCCAGCATGTTTATTGGGCTCTACGATAAAGACCGAAAATCTACCATTGTGTTCAGGCGTGTCCATCTTGGCAAATACAAGAACTATCTCAGCTAAATAGCCATTAGTGATGAACGTTTTAGAACCGTTGAGTTTAAAGTAATCGCCGTTCGATGTCGCCTTAGTTCTTATTCCCCTGAGGTCGGATCCAGCGTCTGGTTCTGACATGGCGATTGCACCGACCATGTCTCCACTGGCTAGCTTTGGCAAATAATGCTGTTTTTGCTTGTCGGTTCCGTGATTAAGGAAATAGTGTGCGACTATACTGTGTACGCTGGGACTCATTCCGGTTAAGCCTCGGCGCCCCATAGCTTCGTAGAGTATAGCTTCATGCCTGAAGTCTCCGCCGCCTCCGCCGTATTCTTGAGGAATATCAGTACACAACAGTCCAATTTTTCCAGCCGCCCTCCATATTGCATGTCCCACGTGGCCCTGCGTTCGCGAGGCCTCATCATATGGCACCATTTCGTCGTCTAAAAATCGCTCAACTGTATTTTTAAACGTTTCGAATTCATCATCTAACCATTCTGGCTGGAAGTTATAGGTCACGTGAGTCCTTTGTCTAGCAGTTTTCAAAAATTGTCACATTGGCCATGCCGCCGCCTTCGCACATCGTTTGGAGCCCTAGTTTCGCGTTTTTTGTTTTTAGGGCATGAATTAATGTGGTGGCCAACTTTGTTCCAGAGCTGCCGAGCGGATGACCGAGA
>Ga0206677_10005267_pt1 | contig 10241 bp, 18 predicted proteins | sample M130m12015metaG_FD_155475 | JGI IMG/M metagenome (GOLD analysis project Ga0206677, IMG submission 155475) | Ammonia-oxidizing marine archaeal communities from Monterey Bay, California, United States - M1 30m 12015 | ecosystem: Environmental > Aquatic > Marine > Intertidal zone | place: USA... | reverse complement strand
ATTCTGTTTTTGGATCGTTGGTGGTCTAATTCATTCTCATCACTCCAATTTAGTATAAACATCTTTATATATACTAGGATGTCTTATTTTAAATTGTTCAGGTTTTAAGAAGTAATGTAGCATATGACATTCAACACATATGATTATATCAGTTTTTCTATTGTTTATGTATAAATACTTATATCTTGGTGATGTTATCACTTCTTTACATTCTTTACAATAAAGAACCATTTATTTACATTTATCTTTAATTTATTTACAAATAAACTTAGAAAAGTATCTCATTACATCTCATTAGATCTCATTACATCTCATTAGCCATAACTTCTAGAAAAGGGTATATCTTCCTAGGTTAATGAGATAATGAGATGATTTTACAGATTGGTCTATATATATTTATTTTTTGTCTGGCAAACTCTAAAACATCTCATTATCTCATTAATTACTCTATTTTTACATAGTATATATATATATATATACTATACTGATGTATAAAATAATATAAAATAGATAATGAGATGCTAATGAGATGCTAATGAGATTAATGAGATGCCTAATGAGATGTAATGAGATGGATGAGATTATAAACTTTGAATATAATCTAAAAACCCTTGTCTATGGATATGAGTTTTTGAATTTGTATCTTTTCTAATAGTATCTGGTGGTAGATCGTCCGCATATTTTTTAATTTTTCTTCCAAATACAATTTTATTCATTTCAAAATTAATTTTAGATTTTTTACACCAAACATCAAAACATTCAAATAATTTATTATTGGTTGTTATAAGTTCTCCACCGCTATTTTTTTCAGTAATTAGATTTAAAATATCTTTATCACCATCAATACCATCTAAATGATCCTGAACCATTTCTACCAATTCGTGTAAGAAATGTAATATTTTACACCTATTAAGAAACTTAACATCTTTAGTAATAGAAGTTTCCGGTTTATATTTTTCATCTTGAAAATTACCAGACGGTATAATAGCTTTAACATCAAACTTTTTAAAACCTTCAAATATTTGTCTAATTACTCGTCTATCTTGTTGTTTTTCTTTAAAATCATTCCAAAATTCAACCATATTAGGATTTTTAATAGGACAATAATAATTGGTTGCTTCTACTTGATAAAATCGTCTTTTAGATTCATCGCTATAATCAACTACATTTAAATTATTAGTAGGCATAATATATTCTGCATAATTTTGTTCTTCATAAGCTTGAATCCCTTTAGGATTAACATATAAAGTATTTTCAGTAATCCTTGTTTTTAAAATATTACTATTTTTATGATTATCTCCTCCTTTTGTTTCATTAACACATACTATAAGCTTATTAACTTCAACCATTGAATGCTCACCATATATTTGTTTAGCACTCTCAAGTCCAATAAAGTATTTACCAAAAACAGCTTGTATTATTTCAATAAATGACGATTTACCCAAACCTTGTTTTCCATAAAAAATACTACATATTTGAACCCTTTTTGCTGGATTTTGTATTTTAGAAGCAAAAGTAGCTAAAATATAATTTGATATTTCTTCATTACCCCATAGATTTACAGAAAATTCTTTAAACCATTTCCAATAATCATTTTCTGGATTATCATTAAATGTATCCCAATCTTCTAATATTTCATTTTCAATCTCCCACCCAGTCCAGGTATTCAAAATATCATCACCTTTCTTTGATACTGGTTTATTAGGAAGCCATTTCATCTGTTCATATACTTCAATATACGGATCATTTAACCACTCAGTAAAAAAACTTCTTGTTTTATAAATTGTTAGCATTTGTCCATCAGGTGTAGGTTTTTGTATTTCTTCTAAATATTTAAGATGTCCAAATGATTTACTAGATTTTTCTATACTATCAAAAGCTCCTCGTTTTTCATCAAAAATAACAGGTGGGAACATAATTTTTTTATATCTTTTTTCGTGTTCTTTTTTAGTATCAGCATAAGACATCAACACATTTTTTTTAACATTAATTATAGAATTATAATAATCTGGATCATCTTGTTTAAGCCAATCTAAAATAAATTTCCATCTATAACCGTAATTTCTTTTTTTATCAAAATTAGTAGCGAGCCAATCATCAACTAAATCTTCTTCATATTTAGAAGGACAAATAGATGAAAATAAATGAGCTACGTCCTTCTGTTTTTTCTTAGACATTCCAAGACTTTCAGCACAATTGATAACACAAAAGATACCATTTAACCAATCATCTCTGTCTTCAGCTCTTTCAGGTTTAAGATGTTTTATAATTTCTTCTATATTCAAGCCATTATGATTTTTATCATCATCATCATATTGTACCTTTTCTTCTTTTGGTTCAATTGGTCCTCTAGGTGGTTCTATAAAATCCATAACAAAACTTTCTTCAACGTAAGATGCACAATACTTCCTTATATCAATATCAATCCATTTAAGTTCCTTACCAGTTTCAAGACAGATAGGAATAAACGGTTTAGTATAAAATATTTCAAATTTATTTTTATCCCAGCCTTTAACTTTTTTATCAGTAAAGCACGGATATAATCCACGATTAAGACTATAAATAGAATGGTCAAAAGGTTCATTTTTTTTAAAATTATTAGATTCTAATTTATGAAGAATTGTTTTAGAATTAGTCCTAATACCATCTACAATAATATGACTACTAATTTTTACTTTATTATCATCAATATCATATATCCTATAATAAGCATATTTTTTATTATCAGGGTATAATTTATCAACTTCTTTAATACCTTCTTGAATAGTTTTTAAAATATCAATTTCACCATTTTTATCACGTTTAGGATCACAATCAAAACAAGGTTTTATTTGTTGTCCTTCTTTCCCAATTAATTCATATGGTAATTCAATTTTACCAGTAAGAACAATACTAGTATATTCGTAATTAATATCATCTTGTGATAATTTATCACAATCTATAGAATATATTTTTTTACCATTTGTATAACCAGTGTTAGCAATCAAGATTTGATTAAACATATTATAATTTTTAGAAACATTTAAATGATTCTCATTCATTCTTATTTATATACCTTTAATTCTTAAAGCTTTATATACGGATCAAATCATTTTTATATGTTGTAAAAATTAGAAAAAATAATAAAAATTGTTATCAAAAGTATAATGTTTCTTTTTCATTTTTGTTCATCTTGCATCTTTTTTTCAAGTCTTGCTTTAATACCTGCCTCACGCAGTCTAGCGTGATATTGTTTATTGTATTCTCTTTCTTTTTTAACAAATTCAGGATCAGTTAAACGTCTGTTTTTTTTATTTTCAATACATCTTTTAAGATGTTTTTCATATTTTTCAGCATCAGTCAAGTTAGATTTTACACCTTGTGGCATCTCTTTTTTATAAATATAATATAAGATTAAAGCTTTATATCATTTTTATATATTCATATTAATGACATCATTAAAATACATATTAAGATTTTGATTAGCTAACCATACAGCATCATTGTGTTGTTGTTGTAGAAGTTCATCATCTTCTTCATCTTCTTCATCCTCAGTAGAAGAGTATGTATAATAAGAGGAAGAATCATTATCATTAACATCATTGATTACATCATTACAATACTCAATATTAATCTCCAAGATTCTAATCTCTTCTTCAATATCATTACACCTAGAATCTAAGATACTAAGAATGAGATCATCAGGTAGAAGCTCAATGTAAGACATAAGATGACAGTTAAGATACTTTATATACTTATATTCTTTAAACGTCAAACCTTTATATACTGATCATCTTAGTGTATTTAATAAATCATTTTAATGTATTTAATAAATCATAATGATGTGTTTAATAATAAAAAATTAATTGATATATTGGTAATTATTAGATTTTAAAAATACACTAAGTTATTCCAATTCCTAGAAAAATTATTATAAGTTTCACGTTTAATATTATCTTCAATATAATCATAATATTCTTCATCATAAAGACATTCTTTTTCATAATTTTTAAATTCACAATATTTTTTAAATATGTTAAAATCAATATCACACAAAGTTTGATAAATTAGATGAAAAGCTAATTTACGAGTAATATCACATTCTGTATCAGTTTTTAAAAAATCAATATCCCCAAAATCATCATTATAAGATTTAATGGCTTCAATAAAACCAAAATCTTTAACAATTACTTCACAAACATTGTAATCCATACAAAAATAATCAATAGTATAATGTACATAGGTATCAAAATCTTTTAAATTATAATCATCATCAATATCTTGATATAAAGTCTCAATCATATCAGGGTAAGGATGGGTTGTAAATTCATTAATACATTCTAGAATTTTATCGAAAACCATTTGTTAAACAATAAGTTTGATCCTAAATCCATATCATTTTTTATGTTTTGAAAAACATTTTTAGATATTTACAGTAATTTTATTACCTTTAACCTGTTGTTTCTTATAGGCTAAAGCTTTTTTTACAGGATTTTTAGCATCTGGATCATAGGGAACATTTGCTAATGATTTATCTAATTTTTCTTTTGCCATTTTTTTTAGATCAGCACGATCTTTTTTCATTTTTTTTAAATCTGTTTCACATTTTTTAATATCAGCAGTAAGCTCAGTAATTTTAGTTTTACGAGCCTCTTGGTAATTTCTTTGATATATACGTTTGGCTTGTGTTTCATCGTCAGCGATTTCCTTGCGAGGTCTTCCTCTTCCAGGCATTGTTATTTATTTTAATATAATATTATTTTATTTTTTAGTCTTTTCTTTTAATATTGCACTTGCTTGATCATTAGCAGATCCAATCATACCAATTAATCTATTGCGCTCTTTTCTTATTTTTTCAAGCTCCTTTAAACAATCTTTTTCTGCCTGCTCTAGGTTTATAATTCCTTGGCGTACTTCATTAGTGTATTGTCTTTGGTAGTTTCTTTTAGCAACTTGTTCAGGTGTTCCTTCTGTATCAGCTTTACGAGGGCGAGGCATAATTTATTTTAATATAATATAAAAAATAAAATGGTTTTTGTAAAAATAACAAAAAGTATAATTGATTCTAAAAAATACACAGCAATATTTTATGATGAAAATAAAAAAAAAATAAAAACTACGCAGTTTGGTCAGGCCGGTGCAAAAGATTACATCACACACGGAGCAGATGCTGAGGAAAGAAAGAAATTATATTTAGAGAGGCATCGTAATAATGAAAATTGGGCAGATTATAAAAGTGCTGGCAGTTTATCAAGATACATACTTTGGAATAAACCGAGTTTTACAGCATCATACAATGACTATGTAAATAAGTTTAAATTAAAAAAAATGTAAAAAAAAATGTAAAAAAGGATAAAAAAATGAGGTGCATTTAGGATCAACATTATCCCTAAATGGCGAATTACACTACTGAAGAACTTGCAAAGTTTAAAAAAGTTATGTTATACGATATAATTGAGAATTATTGCGATAAAAACAATAAACGTTTTACTAACCTAACCAAGGCTACTAAACAAAAACTTATTGATCTTATTGAAAAATACGAAATGCCAAAAATTATTGTTAAAGAAGAACCAAAAAAAATAGATGATAAAGATAAATATGATAATCCGTTTAAAGTAGGTGAATATACTTATAATAAAAAAACAGATTGTGATGGTGATATAGTCTATACTGGTTATACTATTAATATTTATAAAGTAACTAAATATACTGTATCTTATACTGCAACTAAATATGGAGAAACTAAAGATTATAAACAACGTAAAGTTCATTATTTTAGCTCAGGGGATGCTTATGTTAATACTGAAAAATATCATTCTACATTTTACTGGGAATATTTTAAAATAAAAAAATAAAAAAGTAAATAATAAAAATTAAATATAATATTTTATATATTTATTTATTTAAAATTCTAAATTACCAACCGCCCAGTTAAACATATCATCGTTTTCAACAGGAACGCCACTTTGTAAAGCATAATCAATTTGTTTTACAATTTTCCACATAACAATTCCAAAATTCTTATTTCTTTTTCTTGTAGTAGATATATCATAGTTATAGATTACAAGTAGATTTTCAATTCTTTCTTTACAATCAGGGATATTATTTTTAATATACTCTAGTGTTTCTTCATACACCATATCTTTATGATTATATTTATATTCAACATCATTTTTTATATATTTAAATTTTAATTTTATCTTTTAATATTACAACCACAATAAAGACACCTTCTACGAGCATCACTCCAATCACAACAATAATGGTGGCATTTAAAATATTGTGTTTTATCTGTTTTATCATTATTATTACACAATCCACAAAAACATATTTTTTCTAAAAATACCTTAACATTCATATCATATTCATTTTCATAGGGTTCGGGTTCTGTTTTAGTAGGAATTACTTGATTATACATTATTATATATTATGTAATAATGCAATCATTTTTATATTATCATTTTTTATTTCCACACAACACGATCATAACTAATAATAGGTTTTTTATTTTTCTGCCAAATGATAATGCTAGACATTCCATACCATTTATAAACTTTACATAAATGTATGTTAGTTATAAAATATCCGTTATTTTCCATATATTCAATTCTTTTAGGTGTTAAATTATTTATACCGATTAGATAAGATATAATTCTTGGTTTTAAAAAAACAGAGTGTTCTAATATTTTATCAATACAAGAATAAGGAGGATTACTACATATAATATCTACTTTTTCATTAAAATCAAAAAAATCTAAATTTTCTAAGATTTCAGTCCATAGCTTATTATCATTAGGGTATTGATTGTAATAACTTCCATTATTTTTAAAAGGATCATACCATATATCGTTTTCTTTATGTTTTATCATATCAATGTGATACTTAGATAATCTTAGAGGAGTGATAAACACATCATTAGATATATCTCTATTTTTAATTTTAGTAGAAGTTTTAGTATTCATTTAATTATTCTATAGGAATTTTATTTTTTTAATACATCGTTATTGTTATCTATCCAATCTATTTCTGTTTTACCTATATAATCTTTTTCAAAAATAAACCAAGCATACACCATCATTCCAGTATTATAATGACCATCTTCTCTAACATCATCACTTGTTAATAAAGGGTATCTCGTAAAAATATAAACTTTTTTTAAAGGGTAATTAATATCACAATATATATTATCATACCTTTTTTTTCCGTGTAAATAATTTAAAGGTAATAACATTGCGAACTTTTTATTACATATTTCTTTACATTTTAATATAAAATCATAAGCAAGACGGTAAGGAGGATTAAGTATAATATAAGAATATTTATCTGTTTCTGTTTCTGTTAAAAAATCTTTCTCAATATCATAATAAGTTATTAAATTATCATTCCATTTTTCTTTTAAAATATTAACAATAGCGTTATTACCACAACAGGGTTCTAATATTTTAAGATTATAATTAAAAGTTTCATTATTTAAAAGATGTCTTGTTATAGAATACGGAGTTTGGTAAAAATCATTCTTATTTCTCTTTTCAGCTTTGTTATTACAACTATAATTTTTACCTTTCATTTATTCTATAGGAATTTTATTTTTCTTAACAACTTGGCGTTTGCGGTCTAATCTTGTATGTGTTATTTTATTATAAAGCATTTGAGTATTAAGATCGTGAGCCATATCTTTTGCTAATTGTTTTTTCTCTTTAACTGATTTTGTTGTATCTTGCTGATTATAAGATGATGAAATAGTGCGCAATGTTGTAGCACCAACTTTCTTAACATTAAAAATTATTTCCATAACATCTTGGACCATTTTACTATACGTAGATAGGCTCATTTCACCAAAAAGTAGATCACCGGTCTTTATTTTAAATTCTTTAATAAATTGTTTAAAATATTCTAATACATCATCATTTATTTCTAGTTCTTGCTTACCAAACACAGGACTTTTAATCTTACCACCTTTTTCAGCAGTTTTGTATTTGTTAAATATAAACTTTGATTTTTTATTTTTGATAAATAAATAATTAAAATTTTCATCTAGATCTTTTTCAGTATTCGTAAGTTTCATAATTTTATATTCCAGCCGTCTCACAGGCATAAGAAGGTACAGCGATGCTAAAAACTTGTCTCTAGATGTTAATTCAGCATCATTAATTTTCTTTTTAGTATCCTCAGGAGTTTTAGGATCGTAATTATCCATAACAGTTTTTAATTTTTCTAATTCCTCATCACTTGTTGGTTCATTATCCTCGCGAACTAATACGTATTTTTGATTAAGATCAATATTATAATTTGTCATAACTTGATATGTATTTTGAAAACTATCAATTCTACTAAAAAGATTAACAAAGGGTGTAATATTATTTTTAATTGTATTATTTACATTCTTGTAATGTTCAGCAATCTTTTCTAAAGTTTTTATAATATTCTTTTGATTAAATATTTTAAATTCGTTATTGAAAGATTCAAGATTAGTTTTATAACGTCCCATCTCAACATTTTTACCTCTGTAAATGCTGACAATAATAGCTTTAGTTTTAGGTGATATATCAATATTAAAAATATTTTTTAATACTTTAAAAATCTTTTTGTTAAAATCTTCTATTTGTTTTTCAGTGTATGCCCGGTAAGCAATATAATTAGTATCATTAACTTTAAATTTTGGGTATTTCTTTATAAGGTTATTATACCACTGAGGCTTAATAACAATAACTTCTTTTTTAGATTTAATAGGTAATTTTTCTTTAACAGGTTTAGGTTCTTTAGATTCTTTAGCTTCTTTTATTTTCGTTCTATATAATTGCTGATACTTTTTCTGTCGAATACGTTTGTATTCTGTTTTTTCATCATCTGTAAGATCTTTGATATCACGTTTAAGAAATTCTAATTCCTCGTTAGTTAGACCCATTTTTATTTAAAGGTATAATATAAAATATTCTGTAATATACGCAATTCTTATTTAATATAATATAATCCTTTATTCTTTATATACCGATCATTTTTATATGATGTTGAAGATCAAGAATGTAAGACCGCAATCTGTAGAATACCAAAGATACTACAATCATAATACACGACATACTCCAAATGTTCGTAATACACAGAATGAGTACTGTAGGAATTATAATAAAAAGAATTATGATAAGAATCACAATTATCAGTTAAACAAAAATAATTTAATTAAATTCTTAAATAGCGATATGAAAACATTAGAAGTAGTTGAAGGACCGGTAAAAATAAAGTTTGAATAATATAATATATGGCTAATTTAAATACATTAGTTGAAAACGATATATATTATACAAAAAAAGAGACTTGGGAAGATATTTTGCATTATTTAGATCCTAATAAAATATATTTAGATCCATTTTATGGTGATGGTAGTAATATAGAAAATCTTAAAGAATTAGGTTTAAACTGTATTGGTGCTGATATAGATTATTTTGATGCTTTAGATAATTTAAATTTCGATATTATTTTAACTAATAGTCCATTCTCTAAACACATCTTAACAGAATTCTTGTATAACTTATCAGCACTAGATAAGCCGTTTATACTTATTTTACCAATAACTAAAATATTCAGTAAATATTTTAAATTAGCTTTTAGACAGTATAAGGATATACAAATAATTATACCACAAAAAAGAATGAGCTTTATTATACCTAATTCTAATAATAAAAGTAATCCTAGTTTCGTATGTTGTTATGTGTGCTACAAAATGCAACTACCAGCAGATATTTTATTTTTATGAAAAATAAATTGTGGTAGGATCGTGTGATACTTTAATTTTCTTTTTATTGTAATAGTACTCCCTCATACCTTGTATTAATTCATCTCTATTTGCTTCATAATATATTTTTTTTCTTCTTAATATTGATTCTTTGTTATCATAATAATATTTACGTTTTTGTTCATTAATTTTTAATTTATTTTTAGCGTAATATTTTCTTTGAGCTATTCGTTGAGCTTCTGTTTGCATTTTTTTATAATTTAGAAACAATATTTTTTATATCTATAATAGATTTTTCTAGTTGTTGATTAACCATAAACTTTTCTTGGTTAAGTTTATCTTCAAGGTCATTAATCTCCATATAAGTTTCTGCTAGCTCTTTCAATTTGTTTATAACATCTTCAACAGATTTTCTTTTCCTTGGCATTTACTTAACAATAATATAAAATAAATTATGAAAAATAAAAGTATTCTTTATATAGCGATCATAAGGAACATTGATCTCATTAATCTCATTAGCATCTCATTA
>Ga0206677_10005260_pt1 | contig 10249 bp, 10 predicted proteins | sample M130m12015metaG_FD_155475 | JGI IMG/M metagenome (GOLD analysis project Ga0206677, IMG submission 155475) | Ammonia-oxidizing marine archaeal communities from Monterey Bay, California, United States - M1 30m 12015 | ecosystem: Environmental > Aquatic > Marine > Intertidal zone | place: USA... | reverse complement strand
CAATATTCAGTCATAGTAATTGCATTAGGTGAGGCTAATGCTTTTTGAATCATATCATAAAACTGGCCAAACCATTCATTGATTTTTACATCAATTTCAACTTGAACCCATAGTGATCCTAAAATGACAGCTGACCCTAGCCAACTCCATAACCACCAATCTCGGTTCTTAAAAAATCTAAACATAATATTTCCTTTTCTATTAAGTATGTATATAATTACTTATCCAATGAAAACATGTACCGTGTCGTATAAATACACTATATAGGATAAAAAGTATGCCCAGACTCTCTCTTTATAAACCTTACAAAGGTAATGACTTTAAATTTATGGATAGAACAATCCGCGAGCAATTTGACATTGGCGGGGTTGGTATTCACGTACACAAGTATTTGGGTCCAAGACCAAGTACAGATGGGGATGCGAGTGAGCCAAACTATGGTAGCGGAGATCAACTAGATAATCTTACAGGATTAGAAAATAATCCAGAAGGACTTATAGACGAAACAAATATTCAAGACTTACTGTTTATGGAAAACAGAGACCGTAAATACGATCCTGATGTTTTTGATCTACGTGGTGTATATAATGTTGGCGATAATGATTTTGATTTAACACAGTTTGGTTTATTTTTAACTAACGATACACTTTTCATTACTTTCCATACTAATGATATGGTAGAAAAATTAGGTAGAAGACTAATGCCTGGTGATGTATTAGAACTTCCACATTTACGAGATGAGCTATTATTAAGTGCAGATAAAGATGCGATAAACAAGTTCTACGTAGTACAAGATGCAAGTAGAGGAAGTGAAGGTTTTTCCCAAACTTGGTATAGTCATATATGGAGAGTAAAAGTAGCACCACTAACAGACACACAAGAATATGCAGATATACTTGGTACTGCTGAAGATGCAGATAGTCTTAAAAACAAAATTAGTTCTTACAAGACAGAGCTTAATATTAGTAATGCAATTATTGCAAGTGCTGAAGAAGCGGATCCGTTAGGATTGCCTTTATCAGATCATTTATTTGGATCAGATGAACCTGAGAACGAATACGATCACGGTGAAACGTTAGAACAAGGAGATCAGTTTCCTACAAGTCCAAATGATGGAGAATACTTTGTGCGAACAGATTTTAATCCAAACAGACTATTTGTATTTCGTGGAAGCAGATGGCATAGATTATATGATAATGTAGAAAAAGATACTTGGAGCGATAGAACTTATAATGCAAGTGGCTTTATTAATAATGACAAAACAACAGTTGTAGATAATCAAGAGTTTCCAGAAAAACAATCATTATCTAAAATTGGTACACCAAAGTCCGATACAATTAGTCCAGGAAGTGATTTTGAATGACACAATATTTTTATGATAAACAAATTAGAAGATATATTCAACAGTTTATAAGACTGTTTAGTGGATTCAGTGTACAAATGGGGAATGATGAAACAAAACTTCCTATATATCAAAAAGTACCTGTACGTTACGGTGATATAAACCGCATGGCTGCGCACATAACAAGAGAAAACAGTGAGAACGTTGTTAATAGTGTTCCTTTTATTAGTTGCTATGTTACAGACTTATCAATGATGGCAGACCGTAGAACTTTTCAACAACATGTAGATAAAGTTAATGTTTTTGAAAAACGTATAGATGAGAATACTGGAGAAACTATAAATGAAGTAGGAAATAGATATAGTGTAGAGAGACATGCTCCAGTTCCTTATAGCTTAACTATGAACTGTGATATTTGGACATCAAATACAGATCAAAAATTACAACTTTTAGAACAAATTTTAGTTTTATTTAATCCTACACTAGATATAAGAACATCAGGCAATCCTGTAGACTGGAGTGCATTATCACATGTAGAAATGACAAATACTACTTGGTCTACTCGTAGTGTAGGGTCTAGTATTGATGATATTATTGATGTTAGTAGTATTACATTTACATTACCAATTTTTATTAATCCACCTGCAAAATTAAAACAACAAAAATTAATACATACAATTATTAATGAATTATATAATTTAGATGATGAAAATTTAGACCTTTTTGAAACAGGCGACTTATTTAATAAAGAAACAGTAGAATATACAATTGTAACTTATGAAGACAGAAAATTACGTTTCGAGGATAATAAGGCATATTTGCTAAACAATAAAGGAACAAAACAAGATCTTGTAAATGGTGGAGTACTAAATTGGGAGGACGAGTTACTTCAATTTAGTAAGCTACGTCCAGGTATAAGCCAAATACGTATTAGAAAAGATAATGATCCGGCCAGCAAAGATAATGATATTATAGGAAGATTAGATTTAGATCCTAATGACGAAAATGCATTACTAGTTGATGTAGATACTTCTACACTACCTACAAATACATTACAAGCAATAAATGGTGCATTGAATCCACTTAAAAACTATCCAGGAGATGGAAGTGTTCCATTACCTCAACAAGGACAAAGGTATCTGTTGCTAGAAGATATACCATTAAGTACAACTTGGAACCAGACAGTAGCATACAAAAATGATATTATAGAATATAATGGCGCTGGATGGGTTATAAGTTTTGATAACCATAACGATACATCACAATTTGTGACAAATACTAGCAATGACCTCCAACTTGAATGGAACGGACAAGAATGGGTTAACAGTTTTGAAGGCACATATAATCCAGGCTATTGGAGACTGTATATATAATGATATTTTTTTATGACGGCCATAGATGCATACATGAAGCTTTGCATTTTAGAAGCACGTCTTATAAGAGACCAGATGAATATGAATTTTACTTTGAAAACAAACTAGCAACACTTTCTGAAATTAATATTAACATAAACATGTATACAATTTATGGACTTTGGAGTCATTTAGAATTACTAAAAAAAGAGTTTCCTAATATCAATCACGTAAACTTTATTGTAGATAAAACAAGCTATAAAAATTTAGAATATTTTCACTGTGAAAGTTTATTTGCACTACCTGAAAAACTACAATTTACAAGTACTGGATCAGAAGAAATTTTAAATGCAAAATGCAAAGATACAATGCCTATAGAACACTATATGTCCAATGTTAAATATTTGCGTGATGGTGTTACATATCATAATGAAACTTTTGATGTATACGAAAATATAGAAGGAGATTATTACCAATGGTATTTAAGTTTAAATAAGTATTATAAATCCTTTACAAAAGAAAGATATTTACAAATAGTAGAACAGAACTTTATCGGAGATAAATTATGATACAAGCAAGCGGTTGTATATTTTTAAGTGTAACAACTGGAAGAGTAATGTTACAGCTAAGAAGTGGGCATGTAACTCATCCCAATACTTGGGGGTTTTTTGGTGGTAAAAGCGAAGATGACGAAAGACCTATAGAAACACTTTTAAGAGAAATAAATGAGGAATTAGGAATAATTCCACCATATTTACGTATTATACCAGTAAATAAATTCGTAGCAACAAATAGAAAATTCGAATATAATAGCTTTGTAATTACAGTAGAAAAAGAATTTTGTCCTCCTTTACAAAGTGAAAGTTCAGGATATGCTTGGGTAAATATTGGTAATTGGCCACAGCCAATACACCCTGGTGCCAAAGTACAATGCAAGAGTAAAGAGTTTATGAAAAAACTAAAAACCATCCAGGAACAATCAAGTTCACTGGATGGCCAAAATAGCATTGTAATCACTGCCTAAGGTTTAATACGTTTTTTCATACTCGCAACAAACTGTTCACGCAACCATTCAAAATCATTAATTTTGTTTAATGCATCGACATCATTTGCATGTTCCTCGCCATACACTTTTCCTTCTAATGCACCTTTAATACAATAACGTCCAAAACGTTCTCCATTATCCACTGTAGTCCATGCTTCAAGTCTTTCTACAGTCTCTTTGCGTGGAGTGTCAGTCTGTTGAATACCACTTGACAATTTAACACATTCACGGAATGCTGATCTCCAGGTTCTGTATGGGTCTTTATTAAAACGTGTAATATTTGATACATCACTTACTGGTTGATAAAAATTTACACCTGTAGTAAAGTCAGGTAAAATATGTCCCATGTCTAGCAATTGCTGTTTAGGAAATAGTTTTACTCCACCATATCCATATTCTAAACCGTTTATTGGATTTCTGGCGCTCCATACATATGTAGTGTTTTCTCTCTTTGCCATAGGAGGGATATAATCAAAGTTAAAGTTGTTCATTAGTTCTGCATCTGCATCAACAATATAAACCATTTGTGTTTTTGCCTGTTTTGCACATTCTTTGTGTGCATTACCAATACCCTCAACATTTTTAACATGCTGTGCATCAGGAAAACGTTCTTTTAGTAATTGGTAGTTTCTATCTGCTTCTTCTTCATGATAGCTAATCATAAAGACATCAAAGTCTGCTTCATGATAATTAGCTACTAACTTGTTTTTATATTTTCCATATACAACTCCATCTGTAGGCACAAGCTGAACTTCCCCCCACGATACTGGTCTATTAGTTCTTTTAATTGACTTAGGAAATTCATGTATATAGTTTTGGCCTTGGTCTGATGGTCTATAATGCCAAGGAAAGTTTGGTCTTACATCAGTGTCCTGTGCTATTACCCAAACCATTTTACTTTTACCACTGTACTCGAAAGCCAGTCGTGCTAGTTCATCTTGATCAGATATTTTTGATTGTGTAGTTACAATTGGATAGCTACCAAATACATGTTTTTTTAGTCTATCCCAGGGCGTCACCACACTTTGCCCTTTAAATTCTTTAAATACTTTAGATGTGCTAATCATTACAATCGTCCTTTATAGTGTATGCTTTAGTGCCTACGTGTGCAATTCTCTTACTTAAACTATGATCTATGAAAATATCATAGTCATATTTACCTGCTTTATCGCAAAAATATATATCCTCACCTACAAGATTAGTAAAATTTTCTTGCCATTCAATACTGTAATACGGCTTTGGTATATTTTCATAAACAGATCTTTTTACTAACATCATGCCACTACCTACAGCGTATACTTTCTCTAACCCATCGCCTAAAAAAACTCTCTTGTCTAGATTGTTTTTATTTTTAAACGCAACGGGTCTGTGTGGTTTGACTCTAGTAGAATAATTACCTGCTACAATATATTTATCGGAAGAAAGAAGAATGTCTAAAGTGTCTGCAGGAAATTTCATATCGCTATCTAACCATAAAATATGTGTAGCGTCTGTTTGCAAAATTTGATCTACAAGTTGCTGTCTTTGCATAGCAACTTCACTACCTACGTTCATATATAGAGATACGTTTACATTTTTCTCGCCACATCTTTTCATTAACATGGCGAGACTGTATGTAAAAACAGAAGTAACTTGATCTCTTACGGGAACACAAATAGCTACTTTAGATTTTGTATCAATTTTATGCTGGAACCGTGGAATAGAAACCATTAATCAACTAAATCTTCACCTAGTTCTGCTTCAATTTGTTGTACTGATTCATTTAGTTCTTTTGCTAGTGTAGTAGCAGTTTTAACACATGCAGCAAATGCTTCATCATTTAGGGATGCCATGTAAGACATATGTTCTGGCTGTACTTTACCAATTGTTAAAATATCAATAGCTGCTAGGCGGCCTAGGCGTTGGATCCAATATTCTTCTTCTTGGTCCTCGATATTATTTAAAAGTTCTTCTACATTATGTTCTTTCGCGAAAGATTCATAAACTGCCTCTAATACTGGCAGGTCTGGATGTTTTTCTGCACGGGCCTGTAGTAGGTCCGCCATAAGTGCTTGTGCTTTTCTTCCTGGTGTAGGGTGTGCACCTAGTACAAATGTCTCGATTTCAAATCGTGTTCTAATGCTCATTGTTATCTCCTGTTTTGAGTTTACATATAGTATTGTATGATTATATTAGATAATAAGACAATGTCAAGTAAATTCTTGACATTGTCTTTTATAATAATTATTTATTATTATGAAGCGCCTGTTGGGTTTGGATTCTGCCATCCACCAAAGGTTTCTGATAGCTTGATGTTTGTTGTAACTGATGGTGATATATAGTTACCTAAAGTTGACATACAAATTGAACCTGATAAACCAAAGTAGTTTCTTACGGTACCCATTGTGATGTAACTGCCAGTTGACGGTAATGCCATGTTATTCTCCTCGAGTATTTTTAACGTTAAAAGCAAGCATCGCTTGCTTAATGTATTTATGCGATATTGTAAATAATTAAGTTAAGTGTTTTCTAATTCTATAATTTCTTTATACACCTGACTTGCAAATTCCTCATGTGCTTCTATTCCTGGATGACTACCATCTAAAGCTCTAGGATATTGCTTACGTATTTTCTCCATCTTTGTTTTCAGATATGGAAGGTCCGTATATTTTAATCCATACTCCCAAGTACTTGCTTTAAGATTATATATTTTTAATCCTTTATCTCTGATTATCTTAGTTGAATGATCTACAAATAACGAGTACATTTCCATTATGTCTATTTCGTTGTAAAAGTCAGTATAAAATTGTTTTGTAAGTTTTCTTTCATCCACCATTGAAGGGAAAAAATCAACGGTACCATCGTCTGTGAATAAACACCATCTGTCCTGATGTGTCCAAAGCACAACAACTATATCATCATCTCTAAATTCAAAATTAGCTATAGTATGCCATATTTTTTTTGCACTAGATCCATTTATACCTGCATTATGACATTTTAAATTTAGCTTTTTGGCTAAAAGAAACGGCCAAGCTAATTTACTATAAGAGTTGTCAGTACGGGAAGATGATTCTAAACATTGACCTTGTGTTAAACTACATCCAAAAGTTACAAGCCTTTGCATTTATTCTTGAGTTCCTCAATTTGTTTTTGCTGCTCTTTAATTGCTTCAATTAGTAGGCCAACCATATTGCCATATGCAACACTTTTCATACCGTCACTGTCTGTTTTTACTAGTTCAGGTAAAACTTCTTCTACTTCTTGTGCAATAACACCTAGGCTGGGCTTTAAACTTTTTTCATAAGTTACCCCTCTTAGATTATTAACCTTGTCTATAGCATTATCAATAGTTTCAATATTTCTTTTTAATCTTCTATCTGAATAAGCACAAACATCTCCAGATGCAGTAAAGTCACCCGTTACATCTACACCTGTTGAACTTGTAACCAATGTATCAGTTCCGTCGTGTCTTAAGATAAGTGAATCACTATCTATATATAATTGACCTGAATCAATACCAATAGTACCTTTTGTAGATCCTGTTTGATTAAACCTAATAAGATCGCCGTCAGTGCTTACTCTATTAACATAAAACACAGAGCTGGTGTTTGCAGTAGTAGGATTGGACGAACACATGATTTTACCGCTTTTTGCTAAATTAATTCCAACATCATTGCTTGTTCCAGTTGCACTAATAGCTGGTATTACTTTTTCTGATCCTAACCCAATGTAACCATCTTCAATCTCTAGGTCTCCAGTAAATTCAAAATCTCCAGTATATGAACTATCCATTTTAAGACCACTTGCTTCTTGTGTCAATCCATTTCCTGCTGCCACACTAAAAGTAGTTGAAGATAAACTTATCCCATTGCCTGCTGTGTATGTTGTATTTGTATCAGTATTTGTGTCTACCCAAGGAACGTTTACAAACATTTTTCCACTTGATAATTCTACTGGATAATTTTTACCATTCTCACCATATCCAATTTTAACTAATCCTAATGTGCTTGAAGTAGCAGTTGAATATGTTGTGTTAGTATTTGTGTCTGTGCTACTAATAGTAAAGTTAGGATATGTTCCACTAATACTTGTAGCGCCTGATCCTGTTAAACTTACAGTTTGATCTGGTGCAGTATTTCTAAACTCTGTTCCTACTAGAGTAAGCCCAGTACCTGCTGTATATGTTGTATTTGTAAATGATGTAATATATCCTGCACCGTTAGTTAACTGATTGTTGTTAGTTGGTATTGTTGGCTTATTAGATAAATCTGTATAACTTCCACTAAACAATTGACTAGTTGTTGCATAACTACTGTCGTTTGTAAATGAACTTACGTTAGTTGGTATACGTGCATCTACTCTAGCATTTGTATAATATAAATTTCCGGCTTCTGCAATGTCATCTGTGTCTAATGCGCCTGTTCCACCTGATACTGCACTATCTACATATGCCTTAGATGCGGCATGATTTGCATTACTTGGAGCGCCTGCAAGAGTTAAATCTCCTGTCATTGTATCTCCAGTTTTGCTTACTTTTGTTCCAATATCATTACTAACAGTTGTTGCAAAATTTGCATCATCGCCTAATGCTGCTGCTAGTTCGTTTAGAGTATCTAATACTGCTGGCGCACTATCTATAACATTCGCTACTGCGGTATCTGTATAACTATTTGCAGTAGATACTGCATCTACTTCTGCTTGATCTGCATATGTTTGATATGCAGTTGTGATTGCTGTTTCACGTGCATCTGTGTATACTCCTGATGCGGTAACTGCATCTACTTCTGCTTGATCTGCATATGTTTGATATGCAGTTGTGATTGCTGTTTCACGTGTATCTGTATATGCTTTTGCATCTACTTCTGTTTGATCTGCATATGTTTGATATGCAGTTGTAATTGCTGTTTCACGTGCATCTGTGTATACGTTAGCGGCGGCAATTGCATCTAATTCTGATGTATCTGAATATGTTTCTAATGCTGATGTTACAGAAACTATTTCTTGATCTGTATAACTATTTGCAGTAGATACTGCATCTACTTCTGCTTGATCTGCATATGTTTGCATTGCTGTTTGTAATAATGTATCTTTTGTTGTTGCATCAGTAGCTGCTGTACTAATTGCATCTACTTCTGCTTGATCTGCATATGTTTGATATGCAGTTGTGATTGCTGTTTCACGTGCATCTGTGTATACTTCTGCCGCCGTTTGTGCTGTGTTGGCTTTGGAAGTTGCGTCTGCACTTGCTGTACTAATTGCATCTGCTTCTGCTTGATCTGTATATGCAGAAAGTGTAGATATAATAGCTGTTTCACGTGCATCTGTATATGCTTTTGCATCTGCTTCTGCTGTGTCAACATATACTTCTGTTGCTACATTATCACTGTTAATTTTCATAGGAACAGTTGATATTAAGTTAGTTGCTGATAATGTAAAACGTTGGGCACCATCAACTGTCATAATAACTGTACCTGTGCCTAAATCAGCAATCTCAACTTGTGAATCGCCTTCTGTAATTGCATTTGTTGAAATAGTAGAAATAGTACTATCAACATATGATTTGTTTACTCCATCAGTAGCATTTGTTGGTGCGCCCACGTTGATAATTTGGTTATTATCCATATCGATTTTGTCACCAAACTGAATCGCATTTCCTCCAGAATCAGTAATACGTTTTCCAGTTTGTATTTGTAATGTAGAAGAAATATTTATCGTTGAATCTGATTCAAGTGTTAGTACACCTGTACCTTCTGTTTTAATTAATAATGACTGATCTGTATTAGAACGAACAATAATTGTTCCTGCACTATCTTCAATAACTTTTTGATTGTTAATATATAGTGATCCTTCTGACAAATAAAGGTCACGCCATTTTTTACTAGGACTACCTATGTCAAAACCAGTTGTGCCGTCAGAATCTATAGTTGGAATGATATGTCCTGATAAATCTAAACTGCCTACTATTACACTGTCTGCGTATGCTTGTGCGGCAATTAATGTATCTGTATCGCCAACTCCTATATTAGTTTGTAGATTAAGTATATCTCCTGCTAACGCTGCTTGGGCTCTTAGATCTGTAAAATAAAGATTACTTGTACCTTCAGTTAAATTATCTGTTGTCAAATTAGAATCTTGAAATATGTTTGTTGTTAATTGAACATTTTGTAATAATACCTTTGTATTACTATCTCCATCTCCAACTAAAACGGCCATCCCGTCAACGTTGATATTAGTATCATTTTTAATGACAATGTCGTTTACTACTTTAAAAGCCACTTTTATTCTCCTGGTATGTTAGTAGTATTTATCCTATGTAAGTAATTATTCATTCATAAAAAAAGAGCAGTGTTGCCACTGCTCTTTATATTTTTAAAGTTAAACTAAAATTACTTTTTTAGTGATTCTACTTCTGCTTTTAGTTCTTTTAGTGCTTCAATTAGTAGGCCTGTTACGTTACCGTATGCTACCATTTTAACACCATTTTCATCAGTTTGTACTGCTTCTGGTAGAACTGATTCTAGTTCTTGAGCA
>Ga0206677_10005252_pt1 | contig 10260 bp, 9 predicted proteins | sample M130m12015metaG_FD_155475 | JGI IMG/M metagenome (GOLD analysis project Ga0206677, IMG submission 155475) | Ammonia-oxidizing marine archaeal communities from Monterey Bay, California, United States - M1 30m 12015 | ecosystem: Environmental > Aquatic > Marine > Intertidal zone | place: USA... | reverse complement strand
CCTCTGCCTACTGCCTCTATAGAACTGTTGTCACCTCCTAAGTTTCTACCAATTCCTAAATAGATCTCGGCTGTAAATCCTCTTTTTGTTATAAATTTTCCTCCAGCTGAAATTCCGACTGCAAAATCGGTTTGATCCTCTTGCTTATAGGAACCATTTCCATTATAATCATAAGTTTCATTCTCATAGGTATGCAACATACCAAACCCCTCTACAAAAAAACCTCTCGCATATTGGTTTGAAAAATATCTCCTGTAAAAAGAAGTTAAAGAGGATTTTCTGTATTAATTCAGTGCTTCGCTATCACTAAGAGCTAGCAATGCAGTAACTCCAAAAGAGGACTCTTCATTTATTAAATACTCATAAGAAACATCCAGCCATTCAAAGGCAAGCAAGCTCAATCCATTGATTTTTACTTCATGTTTTTTGTTTATATCCTGTGGGAATTCAGGTGTTTTTTCTGTTATTGGTTCTTGACCAAGTGCTATACCGCTAACGAATAGGCAAATAAATAAGGTATATTTTTTCATTTTATTTTTTTTGTAAGTAAAAAATTTATTTAATAACAAGTGTACAAAAAAAAACTAAAAAAGCGCTTTTAATTGAATACTTCCTGTGTGAATTGTTTTCGAATTTTCGCTTTTTCTTCCCAAGTAGCTTATATTTAAGTTTAAAAAAGTATTTAGTTTCTGACTATAGAGTAAGTTCCAAGTATAATTTTTTCCTGGCTGTAAACCTTCTAACATTTGGTAAGCGACGGGCGTATTTACATTTCCAGTAAAGTCGTTTAAAAAAACCGTTGTATTCACACTAATTTGATTTTTCTTTTTACTGATGTGAAAATAATCCAATCCAAATTTTTGCTGGTTTAAAGACTCAAAATCTTGTAAGTTATTTACTTTGTTTTTAAAGTGGTAAAAGGCAGAAAAACGATGATTATTATGATATGAAAAAGAGATTTTTGGTTGAATTTCTTTTGCGATAATTTCATAATTTCTACTATTGAAATTTTCTGTTGTTAAATTGTTTTCAGATTGCTTTACCATCAAATCAAGCAGCCAGAAATCGGCAAATTTGTGGTTAAAATCTACTTGTGTTTGCTGGATGGTATTTTCTTGGGATCCTATAAAATATTGTTGCAAGTTCTTCGAATTTCCAATCGTAAAAGTGGTGCTGTATTTTTGTAGGTTTCTATTAAAATAAAGTTGATTTCTAAAATTATAATTCAATCCAATCAGTTTGTTTTCATCAAAATCAAAAGGATTGAAATTAAAAGAACTCCCAATGCGTTCTTGTTCGTTGTCTGTTGCTAAAAAAGTTTGATTACTCCAATGAGAAAGCCACTTTTTAAAACCGTTTTTGTCTTTCCATTTTGAAAAATTAATTCCTATAGATTGTTGCCATTTAGCACGTTGTGTTGAAATAAAGCGCAAGTTTGGTAAAGGGATTCTTAAGTAATTGGCTTGGTCTTGAAACTGTGCGATTTCGAATTCGTCAAAATCCTGAACACTGTCATTATTATAGTCAATCCAGGTATAAAAACCTTGACCTACTTCTGTTTTTACATAGATGTAATCTTGCCGAGCAACATTTCCTGAAGAGGTCTCATAAGCGATCCTCAGGTTTACGAAATCCTTTAGTAATTTTTGATGATATACGATTTTAGAATTCAGAGACTTTTTATCTGAAGTGAAATTATTTTGTGTAATTCTATAATTTGCATACACCGACAAGTTTGTCTTTTTGGTGTCTACTAATTTTGAGTTGAGGTAGATTGTTTTTCGGTTATTAATTTCTGTAAAACGATTCGATTTGATACTGTCGTTAGTCCTAAAATTAAATCCAAATTTCGCAAAAACTTTTGCAGTATCTCCAATTCCTATATACCCCTCATATTCTTCAAACTGATGACTGGTGTTGATATATTCTCGATTGCTGTTTTTTCTGTCATTTATTTCTGCGTTAGTAAAAGCACCCACCCAACTTTTTGAAAAGTAGTGGTCTAAAGTCGCTTTGGCTCTAAAAAAAGAATTATCTTCTATTGAAGAAGTGTTTTCTAGAAGACTTATCTCCGTTGAGAATTTCGTTTTATCATAACTGAACCGAGATGAAATTTCATGCTTATTTCCTTTAAAAGAGTTGTTATACCTTAAGTTGTTGTATCGATATGAAACAAAATCTGCTTTTTTATTCTGAAGTATAAATTCGGATTGAAAGTAGTTTTTTGTAGCATTGTTCGTTAAAATATTCCAATCTCTATTAAATTCTACAGGCTCCCAACCTTGTTCTGTATTGAAGTTTTGTTGAACGTATTCGTGATTAATATCACTTTTTAACTGCCATTTTTTATCAATTAAAATTTGTTGCCAACCCATTTTTGCTGCAATGGCAGTATTTTGATTGTCGTCAATAGTAGAAAATAAATTTGCATCATTATTACTGAGTGCTATTTCTGAATTGAACCTTGTTTTTTCTGAAGGATTATAGTCGGATTTCACAACGAAAACCTGAACTTTAGAAGGAGCAATTAACTTTACAATGGGGTTGTAATTTCCCAATTCAACTCCAGCATATTCAAAAATAGGGCCCGAAGCCACGGTTCTCAATAGGTTATAATCGCCATTATTTATACCCACATTTGTAAATGTTACCGTGTAGAGCTCTCCCGTTGCATCGGTTGTATATTCAAAAACCTCGATTCCACCCACTACAACCTTTTTATAGAGTACCTTGTTTTCATTGTAGGTATCTACAAAAGCGCTTTCTGAAAACATCAAATCAGTATTGTTTCCTGCATTGGCCAGCGTTTGTTTTTGTGCTTCCGACAATGCTTGTTGTAACGGTTGATTCTTTGCGTCATTTTCACTGTAAAAATAACCACTGATATTTAGTTTCTCACTGGTATAGTTGACTTCTTCATAGGTTACAAATCGTGTGTAATTCCGATCAGAATATTGAAATTCAATCCAAATACGCATGTCATTGGTAATGGGAAAGGTTGTGTTAAATGTAATTTCTGATAAGTTATAATCAATCGTATATGCTTTGTTTTCGCCTGCTTCAATGAGCACACCGTTTACATATACGCTCTCACTGCCAGCAATCATTACAATGGCGGGTTCGTTGTTGGGTCCCACAATTTTGTATGGCCCTTGGTTTCCTTCAACACCAACGAGCGTAAAAGTGTTAAATTTCCCTCTAGAAACTGCTCCCGATGCGGCGACTTTTACATTTTCATTTAGGTTTGCAGCTATCTGTAAACCGGCAATTTGCTTGTTGAAATTCAAGAAATAGCTCTCTTGATTTTGCAAACGGATATCTCCTGCTTTTACACGCCAATTGTCACTGTACAATTCAATGAAAATTCGATCGAAGTCCGTAATGTTTTGGGAATATCCGTTTTCTTGTAATGGAATGTTGGTGTCGAAAATATTGGCTCTGATGTTTACCGAACTGGATATTTTACCAGATATTTCTAAATCCAATGCCGAGTTGGTTACCGTATTCTGATTGTTTCCAGAAGTAACCCCTCTCGTTAAAAACCCTTTGGTTTTTAGCCCTTCAAAAAGTTGAATGTCGCTTGTTTTTTTAGTCGTTGTAAAACTATACAGTGGTCCTGTATTTGTGTTGTTTGGAACCATCAAATTTTTATCAAAGGGGGCATACACTTTTGTGACGAATTCGGGGAACCGAAAATACTCGACTGTAATTTCAGGATATTTTTTAGCATCAATCATCAAAATTGCCTTTAAAAAATCGACCTGATACTCTTGCGGATTAATTCTTTTTTGAAACTTGTTTCGCACTGTAAACCGTTGCGAATTGATGGGTATCGTGTCTATTTGTACGGTATCTTTTTGAATTCGAAATGTCTTTGTTCTAAAGTCTTTTGATACCGTTTGCCCTTGGATCTTGGATCCAATAAGCAGTAGTAGCAAGAACAATAAATTTTTGTACATCTCGTATTTAAGATACTAACGTTGAATTTGCTTTTTTAATATCTGAAAGATTAAAAAAGGGATTGTTGTTTTACTGGGTTTTCGTGATCTAAAAGCCATTTTTTACGCCAGACACCTCCAGCATAGCCTGTTAACGATCCGTCTGAGCCAATCACACGATGGCAAGGTATGATGATCCAAATTGGATTTTTGCCATTGGCAGCAGCTATGGCACGTATGGCTTTTACATCTCCAAATGATTTACTCTGTGCTAAGTAACTTTTCGTTTTTCCGTAGCCAATTTTCAGCAAAGATTTCCATACTTTTATTTGAAAAGGGGTTCCCTTCGGATTGATCGTCAAGTCGAAATGATCTCTTGTTCCCTCGAAGTATTCTTGCAATTGGGCAACACATACCTGCAAACATTCTGGGACACTTGTGGAGGTTTCAATAGCATCGTCGATTACTACAATCGATTGAATGCCGTTTTTATCGCCAACAATTTTTGCCGTTCCTATAGGGGTTTTGTAGTATGCTGTTTTAGATTCCAAAGACGTCTTTTGAATTTTGTGTTGTAATTGCTGCAATTTCATTGAAAGACAAACCATAAAGGTCTACCAACTTATCGATGACCTTTGTTATATAACTACTTTCATTTCTTTTTCCTCGGTAAGGTACGGGCGATAAATAAGGCGCATCAGTTTCTAGGACAATGTGTTGGATATCAATTTCATTTATAAAAGTATCGATCTTACCGTTTTTAAAAGTAGCTACTCCACCAATGCCTAACTTCATATTGAAGGAAATAGCTTTTTTTGCCTGTTGCAGCGTACCGGAAAAACAATGAAAAATCCCGAACAAATCATCCCCTTTTTCAGTTTCTAAAACTTCAAAAATTTCATCAAAGGCTTCTCTGCAGTGAATTACAATGGGTAGCTTCTTTTCTTTTGCCCATTGTATCTGTGTTCTAAAAGCATCTTTTTGTTGTTCTAGAAAGGTTTTGTCCCAGTACAAATCGATTCCGATTTCACCGATAGCAAAAAAGTTTCGTTGATCAATCCATGTTTTTACTTGTGCCAATTCTTCCTTGTAGTTTTCTTTCACTGAAGTTGGGTGCAAACCCATCATTAGAAACACCTCATTGGGATATTTTTTCTCTAAGTCGAACATCCTTTCGGTATAACTACTGTCTATCGCTGGAATAAAAAAACGGGATACACCAGCGGCTTTCGCGCGTTGCATCATAGCAGCTTGGTCCTCATCAAATTGTTCAGAATATAAATGGGTGTGTGTATCCGTAATCATTAAAAATGTATTTTTGTCAAACGATGTTTCGTACAAAAATACAGTAAATGACAAGTTTAAAAAAGATACTTAAGAAAAAGAACTACTTAAAAATTAAATTGAAGAAAATGTCCACAAATCATTTAGAGCTCAAAGCTTCTATAAATGGTGTGCAAGGGCGTTTTATTTTAGATACAGGTGCTTCCAACTCTTGTGTAGGTTTGGATTTAATCGCTTTTTTTAATTTGGAGGCGCATGAAAGTGAAACGAAAGCTGCTGGTGCGGGTGCTACAGATATGGAAACATTACAATCGGAGAATAACGCTCTTAAAATAGGTGCTTGGCAACATAAAAATTGCCATTTGGTTTTGTTCAATTTAGAGCATGTAAATACTGCATTAACGCAACACCATGGAAAAGAGGTGCATGGAATTATTGGTGCGGATGTTTTAGAGATAGGAAAAGCGATTATTGACTATGAAAAGCATTTTTTGTACCTAAAGAAGCCTAAAAAATGGCATTGAGTTCGTATCTTTGAACAATTAAAAAACGAAAAACATGAGTTTGCAGCAACAGGTAATGGATCAAATGAAAGTAGCCATGAAGGCTAAAAATGCGGTTGCTTTACAGGCATTAAGAGCTGTAAAATCTGCTTTTTTATTAGCCAGAACCGAAAGTGGTGCTACTGAGGAGTTGTCTGAAGCGCAGGCAATGAAGATCATTCAGAAGCAAGTAAAGCAAAGAAAAGACAGTGCTGCTATTTTCTTAGAACAAGGTAGAAAAGATTTGGCCGATCCAGAATTGGAAGAGATCGCTGTTTTAGAGCAATTCTTACCAGCAGCTTTGTCTGAAGCGGCATTGGAAAGTATCGTTGTTGCTACCATTACGAAGATGGGCGCTGCTGGAATGAAAGACATGGGAAAGGTCATGGGAATGGTTTCTAAAGAAGTTGCCGGTCAAGCAGATGGAAAACTAATTTCGCAGTTGGTGAAAAAGCATTTAATGCAATAAGATTATAAAAAGGCCCAGTAGTTCAACTGGATAGAATATCAGATTTCGGCTCTGACGGTTGGGGGTTCGAATCCCTTCTGGGTCACAGTTTATTAATAAAAACCCTTTAAAACACCCTGTTTTAAAGGGTTTTTCATTTTTGATGATTTCATATTGCCGACATATTGTCGACATTTCTAAGACTCATCTTTAATTACTATACAAAACCTTTATCACATTTAAAACATAACTATACCTGCTTCTCAAAGTCTTACAACCTAGCAGAACAAATCAGTGTGTATGTATATCCATATTTTTAGTTGCTGAATAGTTAGTATCTTTGAGTTCTCAATCCATTACAATTTCTATTCATGATTTTATTCTTACAAGCCGCTTTGATGATCCTCACTTTTGTCACTTTATTATGGATCTGGAGTGTGTTTATTAAAAATGTAAGTATCATCGATGTTTTTTGGGGTTTCGGCTTTGTTTGTGTCAATGTATTTTATGCCTGTATGTCTGGAGATTTAACAGCAAGAAAATTACTAGTCTTATCGTTAGTAACTATCTGGGGACTGCGGCTTGCAATTTATTTAGCCTCTAGAAATTATGGAAAAGGGGAGGATTTTAGATATCAAGAGTTCCGAAAAAATTTTGGAACTAAACGCTATTGGTGGTTTAGTTTCTTTCAAACATTTTTATTGCAAGCTAGTCTAATAATGATCATATCATTACCGCTTTTAGGAATTCATACGAGTACTGATTCTGGTGCTTTGAACGGTCTGGATTATTTAGGAATTGTCGTATGGAGTGTCGGTTTTATTTTTGAAGCTGGCGGAGATTATCAGCTAATGCGCTTTCAACGAAATACAAAAAACAAAGGAAAAGTTTTAGATCGTGGATTTTGGAAATACACCCGCCATCCAAATTATTTTGGTGATGCTGCTGTATGGTGGAGCTATGCAATTTTTAGTATTGCTTCCGGGAGCTATTGGCAGGTAATTGGCGCTATTATAATGACTTTACTAATCATTAAAGTCTCAGGAGTTAGCTTGCTTGAGAAAACCTTAAAAGACACAAAACCTTTGTATAGAGATTATATAAAAAAAACCAATTCTTTTTTACCGTGGTTTCCTAAAAAATAAACAATTATGGAGTTCAGTATCAAAAATATCTTATTCTTCTTCTTTGTGGCCTGGGGTTTTCCGATGGGATACTACAGAAGTAAATTTCGAAAAATCGTCTATGAGACAGACAGTTGGACCATTAATATCAAACCGCTTTTTTGGAAAGAATTAAAAGGACTGTTTGGGAATCTATATCCAGAAAATCATTCTTATAAAAAATTTAGAAATTTCTATTTATTTTATCTCAGTATATACTTGTTATTGTTCCTTGCTTACCTCGCTGTTTGATTTCAATACTTTGAGACAAACTATACCAATTATGGATTGTTTCTAGGAGTATTCTGAGGTCAATTCATCCACAGTCAATCCATCTTGTAAGGTGCCAATGACCCCCATAGCTGCTCTTTCTCCAGCAATCATAGCGGCATTTAAAGAACCGTTTAAGAGTTGATCTCCCGCCAAAAAGATCGAAGAAGTTAATTTTGTTTCTGTACTTGAGAGCTCGTATTGAAGGTTGCTCAGTTTTGGTAAAGCTTTTTTAATTTGATAGTGTTTGATGAATTTTGGATTGGTTATCCCACAAAAAACATGCAATTCGTCCACGACCTTTTCAACGAGTTTTTCTGCTGTTAAAACGTGATCTTTCACAACGGTAACCGAAAGTAATTCCTTGTCTCCTTTCGTTTCCGTAGCTACTGAAGTAGGATAAAAAAGATTATTAATCAATGCATTTTTATCAGCAATCAAACCAATAATGGGTTTTTGAAGGGTTCTTTTCGTAGTTTCAAAATACAAGGTATCACAACTTTTCCATGCTGTTTCTTGGTTTTTAAGATTGGCAACCAAATGACTTGCTTCTGTGGCAATGATGGTAAAATGACTCTTTATTTCCGATCCATCCTGCAATATGATCGCTTCATTTTTTACTTCGCTTACAGGAGTATTCAATCGTATTTCCGTATTTTTTAATCCGTCTTTTAACTGATTTGAAATGGCTTGCATCCCCGCTTTTGGAACGACCGCCAAGCCGTCTCCAAACATTTTGTAGACAAATTCAAACATGTGACTTGAGGTGTCCAAATTGGGCTCTAAAAAGATGCCACTAAAAAATGGTTTGAAGAAATCTTGAAGCATTGCTTCTGAAAAGCCAAGCGTTTGCAAATGTGCTAAGGTGGTTGTTTCAGGTGTTTTAAAAATTTCGGAAATTGATTTTTTCTTTAAATGCGTGTTGAGTTTTAAAATCTTGAGTTTATCTGCAAAATTGCCAACAGACGCCAACAGTGTTGGGAGTAATAGTGATAAATTACGCAATGGATCTCCAATCGTTTGTGATTTTCCATTTTTAAAAATGGTAGCACCAGGCAATAATTCTTGAAGTGCTAAGGGTTTAAAATCTAAATATTTTTTTGCTGCAGGATAAGAGGTAAGTAATACTTGAAAGCCATGATCTAGTTGATACCCTTGAACAGTATCTGATTTTACCCGACCGCCAACCGTTGCTGAGGCTTCAATGATGGTGGGTGTATAGCCATTATTTTCCAAAACCTTGGCTGCAATTAAACCACTCACTCCAGCACCAATAATGTGAATTTTATATGCTGATTTCTCCATTTTGTTCTTGTTTTAATTTTGCTTTCTTTTTCAAGTAGCTTGCAATAATTCGTTGCACATCTCGATTGTCTTTTTTCGGTTGTACAAAAAATTGATAATCTACTGGTTGTGTCAATTGTGCTGCTTGCTTTTTGTCTAAATAGCCAAAACCTTGATAAATACCATTCAAAATTAAAGCAAAACCAATTTCATTTTCAGCAACACCATTTTCTGTAATGACTAAATTTTCGGCCCCAATTCCTACTGATTTAATGGCTTCTTTTACGCGTTTATTATAGTCCTCTACTGTTTCTTTGTCACAACAAATACCTTTGCATTCTTTAAGTTGATAGTGAAAACAGCTCGATACATTGGTCTGTAAATGGCAATATTTTGGGCACAATTCAAATTCTTTGCACAGCAGTTCTATGTGTTTTCTACATTCGGCTACGGTGTAGTATTTCATGATGGCGTTTTGTGCTAATTTAAGGCGGTTGTATGCCAAATGAAGCACTCCTTTTTGATCTTCATATGAAAACAAACCAATAGCTTCTCCTGCGCGTCTTTGTGCTCTGTTGTATTTTGGATAATGCTGTTTTATTTCTGCAGATTCGTGCAAGAGCGCCAATAGCTCGCTGCCTGTTGTGGTATAAGTGATGTCGGCAGTTTCTTGACACATCGAAATTTCTTTCTTCTTTTTGTCATAAAAATGACTGATCACGCGTTGCTTTATATTGTTGGCTTTGCCAACATAAATAATTTCTTTTGCGGTGTTTTTAAAATAGTAAACTCCGTGTTTTTCGGGAAGCTGATCAACAACCTTTTTGTCTAAAAGTGGTGGTAAAGTGGCTTGCCTCGATTTTGGATTTAAAAAAGAATTGATGGTAAAGTTATCATCTCTTTTTAGGAGTCTTTTAAACAATTCTACGGTTGCTTCTACATCCCCTCTTGCACGGTGTCTTGCTGAAATAGGAATGCCTTCATCTACACAAATATTCCCTAGGCTATAGGATTTAAGTCCGGGAATTATTTTCCGTGACAAACGAACAGTACAGAGTTTTTTACGTTTAAAATCAAAGCCTAAACTTTTAAATTCTGCGTGAATGATGTTGTAATCGAAGTTGACATTGTGCGCTACAAAAATACAGTCTTTGGTGATTTCTGCGACTTTTTTTGCAATCTCGAAAAACCGTGGTTGGTTTCGAACCATTGCTTGGGTAATTCCAGTAAGATTTGTTATGAATGCAGGAATGGGTGCTTCTGGATTGACCAATGTTGTAAATTCGTCCAACACCTTTTCTCCATCAAAAATAAAGATAGAGATTTCGGTA
>Ga0206677_10005249_pt1 | contig 10265 bp, 6 predicted proteins | sample M130m12015metaG_FD_155475 | JGI IMG/M metagenome (GOLD analysis project Ga0206677, IMG submission 155475) | Ammonia-oxidizing marine archaeal communities from Monterey Bay, California, United States - M1 30m 12015 | ecosystem: Environmental > Aquatic > Marine > Intertidal zone | place: USA... | reverse complement strand
TTTCAATACTGAATTCCATATCGGCATCTTCTACCTGTCGGCGAGAGGGTTGAGCTATCCTGATCTCATATGGAATTTCTTTTTTTACAGTTTTAGTTTTTGTAACTTTTTCTTTTTCTTTTGTTTCTTTATTTTCTACTTCTGAAGTAGTTTCTTCTTCTACTTCTTCTTCTTTCTTGACTGTAAATTTATAAATTGTTTTTTTGCTCATGGATTTTGTATGTTATATAATATATTTATATTAACTTTAGAATTTGAAACTTATAGTAAAATTTTCAAAAGAATCTTCTGCTGTTCTTATGCTATCATTGCCTAGATCTAATATTTTCTTTCTTAAGTATTGCAATTTTCTTTGGTCAAAGTAATCTGCCTGATCTAATAGGGCGTGATATTCTTCCGGTATAGAGTTGCGAAGTTTTTCAAAATTCCTGAGATGATCATTATTGAGGTCTTCGATCAAAATCAAGAAGGATTTAAACAGGATCTTTGTGTTTTTTGCGTAGACAGTTTGTAGTACTTCGTCAGGATTCATTAGTTTTTATTTGGTGCAATACATCTTATTATAAAATGCAGAAAGTTTTTTTTCAAAGAAAGTGTATAATATATTATGGCATCATTTTTAACAGCAGCTCAAAAAGCTGAATACGAAGCAGTAATGCAAGATATGCACGATACTTTTGCTAGAAGTATATTTGCCTATAAGGAATCTCAAAAAGTAATAGTAAGCACTGATCCGAATTTTAATTATTTATACAATAATGTTAAGGGTGTTAGTCAGATAGTTAGAAAGAGTCAGTTTAGTGCCCTTATGGCGCGAATATTATATATGGACAAGCAGACCGAAGTTAATTTTGACTCAGAAGTAAATAGCACCGTTAAGGTGAGTCATGATATTGGAGAGGTCAGAATAAAGTTGGATTCAGAAGGTTATGAATACTTTAAGGATGCAAAACGAGTTGAGATAGATGGCCGTTTAATGTTTAAAGTAACAGATGTCAGAAAACATGGTTTATTTAGGCCTAAATTTTTTACTTATTATTTAAGGCCCACTGATTAATGGCTATAAGGTTTACAGTAAACGCTAGTCAATTTGATAGAGAGATTAAAAAATCCTTGTCAATGAAAAATAGTTCAAAAGTTATAGAAAATAATTTAAAAACAAGTAGTGGAGAATTAATAGTTAAGAAAATAGAAAAAATGAAAAAACAAATGATTTCTAATTTTTTAAACCTCCCTATAACCAAGGAAATATTGGCGGGACCAAAGGCAACGAACACTAGTGGAACTCTTGGTGGGTATGGAAATTTATTTTCTTTTATTGGTTTCTCGGAAGGAGATAGGCCGATAGATCCAATTGTCGCCCTACTGTCGAGAACTAATTTTAGGGTAACCAAGTTTAGTCCGGATGGAAAAGCTAAATTAATTATCGAGATACCTAGTAGGGATCAAATTTTTAAAGTTACCCCATTGCCTTGGGCTACAGGAATTAGTTGGGCGCAAAGAATGGAGGTTGGTATGTCTGGATTGGGAATGTATTTGAATACAAGTTCAGATAAAAGTAGGTCTGGATCCGGCGTTCAGTCTAATAAAAAAATAAGAAGCGGTAGGTTTACTAATAAACCTTATATTTCAAGTTTCCTGAACAAATGGCAAAAGGCGTTCCAGAGCATTGATAAAGATGTTTTAATAGGTAGAGGGTTATGATTCCGCAATTTCATCATAAGGCAACAACTAGTTTTGCGCTTTGGTTCGACCATTATTTAACGTATACTGCTGAGGCGTATTCAAACAAGCAGGGTAATCTTTATTATATGGCCGACGAGAGACTGCCAATGTATCCGGACGATCCGGTTAATGGGTTGATTTCATACAATAGTGAATATAAGCAATGGCTTTACGATAGCGACGTTAATGGAGCATATATACCAACCGGCGCATACATAGACACAGGAAATGGAGTTTATAATTTTTGCCCAAGAGGACAAAGTGGATTAAGCATAGATTTCGACAACGGAAGAGTTTTACTGAGCGGAGCATACTTTCCAACAAACTATCAAGATTTAAAAATAAAAAGTGATTTTGCGGTAAAAGACGTAAATATATATCTAGCAGATGATACAGAAGAAAATTTAGTTATTCAGAATAAATACAATGTAAACAGTAGAACTACGCCTGACTTGGGAGAGGGTACTGGACTTCAACCTTATCAACCAGTAGCGCCAGCAGCATTTATATCAATGGAAAGAACTGTAAATACTCCATTTGCATTTGGCGGAGAAGATATGACTCATTTATATTACAGGGTAATCTTTTTTGCGGAAAACCTTTATCAATTAGATGGAGCCATGGCTGTTTGCGCTGACGCATTTAATAGGGGAATAACTAATTTGGGATATGAAAGTTATCCTCTTGATGAATATGGAGACTTGAAGACAGGATACTTTAGTTACACTGAGGCAGTGAAAAATTGCAATAGCGCTGAACCTATAATGTTTATTGATGATGTGAAATCTTCTAAAATTAGCGATAGATTGTCTAAAACCACAAATCCCGATTTATATTTAGGATTTATTGACTTTGAGGTAAACCAAGCAAGGTTCCCTAGGGCTAAATAAAAAATTTCCCAATAAGGCATAAGGAATGTAATTAGAGATAACAACTTTTTTAACACAATAGGAGAAAAATAAAATGGCCGTACATAGAAACAGAGTTATTTACCAATCAGAAGCTTTATTTATAAGCCCAGATTCGACAGGCTACCACTTTACTGGAGCCAGCACCAATAACGCAGAATATCCATCGGATTACGCAAGCTTAACCGCAGATGTTGGTCCCGGGCCGTACGGCATGATGACTCCTGCTACTAGACAAGATCAAGTTTTTGCTGGCACAAACAGTAATCCTGGAACTAATTCTCGCGGACATATTGTTGGTTGGCAATGTGGTGATGACTGGCCCGAGTGGAACGCTGATGGAAAAGCTGCTGCTGTGCCAGGAACTCCAGCTACAGCAACAGTTGGTGTTAATACATATACTTCTAACATCAATAAAGATGAACTTAATGGTATTATTATTGCGCAATATGACGGTGGGGGAGGAGCGACTCTAGGTGCAGCATATGATTTGGCAACAAACACAATTACTGTAACATTTGATCCTGCAGCTCATACTAACGATGATATAGTCGGCTTGAGCGGCGGCGCTATTGGTGGCGACCCTCTTCCGGGCTTAGCAACATTTACGATAACCACTACAAATGGAGGAGCTACTCCTGCCACAACTAACGGAACTTTAAGTGGAGCCACAGATGATATAAAATACGCGAAAGCTCATGGAACAATCATCAAGCAGTTAAAAAGAATTCAGAGTGCAAATTACGGTTTTACTGTTAATAGAGAAGATGTAAATCAATTCGGCCATTTGTCAAGATTAGATTCTATTGTGATTGAAGCTCCTACGGTTAATTTGGATTTCAGCTATTATCTTCTAGATGGATACAATGAAAGACACATTGAGTTTGTTACTGACGGAATAACTAACGCATTAAGCGGAGGTTTTTCTCCTGAACTTTATCAGGCTGGAAGCAACTTCTTTATCTTGACAACTCCTGAAGCAAGAGATGCGGTTAACGGGGACGTTAATCTAAATAACGCAGGCGAAGAAGAAAGAAAGTCTGTTATTTCTCTTGGTAATGGTTATATTACAGATTATAGTGTTGATATCTCTGTTGGGTCGATTCCTACTGCAAGTGTTACCGTAGAGGGAATGAACATCAAGAGCGATATTGGTGAAACTGGAAACGATCTTCCAGCAATCGATATGGCTTTGGGAAGTTTGATGAGTGACGCATGGGATACTTCTGCTGGGTTTAGGGATTGTAAGCCTGATGGATGTACTGGTCTTTACTCTCTTCCAGCTGCTGTAAGTGGTTATGATGGATGCGGTGATGTTGCAGCTTTAAGGCCAGGAGATGTTACTCTTGATCTTCAGGGAGCAGGATTATTATCAAAACAAATTAGTGGAGATTATAGCAATGGTTCAGCTCACATTCAATCTGCAAGTCTTAGTGTGCCAATGGGAAGAAGTACTCTTCAAAGGTTGGGTTCAACTTTCGGATTCTCAAAAACATTAGATGTACCATTAAATGTAACTTTATCTGTTAGCGCTATATTGTCAGAACTTAATGAAGCAAATATGGCTGATCTTTTATGTGGATGCGACAAGATGGACGCAAAAATTACTTTGTATGATCCAGAATGCATAGAATGCGTAACTAAAGATGACGCTATAGCCATGACTTATACCTTAAAGGGAGCTAGGCTTGAGTCGGAGAACTTCAGTAGCACAATTGGAGATGGAAAAACTGTTGATTTGACATTTATCGCCCAAATTGCTGGAGCGGACGATATTGACAATGGATTCTTTATTTCCGGAAAAGAAGCTTCTGATGCAACTCTAGTTGGTCAACCTCCAGCCTGGACAGGTTTAGGCGGAATCGAAAACCAGCCAGTAAGTGGAAATTTACTAGGGTACAGAGGTTAATTAAATTTTATAATTTAAACAAAAATACACCTCAGCCATTGGCTGGGGTGTATTTATTTGTATGACCCGCAAAAGAAATTCAATAAAGTATAATTCAGTTGGATTATTTTTAACTGATTCTCCTGCGGCGGATCCAGAAACTGATTTACTGCGTTTTTTTAATAGGGTTCAGTCTGCCAGCATTTCTGTAGATGTATCAAGGCAGGATGTTCAGCATATAGGAAGCGAGGACTTTTTAGATAGAAAAATAGTTTCAGAGCCAAATACAACTTTAAAGGTTGATTATTTATTAACCGACGGCCATGAAGAAGATTTACTTGGTTTAAACTTTATGTACAATGGAAAAAGTATATACCATAATCTAAAAGAAGATAGAAGTATATTGATGGCGATTGGGGATGAGCCTTTTGATTTGACGGGTTATGAGAATAGAGAAAATGGATATTCTGGTATAGATGTATTAGGGCTGGGTAATTGTTACATAACAGATTATTCGATATCAGCCGGAGTTGGTGAGTTTCCTAGTGCATCTGTTTCTTTTGCGGCTTCAAACCTAAGGCATTCGTGTTATGGTTCGGGCGACGGAGGATATTCGTGGCTTGATAATATTGAGCATTTAGGGTATTTATTGACTCAATTAAATGGATATATCCACTTGCAGGACCAAGGAAAAATACCAATTGGGACGGGTGAAAAGTACATATATAAAGGTGGAGCACCAATTCCTTCAATGGATTTAGCTAACGGAGGAACGGATATTAACGGACCTATAATGGATATACATGGAAGGGATGTTCAATTAGGGACAGGTATAGAATTTGAGCCAGAAACTTACAAATCTCCTGTTTCAGCAATTGCTCCTGGAGGCATAAATGTTTACCTTAAAAATTTAAATGTAGGCGGGCCAATATTATCCGATAAAAACAAAGAAACCTGCATAGATGGATCCGCAAATATACAGAATTTTAAAATAAATCTACCCTTTGCTAGGGAGGATTTGTATGGGTTTGGGTCGATGCATACTTATGGAAGAAAGATGAAGTATCCTCAGATTGGAACTATATCGTTCTCTTTATTGGCAAGCGCATTTAATAGTGGAGATTTTAGAAAGATATTTTGTGAAGACGAAGAGTATGAAATGGAAATAAATTTAAATAATCATTGCGACTACTTTTGTTCTTCATCTGCAGAGCACGAAACCTTTTTGAAGTTTGCGGTTAATAATGCTAAGCTCGATAGTTATAATCTTAATGAATCAATTGGATCAATAGCAACTGTAGATTGTAGTTTTAGTTTTGGAGTTAGTCCTAATAATGGTTTTTTTAGTAGTGGATCTTATCATAATGAGTTTTTACTACAGGAATCAGAAGAAGGATTCATACTATCGGAAGAAGGTTTTAAGATACCGTCGTAAATAAAGCAATAAACATAAAAGGTCTAATATTTTAGGTGTACATATATGTGGTTATTAATATAATCATATATTAACAAGGTATAAGGAAAAATGGCAGGAATAAGGGCAGATGTAAATCTTAATGTAAATACTTCTCAGGCTAAAAGAAGTATGGATAGGGCTGCGGCCGAGATAAATAAGGTTGTTAACGGTATTGGCGGAAAGCAGGTATCTTTTAATGTTAACAGCAGAAGTTTTACTCAGCCTCTTGGACGTATTAATGCGTCGGCCAACGAATTTACGAAATCCTTAGAGGCTTCAAATGCTCGAGTTATTGCTTTCGGGGCTTCGGTTGGAATAATAAATGGTATATCTGATGCGTTTAAAGGCTTAGTGGCTGAAACGATAAAGTTTGAGAAAACCTTAACAGATATCAATGTCGTATTAAATACATCTGCTCAATCTCTTGAGAGATTTGGTAGGGGACTTTTTGATGTAGCAAAAAATACTGCCCAATCATTTTCGGTTGCATCTGAAGCTGCTCTAGAATTCTCTAGACAAGGTTTGACAATGGAGGAAGTTCTAACGAGGACTAACGACGCATTAACCCTGACGAGGTTAACTGGATTAAAGGCTGAAGAAGCAGTATCCGGATTGACTGCAGCAGTGAATGCGTTTGGTTCCGCCGGATTAAGTACAACTGACATTATCGATAAGTTAGCCGCAGTTGACGTTAAGTTTGCTGTAAGTTCAGAAGATTTAATTAATGCTCTTGAGAGGACGGGAGCCGTTGCTATAGATGCAGGAGTGGAAATTGACAGCTTGATTGGTTTGGTGACCGCACTTCAACAGACCACTGCTCGCGGTGGAGCTGTTATCGGTAACGGACTTAAGACTATTTTTACTAGAATACAAAGGCCAGAATCAATCAGGCAGCTGGAAGAAATGGGTTTAGCTGTAAGAGATTTATCTGGAGCTATATTGCCGGCGGATAGACTGATGCTAGGGATGGCTAAATCTTTTGATACGCTAACTCAGTCGCAACAATCAAATATTGTTCAATTTTCAGCAGGAATTTTTCAGGCCAACGTATTTCGTGCGGCATTGAGAGATTTAGCGAAAGATCAAAGTATTCAAGCTCAAGCCACTGAAATTGCAGGCAATGCTTCTGGTGACGCAGCAAAGAAGAATGAAATATTGAATAAGACAATGTCTGCTATGGCTTCCCAGACAGCTAGCTCACTACAAGAGTTGGCTGAGACAATAGGTAAGCTAACATTAACACCTGAAATAGGTGGACTTTTATCTTTTCTTCAAGATGGAATAGAAGGCATACAAAATATGCTGGGAGGCGGCGAGGATAAAGGTAGCGATTTCGCAAAGGGATTGGTTAGGGGAATCGGAAATATATTGACGGGCCCAGCTGCTGTAGCTTTTGGTGCAATTTTTATAAAACTTTTTGTTAATATTTCTAAATTCGCAAGTAGTTCACTAAAAGACGTATTGGGGATAGTTAGCGAAAAAGACAAAATAAAACAAATGGAGGAATCCATAACCAAAGCTTTATCTGAAAATTTAAAAATACAAGAAGGTTTAAATAATCTAGAAGGAGACAGGAAGGCTCAAGAACAGTTTATACTTGGAATTATTGAAAAGCAAAATCAAGCAATGGCAGAGCAAGCTCAACTTGCTTCCAGGTTGGCTAGGCCACTGGTTCAAGCTGGCATAAATCCAGACTTTAGTAAATCGAGAAAAACGGCTTCCTCAGGTGTAGTTCCTGAATCTGCAAGGGAAGAAGTAAAAGGGGCGGCAAAAGGGGGGTACAGGGCTGGAAAAGTTGACTCCATGAATATTGCAGGAATGGGGGAAGTTGTTTACAACAAAGCTGAAAAAGTAAAAAGATTTCCAGGCATGAGGCAGCCTGCAATTATGCCTCCCGAACAAAGTAGGGCAGGAAGAACTTATAAGGATGCTTTTGCTGGCCAACACGGATTTGATCCATATGCCAGTGGGGGATTTGTTCCGAACTATGCCCTTGAGGCTAAAAAGATTGGAAACACAAATATCTTGCAGTTGCCAAAAGCAAAAATGTTTGTTGAGACAAGTGATAAAGATAGGGCAGCTGGAGGCTTTATGGAGGAAAAAATGAGAGGCTGGCGCTCCATTGAAACACCAATAAGAAATTTAAAAAAAGAAATGCCATCATACTCAAAACACTTATCTGCTTTAGAAGAGTTAGGGTTTGATGTATTGAAAAGGTCTTTTTATTTCTCAAACGTAGACTCGAAGCATAAAGCTGGGAGATCAGCTTTTAGGGCTGGCCAGAAGGATCCAAAAAGAGTAAGCTATGCAAGCGGGAAAGGTTACGAGCAAGCTCTATCCAAGTCAAAGATACTAAAAAGCAAAGGGTATGAATCGACGCAAGAAGCCCATGACGCTAAGATAGATTTTATATCAAAAAGAAAAATGCCCCTGGAGGCAAAATATGGATCAAGTCAAAAAGATAATTTAATGTCAAAAAGCATTAGGCTGTCTGGAGATAAATACATAGAGCAATTTTTAGCAAAGAAAGGAATGGCCGAGGCGGGATCCGATTTCTCAAAGCAAAAATTAGAAGATTCAAAAGAAATACTTAGAAGAATGAAGCTTGGATCATCTGACGCAGATGTCCAGGCTTATAGGCTTGCTGGTGGATTTATACCTAGTTTTAATAAAAAACAAAAAATTCAATCAATAACAGGCATCAAAGACGGAGACAGCATAGATGCCGATGTAGTAGTAGGGGTTCAAAACATCGACCATCGATTAAAAGGGATTGACGCAGTTGAAAAAGACCAGCCTTTTGGTACCCGGGCAACCGCGATAGCAAAAAACTTTTATGGATCAACCGCTGGAAAAAAACGGTTAGAATTAACAAGAGACAAGGAAGGAAAAGCTGCATATAGAAGAGGTGTATTTGATGACGCAGACTTGTCGGAAGAGTTGGTTGTAAAAGGATTCGGCGTTCCGGATAGAAGGTATTTAACGCAATCAGCATACAAAGAATATGATGAACTGGTAAAATTTGCACAAAAAAGAAAAGTAGGAATGTGGGGCAAAAACCACCAAATAAACAAAGGCACAAAAGAAAACCCTATCATTCAATATACCCACAATAAGGCAAAACTTTATACTCAGCAAAATAAACTTTTTAGTAAAGGAGAAAGAGCTAAAAATAAATTAAGAGTAGGAGCTTCATTTAAAAAACAGAAAGGATATGGCTCATCAGGGTACGAAGGTCTTGTCCCTAACTTTATTGACACGAGAACTCGTCAGCAAAAAATTCAAGACGTATTACGTGATCCGGCAAATAAAGGTATTAATTTCAAGGGCGGAGTCCTTGCTCCCATGTCAATTAAATCTAAGAACATGTTTCACCAAATGTTCTTGGAGAGTTACGTTAATAAAGGATTGAAAAGCGATTACGACATGCTCGTTGAAATGGGCTACGATCCTAAGAAAATAACTGCAGCAAGAAAACATAAACAAAAGGGTGGAAAAGTTAATGTTTTAGCCAAAGGACATGTCCCTAACTTTGCGATGTCCGGAAGAGAGTATAGTAAATTTTCGAATGTATTAGCTGCTTGGTCTAGGAATAATGCAGTTTCACCGCCAATTAAATCCTTAAGCTCCAGAGAGGTATTTAAGATACCTAAAAGAAGTCCATTGCTTGCAGAAGAAGCGATACAAAACATCAGGCAATTCATAAGCTCTGATGAGTTTAGATCCCTTGATTCAAGTATAATGAGAGAAGCTACATTGGGTTATAATAAGGCAACTTCCGGGAATTTATCTAACCCGTTCAGGCCTTTTGCTAAGCACTCTGAAGATGAGTTTGAGGGTGGAATTGAGAAGGGCAGACCTATGAAAAAAAGAGCTGTTGCAGGAGGCTTGGTTCCTAATTTCGCGGCTAATTGGAAAAGGTTTAAAAAGTTTGACAAAAACCAATACCTTAAAAGTTTAAAAAAGGGCAAAAGCAATAACGAGCAAGCAAAGATCGACGCATACGTAAAAGCCGCAGGAGGAGCCCAAAAGTTTCAAAGATTGAATGAAAAGTTTGGATTAGATAAAGTAGATGATATATTTCAGATACTTGGATTTGCAAAAGGTTATGTTCCTAATTTCGCAAACCCACTAGGAGACGCTGTGTCGAGAGAAAAAGCAGCGGGAGTTCCTTCTTCGAGAATAAGAATTGAAAAAAGCAATGAATTAAAAAGCCCCCAAAACCCAATGGGGCTTGCTGTTACTAACACTAGAGATGAGCCAATGGGGGTGAGCCAGGGTATTAAGC
>Ga0206677_10005248_pt1 | contig 10267 bp, 9 predicted proteins | sample M130m12015metaG_FD_155475 | JGI IMG/M metagenome (GOLD analysis project Ga0206677, IMG submission 155475) | Ammonia-oxidizing marine archaeal communities from Monterey Bay, California, United States - M1 30m 12015 | ecosystem: Environmental > Aquatic > Marine > Intertidal zone | place: USA... | reverse complement strand
CCGCGCAATCGCCTCCGACTGGCCGCGCTCTTCCGCGCCAATGCCCGGATAAGCCCCCGCCGTATCGACCAAAGTAACGACAGGCAAGTCAAAGCGCTCGGCCAAATCCATCACGCGGATGGCTTTGCGATAGCCCTCGGGGCGCGCCATGCCAAAATTATGCTTCAGGCGCGCGTCCGTGGTGGAGCCCTTTTCATGCCCCAAAATCGCCACGCGCTGGCCTTGCCAACGCCCCAGTCCGGCAATGACCGCATGGTCTTCCGAATATAATCGGTCGCCCGCCAATGGCACGAAATCTTCTACCAGCTCGGCGATATAATCTTTGCAATGGGGGCGTGCGGGGTGGCGCGCCACTTGGGTTTTTTGCCATGGGTCGAGGTCTTTATAGAGCTTGATAATCTGCTCATGCACTTTGCCTTCGAGGCGATTTATCTCGGCCACCAAATCAATGCCATCATTATTTCCCGTGCCGCGATCGACGTCGCGCAGCTCGCGAATTTGCCCTTCGAGGGCGGCAATTGGTTTTTCGAATTCTAAATAAGTCTGGGTCATTTGGCTTCCCTTCGGAGTAGCTAAATTATTCCGTTTCCTGGGTGTTTGGCAAGCTTTCGATTTGCGCCAAAGGATGGCCTTTGGCGACCAATTGCTTTTTGCGCTCGTCCAAAACATGGGCGTAAATTTGCGTTGTCGAAATATCGGCATGGCCGAGCATTTGCTGCACCGCGCGCAAATCGGCGCCGCGTTCCACCAAATGCGTGGCAAAAGCATGGCGCAAAACATGCGGGCTGACGCGGGTCTTATCAATGCCGGCTCGCGCGGCCAAATCATCGAGGATTTGGTTGAACCTTTGGCGCGTCAAATGGCCGGAGGTGCCGCCGGCAGGAAACAGATAATTCGAGGTTTTTTCCATCGCATTTTGCAGCCCCTGCCAATCGGCCACTGCCATTCGGGCTGGCTCCGACAGCGGCACCATGCGGTCGCGCCCGCCCTTGCCGCGCACAATCAGCAAAGGCCCATCCATGGCGGCGCGCGGCAGGCTAACCAATTCGCTAACCCGCAAGCCCGTGGCATATAAAACTTCGATGAGACAAATGGCGCGCGCGCGTTTGGCCTTGGCCGCTTGGGTGGCTTGCGGCAGATTTTGCGCCGCCTCAATGAGCGCCTCGGTCTCGGCCAGCGATAATAATTTCGGCAAAGGCCTTTGCGTTTGCGGCCGCTTAAGCCCATCGGTGGGATTATCGTCTCGCTGTTCTTCGAGCAGGAGGAATTTATAAAAATGGCGCAGGCTCGACAATTGCCGCGCCACCGTCGAGGCGGCCATGCCTTGCTGGTTCAAAAAGCGCATATAGCCGCTTAAATCTTCTTGCGTGGCGGTGCGCAAACCGGCGCCTTGGCGGGTTAAAAAAGCCGCCAGAGTTTCCAAATCGCGCCCATAGGCGGCGCGCGTATGGCGGCTGGCACCTCGCTCGGCGCTCATCATATCGAGAAACAGGGCGATGGCCCTATCCATTCGGTGGCGCCGCTTCGTCGGGAGAAAATAAAACGGGGCGCAGGGCTTGGGCGCCAAAAGCTTGCGGCGAGGTGACACTCAGGCGCGCCGAAGCGCGGGTGAACAGCTCGCGCGCCAAATCATCCGCCACCGACGACAGGCCGATATGGCGCAAACTCTTTAACAGCAAAACCACTTCGCGGGTTTGCAAATCATTGGGCTGCACCTCGCCATAACTGGCCACGACGGCAATTAAGAAATCGCCAATCCATTTATTATCGGCCAATTTTTTCAACCGAAGCTGCTCGCTATCCAACGCCGATAAGCCCAAAATCTCTTCCAAGGCCGACGGCAATTGCGTGCCGAGCCCGTGATAAATAGCCAGCTCTCGACGCAAAAATTTACGATGCGCCACATCCGCCCCCGCCCATTCCAGCTCCCATGCGGCCCAATCCAACTCGGGCGGCAGGCTCGGCTCCACGGATGTCTCGCGAGCCGGCTCGCTTGGCTGCAAAGGTTGCATGGCGTCAAGCAATTGCGCGACCGAGGCCTCTGCCACAGGTGCCGCATCTTCGGCCAACTCGGCTTCTACCGCAGGCTGGTTATCCACATCGGTAAAGGGCGTATCGCTCAAATATAGCTCCGGCACTGGTTCCAGAACGGGCGCCTGCACGGGTAAAAGCGCCTCCGCCGCAGGCCGCAGAAAAGATAACAGGCGCTCGACAAGGCGCCCCGAAACTTGCGTCCCCGCCAAAGCCTCGGCTTTTTCAAACTGTCCGACATAGCGCAAGGCAGGCAGCAAAACCGCAATATCCGCATCGGCCACAAATTCGGGTGCCAGAGCAACCAGCCGCGTTTCGTTAAATGGGTCGTTAAATGGGTCGTTTAATGGGTCGGCTAACGGGTCATCAACCACCGCCTCTAGGGTTTGCGCGGCCTCTAAAGACACGTCATCTAGCGGAATGGGCAAATCGCGCAATCGGTCGTCGAGCAATAGCACGAGGTCGCGCCAAAGGCCTCGGGCGGAAGCTTGGCGCAAAGCCTGTGCCACAAATTGCGCCTGATTTTGCGACGCCGTGGCATCTACGGCCAACAGCACTTGCGCCAAATAAATCGCATCGGGAACGCTTGGGATGTCAGCTTCCGCTTCGGCGAGGGCTTCTTCTATCCCCCCCCCTTCTGGCGTTAAGTCTTCTGGCGTTTCCGCTTCTCGCGTTTCCTCTTCTGGCGTTTCCGCTGTGGCTACGTCATTCGCGCGCAGCGCGGCAAAGCCGCTGAGGTCGGCCAATTGCGAGACTTGCGAAAACTGCTCGGCTGGCATTCGCCCCGCCAAGACCGCGCGATGCGCCACCGCCAATTGCAGTTGCGCCGCTTGGCTATAATCGCTGGCCAAAGCGCCACCATAATAAGGCGGCACGCTGGGCAGACTGGCGGGCAAAGGCTCGCCAGCCAATTGCAGCAAAGCAATTTGCAAAGGCGTCAGCTCGCTCGGCAAAACCAGAGGGGGTTCCTCTTTGGCTTTTTTCGCAGCCGCCGCCTCTTCGCTGGTGCCAAAAGTCAAAGGCACTTGCGCGGCCAATAAAAACGCCATGTCGCGGAATAATTTATCCGTGCCGAGCGTCTTCTGATTGAGGTCCATGGTCAGGCTTACTTTTTCAAATTCCTTGGCGCGCAATTGGCAGTAAATGCCAAGCTGCAAGAAAAACCGCAAATTATCGCGCCGCCCCAAAGTCGAGCGTTGCGGACGGGTAACCTCACAAGCGGCCTCTGGATTGCCCGTTCCCAAATGCGCCAGCACGGTGGCGCGCGCCGCATAAGCATCGCTGGCGGCCGCCCCCGTCAGGGCTTCTAAGGCCAAAACGGCTTGCGTATCGCCGAGCGCCAAAAACCGATTGAGGCGCGCCCCAAACCAGCTAATGCCATCGACCGTGCCGACCGGAGCCGCCGCCGTGCCTCGGTGCAAGGTCAATTCGGCATCGCGCAAAGCCGAGGCGGTAAAGCGGGTTGGCAGACGCGCCATTTGGTCGGCAATGAAAGCCAACCGCGCGCCGCGCCAAAGGCCTGGTGCTTCGCCTTTTTCTAAATCTCGCGCAAAGCCAATTTCCAAGCCGACGGGCGCATCTTGCAGCGTTCCCAATTGCCCCACTTGCACGATATCCGCCGCCGAGCCGGGCGCAGGCGCAACGGCTCGTACCGCGCGTTTCATTTGTCGCGCGGTGGTGCGCGGGGCTAGTTTTTCGCTTTTGCGATCTGCGGTTTTCGGGTTGCCAATGGCGGTTTGCATAACCGGTGGCACAATGTTGAGCGGCGCGCGCAAAGCATTTTGCGCGTGCGCGGCACTCGACACCAAAAGCCCGGTCAGCAAACCGGCTTGAACTAATTTACCAAAAGCCATTCGACCCAAATTATCCTGATGCTCTATTGATTAAACCGGTCATTCTCGAGCACATCTACGGCGGTTTCGCGCGGCGGCTCTACCGCTCGCGACAAAAACAAAACGCCCCCCACCAGCACAGCGAGGCTTAAAATAATAATAACCGTTTGTTTCGACGCCATGCTGGAACTCCTTCATTTCGATTCTTGAGGAGTATATCAGCAATAAGGCACAATCGGGGCAGATTTTCGCGAAACTCTAGACGCTTCTCGTGAATGCGCCTACTCTGAATGGACGTGAGATAAAACGTGACTGATTTTGGCACGCGACGAATGGAGACCTGCATGGCCGAGGGGCCCGTATTTGAAAAACCAATCGTGCTGCTGGGCATGATGGGGGCTGGCAAATCGAGCCTTGGCGTGCGGCTGAGCGAAGCGCTCGGGCTTTCGTTTCGCGATGCCGATGCGGAGATTGAAAAAGCCGCGCAGATGAGCATTCCTGAGATTTTTGAACACCATGGCGAGACCGCCTTTCGCGATGGCGAGCGCCGCGTCATCCAACGCCTGCTAACCGAGGGGCCGCAAGTGCTGGCGCTCGGCGGCGGGGCTTTTGTCCAGGACGAGACGCGCGAGCAAATTCTCGCGCAAGCGCATTCCATATGGCTCGATGTGCCGCTCGATGAATTGGTGCGCCGCGTGCAAAAAAAACCTGGCAAGCGACCGCTGCTCGTCGGACAAGACGTGCGCGCCAAATTAAGCGAGCTGATGCGCGCGCGCGAGCCGCTTTATGCCAAGGCCGATTTAAAAGTAGATGTCGGCGGCGGCACCCATGAAGACGCCGTGGCACGGCTGATAAAAGCGCTTGAAACCTGTCTCGCCAAGCCACAAGACGCGTGAGGAGGCTGGACAAATGACTTACCTTTCTCTAAAGCCAAAATCATGACGCAAACACAAGACACTTCCTTGAGCCAACAGCCCAACGCGCAAGCGCGCGATACGGTGCGCGTGGACTTGGGCGCGCGCAGCTATGACATCCTCATTGGCGCCGACCTTTTGCGCCAAGCTGGCAGCTATATTGCGCCGCTTTTGCCGCGCCCCAAAACCGTGATTGTCACCGATACAAATGTCGCTGAAGCGCATTTGAAAACCCTGCAAAGCGCCTTGGATGGCGCGGGCATCGACCATGCCAGCTATCTTGTGCCAGCGGGCGAGGCGTCGAAAAACCTCTCGCAGCTCGAGCAATTATGCGACTGGTTGTTAAGCCAAAAAATCGAACGCGAAGATTGCATCCTCGCTTTGGGCGGCGGCGTGATTGGCGATTTGACAGGGTTTGCCGCGTCTATTTTGCGCCGTGGCACGCGCTTCATTCAAATTCCCACAACGCTTTTGGCGCAAGTCGATAGCTCCATTGGCGGCAAAACGGCGGTCAATGCCTCGCTGGGCAAAAACCTCATCGGGGCGTTTCATCAGCCCGATTTAGTGCTGGCCGATATGGATGTGTTGAAAACCCTGCCGCCGCGCGAGTTGCGCGCGGGCTATGCCGAGATTGTCAAATATGGCGCGCTCGGCGACCCCGGGTTTTTCGACTGGTTGGAAGCCAATGGCGAAAAAGTTCTCGCGCTCGACACCCAAAGCGTGGCCTATGCGGTGGCGCAAAGTTGCCGCGCCAAAGCTGCCATTGTGGCGCGCGATGAGCGCGAAGCGGGCGAGCGGGCTCTGCTTAACCTCGGCCATACATTCGGCCATGCGTTTGAAAAAATAACCGGCTATGGCGAGGCTTTGCTGCACGGCGAAGCGGTGGCCTATGGCATGGTTTTGGCGTTTGCTTTCTCGGCGCATCGCGGCGAGTGCGACCCGCAAGACGCCCAGCGTTTGCGCGCGCACCTCGAGGCCTGCGGCCTGCCCGCCAGCATGGCGCAAGTCGGCAATGGCGTCTTTGGCGTCGACGCGCTGCTTGACGCCATGGGGCAAGATAAAAAAGTGAAAGCGGGTAAAATGCGTTTCATTTTGGCGCGCGCCCTGGGCGACACTTATATCGCCGATGATGTTAGCGCGCAGGCTTTGCATCCGTTTTTAATAGCGCAAGGAGCGCACGCCTAATGGATGGGTTTTCCGCCGGACTGATTTGGACCGCTGGGCTGATTTTCTTTCTTCTGGTGCTATCGGCCTTTTTGTCGGGCTCGGAAACCGCGCTGACCGCCACCAGCAAGGCGCGCATGTTGCATTTGCAGCAAGAAGGCAAACGCCGCGCCCGTTGGGTTATTATTTTGCTAGAGCAAAAAGAACGCCTCCTCGGCGCCATTCTGCTCGGCAATAATCTGGTCAATATCATGGCCTCGGCTTTGGCCACGCGCGTGTTCCTCGAGATGTTTGGCGAGAGCGGCGTGGTCTATGCCACGTTAATGATGACCGCTCTGGTGGTTATCTTCGCGGAAGTTCTGCCCAAAACCTATGCCATTTTAGCGCCCGATGCGACGGCCTTGCGCGCCTCGGGGCCTTTGCGGGTTTTGCTATTTGTCTTGGCGCCCGTCACCATTGCTTTGGCGTTTATTTCGCGCACGCTTTTGCGGGTCACGGGATTGGCCAAAAGCGCCAGCCTGAGCCTTGTGCCAGCGGTGGAAGAAATTCGCGGCGCCATTGATTTGCATCACCAAGAAGGCGCCGTGCATAAAGGCGACCGCGATATGCTGGGCGGCATTCTCGACCTTGGCGATACGCAAGTCGAAGAAATTATGATCCACCGCAACGCGATGGAAACCATAGATGTCAGTCAGCCGAGCGATGAGATTGTCAAACAGGTTTTGGCCAGCCCCTATACGCGCATTCCGCTATGGCGCGACGACCCCGAAAATATTATTGGCGTGCTGCACGCCAAAGATTTGCTGCGCGCGCTGGCCACCAATCCGGTGGGGCCATCGGGCATTGATATTGCCAATATCGCCATCGCGCCGTGGTTCGTGCCGGAGACGACTTCCCTGAGCGAGCAGTTAAATGCTTTCCGCTCGCGCAAAGCGCATTTCGCCCTCGTCGTCGATGAATATGGCGCCATTATGGGCATTGTGACGATGGAAGATATTCTCGAAGAAATCGTCGGCTCCATCGATGATGAACACGACCGCCCCGACACGATGTTGCGCCGCAAACCCGACGGCACGCTGGAAGTTGCTGGCGCGCTGTCGATACGCGATTTAAACCGCGAAATGGGCTGGAGCCTGCCCGATAGCGAGGCCAGCTCGGTGGCCGGACTGATTATCCATGAGGCGCGGGTTATTCCCGAAATTGGCCAAGTGTTTGAGTTTCACGGCGCGCGGTTTCGCATTATCAGCCGTCAGCAGAACCGGATTTTGCAAGTCCGCATCACCAAAGCCGATTAGCCGTCTTGGGCGTCGCGCGCGGCTTCTTCGGGCGATTTCAACTTCATGGCCAGCGCATGTACGCTGGCGTCCAGCTCGGCTTTTAACACATCCATAACGCCGCGTTGGCGTTGCAGGCGCGAGACGCCTGCAAAGCTGGCGGCGACCATGCGAACGCGAAAATGCGTCTCGCCCGATTGCCCCTCGGCGGTTGGCGCAACGCCTGCATGGCCTTCGTGCAAATGCGATTCGTCGAGAACCTCTAAATGCTCGGGGGCATAGGCTTTGGTTAATTTTTCTTCTATGGTCTTGCGTATCATCGTCAGGCCTCTAAGTATGGGGGCGAAAATATGGGCGAAAACTAAGGGGTTTGTTTGGCTTTCTCGAAAACCAGCATATATATCTCTTAGTCGATTATACCGCGTTTTCACAATCGGGGCGAGCGTCGTAGCAAAATTTGCTATAGTCTTGTCGCCGTAACAAACCACAGTTGGAGCGTTCATGAACTTGAACTCAAAATATTTTGATAGTATCCGCGCCTCGCGCAAAAATGATAAGCGTGTGCAAGTCTCCAAAAAAGTGGCTTGCGACTGGCCAGAGTGCAAAGAAGAGGCGGGCTATCCAGCCCCCGTGGGCGCGCGCGAAAGCGACGGCGAAGCCAAACACCGCAACTTCTGCTTTGCCCATGTAAAACAATATAATCGCAGCTTTAATTATTTCGAAGGCATGACCGAAGAAGATTCGGAAAGCTTCCGCCGCGCCGCCAGAACCGGCCATCGCCCCACATGGTCGATGGGCACAAGGCGCGCACGCGGCACCAAGGCCGAAGATTGGCAATTCCATGACCCGCTAGAGCTGATGTCGCATGAAGGCAATGGCGCCAAAGAGAAAAAACGCGCCTCGAAAGTTACCTCGGGCCAAGAACGCGCGCTTTCTGTTTTGGAGCTGCCGACCAGTGCCAAGCCAGAAGATGTGCGCAAACGCTATAAAGTTTTGGTCAAGCAATTCCACCCAGACGCCAATGGCGGCGAGCGCACCCATGAAGAGCAATTGCAAAGCGTCATTCAAGCGCATGATTATTTAAAAGCTTCGGGCTTTTGCTAGTCGGCGCCATCTGAACCCCTAATCTAACATCGTTAAAATTAAGAATTTTCGGAGATTTCCATGAGTAATTCGGCACAAGATAATATCGCCCCCAACGCGTCTATGCCTGACGCGCCAGACACAACCGTGAATGCGCGGGACGTATTCGGCATTGATCTGGACATGCAAGTCCCCGCCTTTAAAGAGCGCAGCGAACATGTGCCGGAAATCGATGAGAATTATCTATTCGACAAGCAAACCACTTTGGCGCTGCTGGCTGGTTTTACCCATAACCGCCGCGTCATGGTGCAGGGCTATCACGGCACAGGCAAATCGACCCATATCGAACAAGTCGCAGCGCGCCTCAATTGGCCATGCGTGCGCGTCAACCTAGACAGCCACGTCAGCCGCATCGACCTCGTCGGCAAAGACGCGATTGTTTTAAAAGACGGCAAACAAGTGACCGAGTTCCAACAAGGCATTCTGCCTTGGGCGCTGCAAAACCCGGTCGCTTTGGTTTTTGACGAATATGATGCGGGTCGCCCGGACGTCATGTTTGTTATCCAGCGCGTGTTGGAAGTGGCGGGTAAATTGACCCTGCTCGACCAAAATAAAGTCATTCGCCCGAACCCAAATTTCCGCCTCTTCGCCACCACCAATACCATCGGCCTTGGCGATACGTCGGGTCTATATCACGGCACGCAGCAAATTAACCAAGGCCAAATGGACCGTTGGAACATTGTCACGACCTTGAACTATCTGCCGCATGAGCGCGAAACCGATATCGTCCATGCCAAAGCGCCTGGCTATGAGGGGGCGCAAGGGCGCGAGAAAATCGCTGCCATGGTGCGTGTCGCTGATTTGACCCGCGCGTCCTTTGTGAACGGCGATATCTCTACCCTGATGAGCCCGCGCACGGTGCTGACCTGGGCCGAGAACGCCAGTATTTTGGGACAAGATATCGCGCTGGCCTTCCAGCTGACTTTCTTGAACAAATGCGATGAGCTGGAACGCCCGACCGTGGCTGAATTTTATCAGCGCTGCTTTGGCGATGACCTGCCCCAAGACGCCATCTCGGTTCTGGCTGGCGACTAGGAAAACGCGATGAGCGAGAAATCACCGGTTGAGGAATTTAAACGCGCCCTGACGCAGACCATGCGCTCGATTGCCGAAGAGGCAGAGCTATCGGTCAGCTTCGGCTCGGAAAAACCCGTTCTGGCGGGTTTGAAAGCGCGCCTGCCGCAACCCACGCGAGATCTCGACCCAGCCGATAGGCAAAATGTGCGCGGCCAATCGGATAGTTTCGCGCTGCATTTGGCGCATAATGATGCCGCCCTATCGCTCGATATGGCGCCCAGCGAAAGCGATGCGCGCGCCGTATTTGAAGCGGCGGAAACCGCGCGCTGCGAGTCGCTTGGCTCGCGCGCCATGGCCGGCGTTGGGAAAAACATCGTCGCCATGCACGAGCAACGCTGCCAAAAACTCGGCCTCGCCGAGGCCGATACGCGCGAAACCGCACCGCTTGAAGAAGCCCTAGGCTTCATGGTGCGCGAACAATTAACCGGCCTTGCGCCGCCACCTTCCGCCATGGGCGTTGTGTCGGCTTGGCGCGATTGGGTGGACGAGCGCGTCGGTGATAAAATCGGCGGACTCGAGGCCGTGATGGAAGACCAACGCGCCTTTGGCGACTTAACCCGCGATATTCTCGTCGACCTAGAGCTGATGCAAGCGTCTGGCGAAGACCAAGAAGGTGACGGCGAAGAAGGCGATGGCCAAGACGGCGAAGACGGCGAGCAAGATGGCGAAGGCGGCCAAGCCGAGAGCCAAGAAGGCATGTCGGCCGACGATATGGAAGTCGGCGACCAAGCCATGGAAGAAGGCGACGAGCAAACCGTCCAAATGGAGGGCGAGGAAATCGAAGGAGAGGGCGAAGGCGAGGAAGCTGGCGAAGCGGCTGACCCTTATGCGC
>Ga0206677_10005240_pt1 | contig 10271 bp, 8 predicted proteins | sample M130m12015metaG_FD_155475 | JGI IMG/M metagenome (GOLD analysis project Ga0206677, IMG submission 155475) | Ammonia-oxidizing marine archaeal communities from Monterey Bay, California, United States - M1 30m 12015 | ecosystem: Environmental > Aquatic > Marine > Intertidal zone | place: USA... | reverse complement strand
CTTGGGCAGGTTTATTAAGCCCAGATGATTTTATGGAGTTCTCTTACCCCTATTTAAAACAAATTGTTGCCGCTTGTACGGTTCCCAACATTTTGTTTGCCAAAGGGTCTTGGTACGCTTTAGAAGAATTAAAAGCTACTGGAGCTAATGGTATTGGTATAGACTGGGCAGTTACGCCAGAAATGGCTCGTAAAGTTTTAGGACACGATGTAACCATACAAGGTAACTTTGATCCCTCTAGACTCTACGCCCCAATTCCAAAAATAGAACAATGGACCAAAGAAATGATAGACCGTTTTGGTAAAGACCGTTACATTGTTAACCTAGGACATGGAATTTTACCCGACGTACCCGTTGACCATGCCAGAGCGTTTATTAACGCTGTAAAAAACTACAGCTAAATGAACATAAAGGAGGCTTTTACAAAACATATATTCGAGTTGCAAAACCGCATTTGCTCTGCTTTAGAAAAAGCAGATGGAAAAGCAAAGTTTGTAGAAGATTCCTGGGAACGACCTGGTGGTGGAGGTGGTAAAACTCGTATCATTACCCATGGAAATGTATTTGAAAAAGGCGGTGTAAACACCTCTACGGTTCACGGAGAATTGCCCGACGTATTTAAAGAAAAATTTGGCGTAAACGAAGCGCGTTTTTACGCTTGTGGCCTTTCCTTGGTTATTCATCCAACGAGCCCAAAAATACCTACCGTACATGCCAATTGGCGCTATTTTGAAATGTACAACGCTGCGGGCGAAATTATAAAAAGATGGTTTGGTGGAGGAACTGACCTTACCCCCTATTATTTGGTAGAAGAAGATGCACAGCACTTTCATAATACAATAAAAAACATGTGCGACCAACACAACAGTTCTTACTATCCGAAATTTAAAAAAGCCTGCGACGCTTATTTCTTTAATTCGCACCGAGATGAAACCCGAGGAATAGGCGGTATATTTTACGATTACATGCAACAAGACGATCGCATGACTTGGGAAGCCCTTTTAGCCTTCCAATTGGATGCAGGAAAGTGTTTTGAAGAGGCTTACCTTCCGCTGGTGGAAAAACACAAGACCGAAACGTACACCAAAGAACAAAAATACTGGCAAGAAATTAGACGGGGCCGTTACGTAGAGTTTAATTTACTGCACGATAGAGGAACACACTTTGGCATTAAAACCAAAGGCCGAACAGAGTCTATTCTCATGAGCCTTCCAGCTACCGTGCGATGGGATTACGATTTTAAAACCGAAAAAGGAAGTGACGAGGCCAAATTAATTGAAGTACTTATGAATCCTAAAGATTGGGTATAATCCTTCAAAAAAAATTACATTTTACAAGAATCCAAGCGACAATTTAATTCACAATCAACTAAAAAAGTATCTTTGCCCTTATGACAAAAAAACGCTTAGCCATATTAGGGTCTACAGGTTCCATTGGAACGCAAGCTTTGGAAGTAGTTCTGGAGCAAAAAGACCGTTTTGAAGTTGAGGTTTTAACCGCGCACCGCAATGCCGATTTATTAATCGAACAAGCCATTGTGCACAAACCCAACGTTGTAGTCATTGGCGAAGAAACTTTGTACAATAAGGTATGTACTGCACTAGATGCGCATCCTATAAAAGTTTATGCTGGAGCAGAAGCACTTTCTCAGGTAGTGCAAATGGAAACCGTAGACCTCGTTCTTACCGCTTTGGTAGGCTATGCGGGCTTAATACCAACATTAGCCGCTATAGATGCCGGTAAAAACATCGCTTTAGCCAACAAAGAAACCTTGGTGGTAGCGGGCGAATTGGTTACCCAAAGAGCCAAAGAAAAAGGCGTTAACATCTTTCCAGTAGACTCTGAGCATTCTGCAATATTCCAATGTTTAACGGGCGAGTTCCACAACCCAATAGAAAAAATTGTGTTAACCGCTTCGGGAGGTCCTTTTAGAGGAATGAACCGCAAGCAACTAGAAATAGTGACCAAAGCACAGGCTTTAAAACACCCAAATTGGGAAATGGGCGCTAAAATTACCATCGACTCGGCCAGTATGATGAACAAGGGCTTGGAGGTTATTGAAGCCAAGTGGTTGTTTGGTTTAAAACCCGAACAAATTGAAGTCATTGTACACCCACAATCTATAGTGCATTCCTTGGTGCAATTTCAAGACGGATCGATGAAAGCACAATTGGGTTTGCCCGATATGAAACTACCGATACAATACGCCATGGCGTACCCCGATAGATTGCCCAATAAATTTGAACGATTCAATTTTATGGATTACCCAAATTTAACCTTTGAGCAACCAGATCTTAAAACATTTAGAAACCTTCAATTGGCTTTTGATGCTATGAATAAGGGCGGAAATGCAGCCTGTATTTTAAATGCGGCCAACGAAGTGGTTGTAGATGCTTTTTTGAAAGATAAAGTTGGGTTTTTACAAATGTCAGACCTTATTGAGCATACCCTACAAAAGAGTACTTTTGTGGCCAATCCAACACTCAACGATTTTATCGCTTCGGATGCCGAAGCGCGCAAAATAACAACAGACAACATAAAATACAATGACTGAAACTTTAATCAAAGCGGCTCAATTTTTCTTGAGCCTTTCCTTTTTAATCGTATTGCACGAATTGGGACACTTTATTCCTGCTAAATTGTTCAAAACACGTGTAGAGAAATTCTACCTATTCTTTGATCCGTACTTTTCTCTTTTCAAGAAAAAAATTGGCGGTACCGAATACGGAATTGGCTGGTTGCCCTTAGGAGGCTATGTAAAAATCTCTGGTATGATAGACGAGTCTATGGATACCGAGCAACTAAGTGCGGAACCTCAGCCCTGGGAATTTCGCTCTAAACCGGCATGGCAACGCCTAATTATTATGTTGGGTGGGGTAACTGTAAATCTGTTTTTAGCCATGGGTATTTACGCCATGATTTTGTTTACTTGGGGCGGACAGGTATTGAAAACCGAAAATGTAAAATACGGTATTGAATGCTCGGAATTTGCCAAAGAAATGGGCTTCCAAAACGGAGATAAAATTTTAACTGTAGACGGCGTTTACTTCGAGAACTTTGCAGATCTACCCGAAGCTATTTTAATCTCTGGAGCAGAAAATGTTCTGGTAGAACGAAGAGGCGTAAAAACCAATATTGCCATACCGAAAGACATTGTGGCGCAGTTTATAGAAACGAAAAGCGAAACTGGTTTTATTGGCGTTGCTTTTCCATACTTTGCAAAAGACTTTGACGATGGCTCAGTAGCAGAAGCTGCTGGTGTAAAAGTAGGCGATCAATTAATTGCCCTAAATGGTGAAGAGGCTTTGTATTTTACTGATTATGTTAAGAGGCTACCTAGCCTAATTGATCAAAAAGTTACCCTTTCTGTTTTAAGAGGACTGGATACCTTGAATTTTAATTTCATCTTAGGAAGTTCTGGTAAAATGGGTGTTTACTTTGTTCAACCAAACGAACTGATTACCTACGACAAAAAAGAGTACGGCTTTTTCGAGTCTTTCCCGGCAGGTACTGCTATGGCTATTGACAAGCTGGATTCTTATGTACAGCAATTCAAACTCATTTTAAATCCAGAAACAGGGGCCTGGAAAGGTTTGGGTGGTTTTATTACCATGGGAAAACAATTTAAACCCGTTTGGGACTGGTACCACTTTTGGAACTTTACTGCTTTCCTTTCGATCGTTTTAGCCTTTATGAATATTTTACCTATACCGGCTTTAGATGGTGGGCATGTCATGTTCCTACTCTGGGAACTAATTACAGGCAAAACTCCCTCAGATAAATTTTTAGAGTACGCTCAAATGTTCGGGTTTATAATCCTGCTGAGCCTGTTGGTTTTAGCCAATGGAAACGACATTTTAAACCTTTTTAATTAAGTGCATTTTTGTAATTTTACAGCCTAATTTTAATACAATACAAAATGGATCAATTTGGAATACAAGAAGCCCTAAAAGCCTTAGGTCTTGCAGAAACAAACAAAGGTAGCTCAACCGGAAATGCTTGGTTGGGTAGTACTACAGACTTAATCGAATCGTACTCTCCGGTAGATGGAAAGTTAATTGGTAAGGTAGCTGCAACTACAAAAGAAGACTACGAAGCCATTGTAGCTGCGGGTCAAGATGCCTATAAAGATTGGAGAATTATGCCAGCACCGCAACGTGGTGAAATTGTTCGTCAGTTTGGAAATAAATTACGTGCCTACAAAGAGCCTTTAGGAAAACTGGTTTCTTACGAAATGGGGAAATCGTACCAAGAAGGCTTGGGCGAAGTACAAGAAATGATCGATATCTGTGATTTTGCTGTAGGTCTTTCGCGCCAGTTAAATGGGATGACCATGCACTCTGAACGTCCAGGACACAGAATGTACGACCAATACCACCCCTTGGGAATTGTAGGAATTATTTCTGCATTTAACTTCCCGGTAGCCGTTTGGGCTTGGAACACAGCTTTGGCATGGATTTGTGGAAATGTGTGCATCTGGAAGCCTTCTGAAAAAGCTCCTATGTGTGGTGTGGCTTGCCAAAACATTATGGCTGAGGTATTAAAAGACAACGACTTACCAGAAGGTATTTGTGCCTTGGTAAACGGAGACTTTAATGTGGGCGAATGGATGACAAACGACAAGCGTGTGCCTTTAATTTCTGCAACCGGATCTACGCGTATGGGTAGAATTGTTGGCGCTACCGTAGCACAACGTTTTGGTAAATCAATCTTGGAATTGGGTGGAAACAATGCGATTATTGTAACGCCAGATGCCGATTTAGAAATGACCATTATTGGGGCTGTATTTGGTGCCGTTGGTACCGCCGGACAAAGGTGTACCTCTACACGTCGTTTAATTATACACGAGAGTATTTACGATACGCTTAAAGAAAAATTAGCGGATGCTTATAAGCAATTAAGTATTGGGAACCCACTGGATGAAAACAACCACGTTGGGCCACTTATCGATACCGATGCCGTTGGAATGTACAATTCTGCATTAACAAGAGTGGTAGAAGAAGGTGGAAACATTGTGGTTGAAGGTGGTGTTTTAACAGGAAAAGGATACGAGAGTGGCTGTTATGTTAAACCCGCTATTGCCGAAGCTAAAAACAACTTCGCTATTGTACAGCACGAAACTTTTGCACCTATCTTATACCTAATGAAGTATGCTACTTTAGAAGAAGCGATAGAAATGCAAAACGACGTACCTCAAGGTTTGTCTTCAGCGATAATGACTACAAACTTAAGAGAAGCAGAGCGTTTCTTATCTCACGCCGGTTCTGACTGTGGTATTGCCAATGTAAACATTGGTACTTCTGGAGCTGAAATTGGGGGTGCTTTTGGCGGCGAAAAAGAAACCGGTGGCGGACGCGAGTCGGGTTCCGATGCTTGGAAAGGCTACATGCGTCGCCAAACCAATACCATTAACTACTCTACTTCTTTGCCTTTGGCACAAGGAATTAAATTTAAATTGTAAGCAAAAACTTATGCTAACAAAAGCCTCTTACTTTATTGTAAGGGGCTTTTTTTTGTTTAAATAACAGGCCAGGCATTGTGCACCACAAAACCCTGAGACTGAAGAACACCTCCTTTGTAAACAGACACGTACAAACTCCTCGGGCTTTCAAAAAATGTTGCGTCCAAGAGCTCTAAAAAAGAGTACTTGTCCAGTGTTTCTGTTGGAGCTTCCGGAGTGCTCAACCATTGCTTTTTATGCAGCAAGGCAAACCGATTTTCCTGCTTAAAAAATTGAGAAGCCTCCTTTGCATAAATCCACCAAGATGAAAGGTGCTTTTGGTGCAGGTAAGGAGGAATTTTGTAGGGCTGATTTGGATGGTAAAAAAGAATGCCTTTTACATACAGCTTAGAAGTTACCCATGGAATGGATAAATCATTGAGGACTAATTTGCCCTCTGGACAATCGAAAATTTTACACTGATGCTCTTTGAGCTTTTTTAATTTTAAATGCAAATAATCGTTGGCGTTGGGGCCAATATAAGTCGTTTCTGCTGCTGATGTATGCGCCAAGAAAAACTTTACAGCCAGTTCCCAGTGCTCGTATTCAGACGTACTCTTGTTGTACACCACTAAATCTGCTTCGCCAATGCTTATCCCCTTTTGGGTTCGTATAGGAATATTAGTGGCTACCCTTCGATAGTTTGCAGCATAATCCAAGCCGTAATAAACCAAAGCCTCAAAATAATGCCCTAGCCTGTGCGTATTTCGGGCAGCTAAAAAAGCTGTAAGCGGTTTGGGGTTCTGGTCCAATTCTTTTAAATGAGCCTCTATACCAAACGCTTCTATAAAAGGAGACGTGTCTGTGGCTAAAGGATCGTCCAAAAGATTTGCGGACTGTAAAACCCAAGCCAAATCTCTAACCAATTTATGTTTAAATTTTAGTTGCATCTGGCATAAAAATACAAAATGTAGATTTTGTAATATGGGTTTTGGCAAAACTGATTACTACTACACTAAAAATTCATAAGCTACCTAAAATACAATTATTACTCCTCATTTTTAACTAAATAAAACATATACATATTGTGATTACTGTATTTCTTAGCTACATTTGTTTTTAATGTTGTGTTTAATATTAAAAAATAAAAAAGGTTAAAAATGAGAAACTTACTTTATGGCCGTTTGTTACTTGCCTTAATAGGAATAACAGTAGTAGGCTGTAAAAAAGAAAACCTGATGGAAGAAAACATTAATTCGTCGGTTCCACAAACTGAGAATAGTGAAATGGGAGAAAACATGAAATTGGGTAAACAGCTAGAAAACCCATATTCAGTTGAGAATATGCAAAAGGCATATGACAACCTCAATTCAAAGAGAGATTTAAGGCAAAAGTCAAACTTAGTAATAGAGGCTACACATTACTATGTAAGTTATTTACCAAATTCAGAGGAAGAATTAGAGGCACTTAAAAATGATACTACCCTTGAACTATTTGATTATCCACTAGACTTTGAAATACTTCAAAACGGGATTCATTATCACGACCCCAGTATTTCTATAGACCAAATAACCTGGCAATATTGTGTTGTTGAGAAAGACTATCAGTTCCAATCGATTCAACACGAGATATTAGCAGATTTATATATCCCCGAATTATTGAATGATGATGCTAACACAAAATCAAGGAATAGCGGTCAAAGTCTTGATGATGAGTTTATCAATAGTTTAGTGGATGAAGCTCTTATAATTACAGGAAACCAAGAAGAACCAATACAAAATACTGAACAATTAAATCAAAAAGGGTTTTGGGGCTCTAGTAAATGGACACCTTCGGGATACATTAAAGTTTACGATAATGTAAAAAATGCCTTTATCCCAGTAAAAGGAGCAAAAGTACGAGCTAGAAGATGGTTTATTATCAAATCTGATTATACTAATTCATCAGGTTACTTTTCGACAGGGAAATATAGAAGAGATGTAAACTACAGCATAAAATGGGAGACCACCCAGTATGACATCAGGAATAATTGGTCTATTCAAGCCTACTACAATGGCCCTAAAAAAAGAGGTTCGTGGAACTTAAACATTAGTTCAGGAAAATCTCTACGATATGCTACTATTCATAGAGCAGCACACCGTTACCACTACGAAAACATTGGAGGGTTAAAACGACCAAATGTATGGCGTAGATTAAAGATTAACTACATAGACAAAGAAGGGACAGGAGTTAATTGGGGAAATAATTGGCAGATGTTTGTTCCAGGACGAAGTCTATGGCCAAACATAAAAATATGGGGAATTAATAATAACGGTAATTATCGAACCACAGATGATGTATTTAGTACTACCATCCACGAGTTAGGTCATGCCTCTCACATTCAATTAATGAATGGAGGGTTAATTCAGTACAGTCAAGTATCAAAACAAATTTATGAAAGTTGGGCAAACGCTATTGAGTGGTACATTACCAAAATTGAATACAATGAATTAGGTGTCTCTAATTATGACGATCCTAGTCTAAGCACGTATAAGTATAATAGTGACAATATGCAAGACTGGACATCTTCAGACAACCATAATTACACTCCACTATTCGTTGATTTAGTAGATAATTATAATCAATCCCTAAATTACGGCTATCAACCAACTAACAAATGCCCCAATGGAGGAAACTTTGATGGATATAACTGTCGTGTAGGTACTCCACCAAGTGGTTCAAATGCATTTATATGGGCAGATAATTTTTACTACACTGGTCCAAATTGTCCGATGAAAGGCTCTTCATTTAACGGAGCAAATTGTTTTGTTCAAAATATTCCTAATGGTTCTATCGGGTTTATTTGGAACAACAATTGGTATTTACATCCTGCTGGAAATTCTAACTATCCGTATGACCAAGTTTCTGGTTATACAATGGGGAATATAGAGCAACTTCTAAAACATTCCTATGGATTAACAAGTCTTAAAAATCAGCTTAAGGCGAACAAACCTTCAAATATGACGGACAAGCATATTGACGTTTATCTCAATTATTTCTTTAATCTCTAAAAAATAGAGCTATGAAAAATTCAAGAATAATATTTCCGCTATTTTTTTTCTTAATAACATTGATTTCTTGCAAAAAAGAAAAAGAAACAAATTATTCATATTACATAATCAACGATAGTAATTATAAAATTTATTTACAAAACTATTCAGGTGGAGAAATGATTGAAGATATAACTATACTGCCATCTGACAACTTTCTCAAAGAATCTAATAGCAGAGGGTTTAATGATCCAAAACCTCCTTCATTCGGTGATTCAATTAAAGTGATTTTTAATGACACAATTGCTATTACTCACGGAGGCACAACCTATGATGTTAATAGAAATATCAAGAACTTAGAATCCTATACAGGCGGTTCAAAGGAGACTGATTCAAAACATTTTATCTTGTATGAATATGAATACATCTTCACCAATGATGATTACCAAGAAGCAGTAGATAATCAGTAAAATACTGAACACAACAAGGTATAAACCCCATTAAAACGGGATTTATACTAACCGTTATATAATTACGTAGGAGGTAAAATTTATAAAGAAATAATTATTCCTTCTTTAAGTAATACTCTGTAGGAAATTCCAGTTATCCCTACGATGAAGTATCAGGCTATACTATGGGGAATATAGAGCAACTTCTAAAACATTCCATTGTAACGAAGTCTGTAAAATTAAAACTTTTTAAATGATGAATTACATTATTATAATACTAGTATTTTTAATCAACTATCTAATTTGGAAATATCTACTAAACAGTGTTATTCAAAGAATAATTGAGTATAAGCTACTATTTAGAAATCTTCTTATTATTACTATATCCTTGTTATTACCTTATACTTTATCTTTGATTATAGTTGTTGACTTCTTTAAATTTTCCATATCAATATATGGAACACCTATAATTTTGTGTATTTCAATATTATCAATAATAATGTTTAAAAATTTAAAAAATGAATAAATATAAGGAGATTTTTGATTCAATATTTAGGGGAGGAATAATAGGAGGATTTGTAACTTTTATTTTAAATCTTATAACAATTTCATATTGGCAAAGAGATGGTTTTGATTTTTTAGAAATTGCTTTAATGACTATAATGGCTGGTTTGTTTTTATTTATCTCAACTTTGTCGTCAAATATATACTTTTTGAATAATGGGATTAGAAACGCTCTGAAAGCGGATTCATCCGTGATTAAAAGAACTTACCAAGTACTATTGTCTTTAATCATTGCAATGCTTGTATTTCTAATGTTGGATGCAATATTTTTCATTACTGATGATTCAATAGCTCAAGATTATGCCTATATGCTTAAAGAAATGGCTGAAAATAATGGAGATACACTTCCTGGTTTTGATGATTATGCCAGTTTACCTTTCGGTATACAAAATGCAATATTGACTTTTATCATAGGGTTACTTGGTTCATTAATTTCTTTAGCTTTTGTGAAAAAGGATGGACAACTCTTAAAAAAATAAAACCTTTTGACTTAACAAGAAACTTTTTTAACCAAATAGAAAGCAATCCATTTACGAACAAACACCTATTAAATTCGAGAGAATTACAATTTATTACTGAATAATAGGGTAAAATGTACATTCGTTTTAGCCTAGTATTAAAGGTACTTTAAGATCTAACAGGGATTACAAACTTTTATACAAAAAGTAGGTTTTGTAATTGCGTTTATATTTAGCATCTTCACGTAAAATTAAAGCAATGAAATTAAAATGGATTACAGGAGGCTTAGGCTGGATGTTTGGCGGCCCAATGGGGGCTTTATTAGGCTAC
>Ga0206677_10005238_pt1 | contig 10273 bp, 10 predicted proteins | sample M130m12015metaG_FD_155475 | JGI IMG/M metagenome (GOLD analysis project Ga0206677, IMG submission 155475) | Ammonia-oxidizing marine archaeal communities from Monterey Bay, California, United States - M1 30m 12015 | ecosystem: Environmental > Aquatic > Marine > Intertidal zone | place: USA... | reverse complement strand
GGCGGCGGCGATCTGAAGGCCCCTTATTACACGCTGACATCCGATCATCGGCACATCATTGCCCTGATAACACCAAAGGACTGACGCAGATGCACATGGCAGACCTGGGCGACGTTCGCCTGCATTACCGCATAGATGGGCCAGAGGGCGGCGCGCCAGTGGTTTTCGCCAACTCGCTGGGCACCGATATGCGCCTGTGGGATCCGATCCTGCCGCTTTTGCCCGAGGGTTTGCGCATTCTGCGGTTTGACAAACGCGGGCATGGGCTGTCCACATGCCCACCTGAACCCTATTCCATGGGCACACTCGTTTCTGACACCGAAAAGCTGATGGATATGTATGGGTTTAAGGATGCGTTCTTTGTCGGGCTGTCCATTGGTGGGCTGATCGCGCAAGGTCTCGCAGTAAAGCGGCTGGATCTGATGCGCGCGATGGTTCTGTCGAACACCGCCGCCAAAATCGGCACCAAGAACCTTTGGGATGATCGGATTGCAGCCGTGATTGCGGGCGGTATCGAAAGCCTTGCGGATGCGGTGATGGAGCGTTGGTTTTCCAAGGCCTTTCGGAACACGCCTGACCTCGAGCTGTGGCGCAACATGCTTTGCGGGCAACAAGACGCAGGCTATGCCGGGTGTTCGGCAGCGATTTCGGGCACCGATTTTTTTTCAACCACCGCAACGCTGCGCCTGCCCACATTGGGCATTGCCGGGTCAGAGGATGGCTCAACCCCGCCTGACTTGGTGCGCGAAACCGTTGATCTGATACCGGGCAGCCAGTTTCATCTGATCCGCCGCGCGGGCCACCTGCCTTGCGTGGAGCAACCCGATGAATTCGCGAAGATGATCACCGACTTCATGCGTGCGACGGGCCATATCTGACCCATGGCAGCAAGCGTGTTTTCCTCTGCCCTTTACGGTCAGTTGTTTCCCACCGGAGAGGTCGGTCGGCTTTGGTCAGACAGTGCCGAAGTGCGCGCGATGCTGCTTGTCGAAGGCGCTTTGGCCAAGGTCCAGGGTGCCCAAGGTGTGATACCAAAAATCAGCGCTGACTTTATCCACCGCTCAAGCCTTGAGGTGCAGATTGACCCGGCGGGTCTTGCTCTAGAAACGGGGCAGAATGGGGTCAGCGTGCCCGCACTTGTCACGGCCTTTCGCGCAGCCATGGAAGCACCAGAGCATGCGCAATACGCTCATTGGGGCCCCACTAGCCAAGACATCATCGACACGGGCCTGATGCTGCGCCTGCGCCAGACGCTCGCCGCTCAAGAGGCTCGCGCGCGCTGCCTTTTGAGCGGCTTGGCCGAACAGGCCCGGACCCACGCCGAAACCCCGATGGCCGCTCGCACATACGCACAGCATGCGACACCCACGTCCTGGGGGGCGGTGCTTGCCCAGTGGGGCCAACCGGTGGCCAATGCAGTCGCAAACTTGCCGGATCTGCGCAACAAAACATTGTGGGTCTCGCTCAGCGGTGCATCCGGCACCTCATCGGCCCTAGGACCAAAAGCGCCAGCAACCCGAGCGGCGTTAGCCGACGCGCTAAAGCTCGGTGATCCGGGCCGCAGCTGGCATACCGACCGTGGCCCTGTCTTGCGCATTGCCGATTGGATGGGCGACCTTGTGACGAGCTTGGCCGGGATGGGCCTGAGCCTTGTCGGTCTGACGAGTTCCGACGTGGGTGCCATCCGGTTAGATGCCGCAGGATCATCCTCAACGATGCCACAAAAACAAAATCCGGTCGGGCCATCTGTGCTGGTGGCGCTCAATCACCAGATGGCGGGGTTGCGGGCGACCCTTCAATCAGCCGCAGCCCATCAATACCAACGCGACGGTGCGGCGTGGTTCACCGAATGGATGGTTCTGCCACAGATTGCCCTTTGCACGGCTGCCGCACTTGAGACCGCCATTGCATTGGCCAATGCAATGGCCCCTGACACCGAGGCGATGGCGGCAGATTTCGATGGCCTGGGCCTGCTGCACGCCGAGGCGCTCAGCTTTGCGCTGGCAGCCTTGATGCCGCGCCCGGATGCGCAGACACGCACCAAAGCTTTGGTCGCAGAGGCCGTCCAGTCAAACACGTCTCTGGCAGACACCGCGCGCAACGCTTATCCCGATCTGCCCCCCGGGCTGTTTCAGACCGCACAGCACCTGGGACAAGCGCCTGCACAAGCGCGCGCTTTTGCCAACCGGGTGGACGTCCTTTGAGACTGCCAGTCACATTTATCCTGATCAACGTGCTTTTGGACGCAATGGGCATCGGATTGATCATTCCCGTCATGCCCGATCTGATCCGAGAAGTGAATGGCGGAACACTCGCCTCTGCGGCCGTGTGGGGCGGAATACTGGCGACATCATTTGCAGTCATGCAATTTCTGTTTGGCCCCCTGTTGGGCGGTCTGTCGGACCGTTTCGGAAGAAGGCCTGTCTTGCTACTATCTTTGGTGGTAATGTCTGCTGATTATTTAGTGATGGCGTTGGCAGGATCTATCTGGCTGCTGCTGGCGGGGCGGATCGTAGGAGGGATTACTGCGGCAACACAAGCCACAGCATCCGCCTATATGGCCGATATCTCGACGCCAGAGAAAAAGGCGGCAAACTTTGGTTTGATCGGAGCAGCCTTTGGCATGGGCTTTGTGATGGGCCCGCTGATTGGCGGTTTGTTGGCCGAATATGGCACGCGAGCACCTTTCTATGCTGCCGCAGGTCTTGCGGCCTTGAACGCACTATTTGGCTGGATCGTGCTAACGGAAACAGTGACCGATCGCATTCGTCGACCATTTTCCTGGGCGCGGGCCAACCCATTGGGATCGCTTCGTGTTCTGGGCCAGCTGCCGGGCCTCGGCCCACTGCTGTTGGTGTTCTTTCTCTACCAACTCGCTTTTATCGTTTATCCTGCCGTCTGGAGCTTTTTTGCGGTGGAACGGTTTGGTTGGAGCCCGGCCATGATCGGCATTAGCTTGGCGCTGTTCGGGATCATGCTGGCGGTGGTACAGGGTGGTCTGATGCCCATGGTTTTGCGACTTTTGGGCGAACGCGGGGCGGTGATCTATGGGCTGGCATTCGATGTGCTGGCCTTTGGGGCGCTGGCGATTGTGACATCGGGAACCATCGCGCTGATCCTCATACCACTGACCGCATTTGCAGGCGTCGTAACACCGGCGCTGCAAGGCATCATGTCAAAAACCGTGAATGACAACCAACAGGGCGAATTGCAGGGCGCGCTTACATCGATTGGCGCGCTCGCTATGATCGTTTCGCCACTGGTCATGACCTCAGTCTTTGCCGCTTTTTCCGGACCTTCAGCGCCCATTTATTTGCCTGGCGCGCCATTCATCCTGTCTGCGGGCCTTGTGATCATTGCCGTGGGTGTATTTCTGCGTATGGGCCATATCGGACACGTCCAAGACTGACTGTCATCGAATCAAGGCAAGATGGAGCGAATTCTATCTTGCGGCTTGCTGCGACCTGCGGCACGTTTGTCAAAACTAGGAACAGAGCCGCCAATTATTGACCGGGGCGGGGCAAGGATTAAACATGCGAACTATAAAAGCTGCCGTGTGCCACGAATTTGGTGCACCACTTGTTATCGAAAATATCCTTATCCGCGCGCCTAAGGGCGGCGAAGTGGAAGTCGCCATTGACGCAGTCGCGATCTGCCATTCCGATATCTCTTACGCCGATGGTGCTTGGGGCGGCAGTCTGCCGGCCGTCTACGGCCATGAGGCCGCAGGGGTCGTCAGCGCGGTAGGCCCGGGCGTTACCAGCGTGGCCTTGGGCGACAGCGTGGTGGTCACTCTCATCCGGTCCTGCGGGACTTGCCCGACCTGTGCAGGCGGTACGCCCACCAATTGCGAAACGCCCTACGACGGGGACAAAGGGCCGATCCGGACCGTTGACGACACAAAACTCCATCAGGCACTCGCGTGCGGAGCTTTTGCCGAAAGTGTCGTCGTTGATCAAAGACAGATCGTGAAAATCCCCAAAACGATGGCCAAGGATGCCGCAAGCTTGATTGCCTGCGGTGTGATTACCGGGGTGGGTGCCGTCGTCAATGCCGCGCAATTGCGTGCAGGTCAGGACGTTGTGGTGATCGGCGCGGGAGGCGTTGGCCTCAATGCAATTCAAGGTGCGCGCATTGCAGGCGCACGCCGCATCGTTGCCGTCGATATGACCGAAGAAAAACTTGAAGACGCAAAGGCGTTTGGGGCAACCCATGGCGTACTTGCAACAGAGGCGCGGCCCTGGCGGTTGGCCAAGAATGCGTTGGGCGGCAAGGGGGCTGAGGCTGTCATTGTGACCGTGGGCGCCATACCTGCCTATGACCAAGCGCCACGATACCTGGGGCGCGGGGGCAAGGTAATTATGGTCGGCATGCCCCATTCCGGTGCCGAAGCCACCTATGAGCCTGCAATGCTTGCCGCTGTTGGCCAAGGTATGATCGGATCAAAAATGGGCGACGTAGTGATCCAACGCGATATTCCGTGGATGGTTGATCTGTATGAACAGGGCCGGTTGCAACTAGACAGTTTAATTTCGGGTCGCTGGACCTTGGAGCAGATTAACGAAGCAATTGCCGACACCAAGTCGGGCACCGCGCGCCGCAACGTGATCTTGTTTGACAAGTAATTGGGGGCTCTGCCCCCGGCCTTTGGCCTCCCCCGGAGTTTATCCGGCAAGATGAAGCAGAGGATACCTCGTGAAACTGGCTGACCTTGATATCATTGTTACAGCGCCCCCTGCACCGGGTTGGGGTGGGCGCTATTGGATATTGGTCAAGGTGACGACGGACGACGGAATTGTCGGTTGGGGCGAGTGCTATGCATCGTCTATTGGACCAGAGCCAATGGGAACTGTAATCCAGGATGTGTTCGAACGTCACATGTCGGGCGAAAATCCGGAAAACATCGAACTCATGTTCCGGCGCGTTTATTCATCAGGGTTCACGCAGCGGCCTGACCTGACGGTCATGGGCGCGTTTTCGGGGCTTGAGATCGCGTGCTGGGATATTCTAGGCAAGGCACGGGGCCGCCCAGTTCACGCGCTTTTGGGTGGACGCATGAACCGTCGTATCCGTGCCTATACCTACCTCTACCCCCTGCCCCATCACGATCTGGGAGCGTTCTGGACATCGCCTGAGATGGCTGGCGAAAGTGCTTTGGACTGCGTTGAACGAGGCTACACAGCCATCAAGTTTGATCCTGCAGGGCCATACACTCTGCGCGGCGGGCATATGCCGGGGATGCGTGACATTTCGCAGTCAGTGGCTTTTTGCAAAGCGATCCGCGAGGCAGTGGGCAACCGGGCTGATCTGCTGTTTGGCACGCATGGCCAATTCACCACCGCAGGTGCCATTCGCTTGGGTCAGGCCATCGAACCGTATAGCCCATTGTGGTTCGAAGAGCCTATTCCCCCCGACGCCATTGAGGAAATGGGGAAAGTGGCAAGTGCGGTTCGTATACCCATCGCAACGGGTGAGCGATTGACGACTAAGGTCGAATTCGCATCCGTTTTGCAAAGTGGTGCGGCGGCCATTCTGCAACCGGCCCTTGGCCGAGCGGGAGGCATCTGGGAAATGAAAAAAGTGGCTGCGATGGCCGAGGTCCACAATGCACAAATGGCGCCGCATCTTTATGCAGGACCAGTGGAGTGGGCTGCAAACATCCAGCTTGCCGCCTCGATCCCAAACATCCTGATGTGCGAGTGCATCGAGACGCCGTTCCACGACACGTTGATCCGCAGCTCGATCCGGGTTGAAGATGGGTTCATCACTCCCAGTGATTCCCCCGGTTTAGGCATTGATGTTGACGAGGATCTGGCCCGCGCGCATCCCTACACCGGCGACGGCTTGCATTTACAGATGCAGGAAGAACCCTGCGATTATGTTGAGGGCAACAATTTCGAAGGTGGTGCCCCTGCACCGCGTAAGTGACAGAAAAAACTAACGGTACAAAGAAATTCTAGCCACGGCTATGTCTGCCTGCATCACGCGGCCAATGGCCACAACGCCAATCCGGCGCAGGCGGGCAGGGTCAAACGTGGCCTCTGTCCGGTAAGGCGTGAGTTGGTCAAAGGGGATCCGAACGGTCGTCCAGCTGTTTGGCGCATTGAAATCAGCTCGAAAGCTCTGCCATGGGCGCGTGAGCTGATCCGTGCGCACGCGCAGGTCATAAGTTTCCAAATTGCCCAAGACCTCAAGCTCCAATCCTGTCCAATCACTGATGTCGAAAACGCCAGCTTTATCAACATCAAATGCGATTTGCACAAAGCCGCCATTATTGTCGAGTGATACGGTGCCGGTCAACCGGACCGCTTCGCGTCCTTGGACCGTTTCGCGCGCTGCCTGACCACGCGACATACCACCCATGACCGTATCAGCCACGTATTCCCAATTGGGTTTCAAATCCATATGGGCCTCCTGAGCGTAATTTATTGTCGCGAACAACACGAGAACCAACGCAAGCGCACGTATCATGTCCGGGCCTCCTCGAACGCAGCCCAAACCGTCTGGAATTCGTCAAAACTGATCTTTTTGCCTTTGACAGTAGAAAATATGATGTCTTCTGACATTGTGAGTGTCTTGATGGCGGCAGAAAGACTGCTGACGACATCGTCAGGGATCACCACTGCGCCATGCCTATCGGCATGGACCAGATCACCAGGGTGGATATCAAGCCCAAAGACCCGCACTGGTGCGTCATAATCCACCACATGGACATAGCCGTGACTTGGCCCGATGGACCCAGCCACAACCGGGTATCCTTTGGCCACATCGCCAAGATCGCGCATCACGCCATCGGTTAACGTCCCCGCGATGTCAAAAGCCTTATGAATGTTGGTGTTCACCTCACCCCAATAAGCGCCAATAGCCCCCGGCACATCAAGGTCTTGCACGACACAGACCGCGGGTCGCGCCCCTTCGGACATGTATTTGTAATAGGCCATGCGCCGCGCCTTGATCACATCTGCCGCCTCGGTCGGAGGGGCAACGGCGCGGATACGTGCAGTGCGGGCGTGGCCCACCATAACCCCATCCGCGTCAGAGGCGAGCATGGTGCCGCGGGTAAACCCATTGAAACCTCGTTGCCCCTGCGCTACCTCGATAGCGTTACAAATAGTGGGCGTATCAACCGATTTCAGTAGTCTGTGCAGGGCGTCATCCATGTCTCAACCCTCTACCAAACCGGCACCCTCGGACAAGGCCCTGAGCTTGGCATAGGCGATATCGGGATCAACTGCACCAAAGCCCGCAAATGTGCCAAAACCACAATCGCTGCCTGCGATCACACGATCCGATCCCACGATATCTGTAAAACGTTCAATACGCTGTGACACGACTTTTGGGTGTTCGACAAAGTTGGTTGTGGTGTCGACCACACCGGGCACCAGCACCTTGTCATCAGGAATCTCAGTCTTGCGATCGCGGAACACAGTCCATTCATGGGCGTGGCGGGGATTCGATGTTTCAAACAGGACATAGCGGGATTTGGTACTCATTAACGTCGAAAAGACCGCGTCCATGCCAATATCGCAGGTGTGCGGCCCTTCGTAATTGCCCCAACAGATATGAATACGAACCTTTTCTGCGGGTACATCCGATAACGCGTAGTTCAAAGCTTCTACATGCGCATCGGCGATTTTGATAAACTCTGCATCCGACAAATCGGCAAACAACATGTGACGGCTAAGCGCAAGGTCAGGACAGTCCAGCTGCAAATCAAGCCCCGCACCCACGATGGTCTCGTATTCGGTCTTCATCGCGTCGGCCAGCGCCGCTAAATATGCATCTCGGGTCGGGTAGTGGTCATTTTGCAGAAATAACGAGATCACGCCGGGCGATGCCGCGTTCATGAACCCGCGCTCGGCCCCATGTTCAGCCATCCCCGCCTTGAGGTTTGCAATATCCTTTTCCAATTCACCCTGACCTTTGCTGCGTACATCGCCAGTGCACATAGGCCGCGCATATTGCGGGGTGCCCCCATCATCCGCCAAGCGTTTCAAAAAGGTTGGAAATTGCTTGAGATCAGCAGGGGCGTTGCGCGGGCTGTCTCCGGAAAAGCCGGTGTAGCGGTCTTTGACATAGGTCGCATAGCTGATCTTGGACGTTTCACCATCGCTGACGATATCGACACCTGCAGCAACTTGCTGGGCCACAGTAGCGCAAACTGCTTGGGTCATGGCAGCATCAAAGGCAGCTGCATCGTAAGGCTCTTCGCGTTCGCGGGCAAAGATGAAATCGACGACCTCTTGGGTCCGGGGCAAACTGCCCACATGGGTTGTGAGGATGGTCAAATCGGCTCTCCTACTCTTTGCGCGCCATCAGGACGCTATGATTGTTTGTCTCAGGGTCCTCGGCCAGAAATCCAGTCAGGCGGAGGCCGTTTTGCTCAAGGCATATTGCATATTCAGCCGGTGAAAGTGACGCGTGATAAACGGGCTCGCCACCAACCGTGCCACTAACTTCGCCGGCCTTATGGCCAACTGTCAGCAAGACTGACCCGCCCGGCTCCAGATGCTTTGCCATGCGCCCTATACACATTCGTTGTTCGTCAGGACGCAGATGAAAAAAGCTGTTCCAGGCGATGATTCCGTCAAATGTTTCACCCAGCTCAAGCTGCTTCATATCCACGTGCCGCCAATCGCCATCCGGCCAGCGCGCGCGTGCTAAGCCTAGCATCGGCTCAGCGAAATCGATGCCGGTGACCCTAAAGCCCTCGGCAATGAACCAACGCGCAATCGGCTCGCCGGCACCGCACCCCAAATCCAGAACGCGGGCGCACGCTGGCAGGCAGGCAGAAAACCGCGCCAGCCACCGAGCCTCGAACAGCGCGCGCGAGCGTTTGGTGTCATAGGCGACTGCCTGACGCGCATAGATGGCACGCGTTTCGTCAGGAGAAGCGTTTACCCGGTCCATGTAGGACCCGCCGGATCATCCGTTGCCACAACGTGATAAAGCGACGCTTCACCGGTCATCGAAGGAACAGCACTGTGCGCCACGTGCTCGGGCACGCTCATTGTGTCACCGGGGGCAAGTGTCGTCGCGCCAATGTCTTCTCCATCCGGCCCTGCCCACGTTACGCGCCAATGTCCACGCATTGGCATCAGGACAGAGGGGCGATCATGTGTATGCAGCATATTCGTCGCACTGCCCCGGGTGACAAAATCAACCTCAAACCCCGGCTTGTCACGAATGATTCCCGTTTCGCCGATGACCTTGCAGGGCGTGTGCTGGCCCAACGCCATCATGTCATGATAGCGGCGCACACCCTTGCCAACAATCTGCACCGGGGTCATCTCGGGATAGTCTTTCAGCATGTCTTCGGTCAGAACTGACATCGGCTTCTCACTGCTTGGCAGCGCTTCACCCTTTTTGGTGTCATATAGCTTTCCGCTTTCACCCAGCACGAGGCCATGCTTGACTGCGTCCTCAATGACCTGTGGCGCCCAAATGACCCCACCACCGGCATCGTCGCCACCAAGGATCGCCATGATCATTCCGTAATCGGTTCCGATATTTTCAAAACCCCGAAAAATACCGGTTGGAATGTTTATGATGTCACCCTCTTCCAGAACGACTTCGCCAGCCTTGCCCCAACGTCCCCAAAAAAAACGCCAGCGCCCGGACAGAACAAAAAACACCTCGGCGGTGCGGTGGCTGTGCAAAGAGTTGCGGCACCTCGGCGGTTGCCCAGCAGCCCCGATGTTAAACCCATGTGGGATCGAGATGTGCACATGCTGATCTGCACTTTCCGACACACCACCGCCAATGATTGTAAAGTTTTCCTTTTGATCAGAGCCAGGCGTGTGCGCATCAATGAAGGCAGTTTTGCACGGCATCAGCTCGCCATAGCGTACAATGCGCGGTTCCATGTCAGCGGGGGTCATATGGAGGTCCTTTCTGGTGGCATAAACGGCTCAGGCAGCGGGTTGCCCAGAGTTGTGCGGCGCGTGTCAGTTTGGGTCAGGACGATCGGTCGCAAAATCAGACCTTTCGCAGGATAAAGGTCATTTGAGAGTTTCGCGTTTTCAGTAAGACAGCCAGCATCGCTGTTCGCGTTCGAGCGTCCCGAGAAGCTGCGAATGAGCCATGTAACATACACTCGAAACGTTTTAAAAATGTCCTGTAACTGCATCGTTCGTTCCGTTTCCCACCAAACCTGCTGAAGTTGGAAAACGATCCATTCCCTCGCAAGCTTCTCTCGTTTCGTTTGCCCTGCAATATTCAAATTCAACCTCAACCAGTCTTGAGCAAAATCTGCTTCCAGATCGATGTCTCG
>Ga0206677_10005236_pt1 | contig 10275 bp, 9 predicted proteins | sample M130m12015metaG_FD_155475 | JGI IMG/M metagenome (GOLD analysis project Ga0206677, IMG submission 155475) | Ammonia-oxidizing marine archaeal communities from Monterey Bay, California, United States - M1 30m 12015 | ecosystem: Environmental > Aquatic > Marine > Intertidal zone | place: USA... | reverse complement strand
AATGGTTACACATGAAAACAACCAGAGTCGGGCCGCCTGAAAACAGGGCTTCGGAATGCATCATCTCGCCCGAAATGGCATCCGGTAAACGGAATTCGGGAGCGGGGAATCCGAGCGGGATCGAAGTGGTAGGAGTGAGTGCCATGTCTTCAAATATAATGATCGAAACCTTGGAGGGCGTAGTGTCGAAAAGACCTTATTTTTGCCCTCGGTTGCATCGCCTGTCTGTCCTGTAAATCTGACCAGAAAGTGTCCTCCATGCCATTGCATCAACACGCTGTATTGTACGTTTTTGAAGTGCTGCCCGATCAGGCTGCTGAATTTGAATCTGCATGGGAGGACGTGACGTTGGCCATCAAGGAGCAATGTGGAAGTGGCGGATCGCGTTTGTACAAGAGCGGAAGCGGCACGTATTGGGCACACGCTTTGTGGCCTAGCCGAGAGGCCATGCAATCGGCTTCATTGGAAGGGGCCGACGAATTGCTCGCCAATCGAAAGCGCATGGTAGACGCTTGCAGCAACATCGAAGCCATCGGCGAAGGGGATGTCGTAGCCGATTTTTGGAGCTTGGAGGCCTGAGCCATTAAATCTCACCTGAAGCCGTGTTTCGGGTTCATGCGAACGGTTGCTTTGTGACACTTTCCTGACGTCTGTCATTCCTCGTGGAGATGGGGCAATGTTAATTTTGCCGCATGCGGCAAAGGCAAAATACCAGAGGCAGTGATCCTCTTCCGAGGATGGTCTTGCTTCTGTGTTCCATTGTTTTGGCGCAATTCGCCCATGGACAGTCCACGATCGCACGGGGCCCAATGCCGCAGGAAGCTTCCGAGCATGTGCGGACCCTTCGAGGCGTTGTACAATCCCCGGATGGCCTTCCCATTCCGCAGGCTCACGTGAGTGTCAAGCGGCCAGCAATGCTCGCAGTTACCAACGCGCAGGGAGCCTTTGCTTTCGAACTGTACCAAGATACGGTTACGGTTGAAGTTTCAGCCACCGGTTTTGCACCGTCAACACAGCGTTTGGCCACGGAGCAACCTGCGGTCCGTATCGCTTTAGAAGAGGCGGTGCACGATTTGGCCGTGGCTGAGGTCGCCTCTCAAATGGGAGCAACGGGTCGCCCTAGTCAAAAACAGGTGGAACGTCTATCCGTTCGTGCGTTGGATGAAATCCCAGCTGTTTCGCGGATTGAAGCTCTGGCTTCTTTGCCGGGTGTGGACATGGTGACGGCTGGAATGGGCATCATGCGGCCCATGATTCGAGGTCTAACGGGGCTCCGGGTGGCGACGCTTTTCAATGGAGCGCGCGTGGAGAGTCAAGCTTGGGGCGAATACCACGGCATTTACATCCCCGAAGAGGGCGTGCGTGCCGTCGAAATCATTCGAGGACCCGCTTCGCTTGCGTATGGCTCGGATGCCTACGGTGGTGTTTTGAATTTTGTTCCGCTTGCCCCCTTGTCAGAGCAGGGACGGGAAAGTCGCCTAGCATTGAATGCATTTTCGGCGACACATGGTTGGCAGGTCACGGGCGCAACAGAGAAGAGGAGCAAGTCCGCTTTCCATGCATTTCGCGGTGGCTTCAAGAAACACGGAGATTATTCGTTGCCCAACGGCGGCTCAGTAGAAAACTCGGCTTACCAGCAATTCTTCGCGCAGGGCAGTTACGGTTACATTCGTTCTTGGGGAATTGTGGAGGGTGCATATTCTTCGGCGTATAGCAATGCGGGCATCATTGGTCAAGAAGGTTGGCAGCAGTCGGGTGATCATTTCGTGACCACTTCGGTGCGGACGCAATGGGGTGAATGGAGCGTGATTCCCCGTATTTCGTACCAGCTGAATCACCGCAAAGAATTTGAGCACCCTCATGGCGCAGTTGAGATTGATCCAGCGGCGCCCGAACAACTTGCGCTGGACATCAGCTTGCGCACTTTGCGTTGGGATGTCTCTGCCAATCGTTCATGGGCGCGCGGTTGGTCGCTGGCTTCCGGAGTTCAAGGGTTCAAGATGACCAGTGGATTTGACGAAGAGGAGGGGGTCGAGCTGCTGCATGCTGCCCTCATTCCCAATGCGGGATCAGATGAACAAAGCGTTTACGCAGTCGGAAGTAAAAGTGCGGAACGCTGGGGAATGCAAGCCGCAGGTCGGACCGATTTGCGCACGACATATTCTTCGGAGAGTGCAGGGGGGTGGGAAGGAAATGGTAGGAAGGATGTGCTTTTTGGTTTCAGTGCCGGAGGTCATCTGGATTTGGGCGAGCGGATGACGTGGAATGCGCACATCGCTCAGAGTCAGCGAGTGCCTGGATTGTCGGAGTTGCTCTCTTCAGGTGTGCACCATTGTGCGTTTCGTTTCGAACAAGGTGACGCGCAGTTGCAGAAAGAGACGAGTTTCAACGTCGAAAGCAACTTGCACTGGAAGGGTCGGTGGCTCAACATCGAAGGGAGTGTTTACCGCAACACCATCGCGAATTATGTTTCGATCACTCCTACCGTCGATGTGGTTGATGGATACGACGTGTTTCGTTGGCAAGCCTCGGATGCTCGATTCCTTGGAGGAGAATTTGCAGCTGCGTTGAACGAAACGAGTGTTGAACATTGGACTGCGCAGCTTGCCTGGTCCTTGGTCGAGGCCCAAGATTCAGAGGGGCAAGCGCTACCATTGATTCCGCCGATGTCGACGCGTGCGATGCTGGGCTACCGCTTCGGCACTTTGCGCACATCCGCGGTGTTGGAACACAGCGCGGACGCGACTCTACTGCATTGCTCCATTGGCGGGGCCATTGCTGGTCAATTGCAGATCACGATTTCAGTGAAGAACTTATTGAACGCAGAGTACATGCCAACACTTTCGATGCTCCGTAATTTGGACATTCCAGAGCCGGGAAGAAATGTCCGGGTTCAGATGGCTTGGACCTTCTGATTTGCCTCAATGAATTAACCGACAGAATTTAACCGAAAAGGCCCAACCAGACGAGGATGTCTTGCACGGTCACATTGCTATCTCCAGTGAGGTCTTGGTCTGGGCACGCTTCGCATCCGAAAAAGCTAAGCAATTCAAGGAGATCGGATACGGTGATGACACCATCTTCGTCGTAATCACCTGCGTAGGCGCAATTGCCATACATGTACGTGGCAAGGGAGTTGAAGTTACTTGCCTCGGGATCCGTGCAACCCAATACGTCGAGGTTGTCACTCGAGAAGGTCATTCCCACCGCAGTTTCAACACCTTCTCCGTCTTCAATTGCAGTCTGGGCCAATAGATTGAGCGTGCCCTCTAGGGTTGATCCATCAATAATGGTGAATTGCCCTAAGAAGACCAAGCCGTCTGATTGTTGCGGAATTTGATTGCCTGCATTGTACCATGCACCACCTGTGGTGTCAGCAAGAACGATGTCTCCTTCCGTATTCAGTTCATTTAGTGGTGCTAGCCAATGGGATACGTAGCCAGTGAATGTATTTTCAGAATACCCCCCTGGCATGTCTCCACAACTGAGCATAGTGGTGAATTCATATGCCGGGAATACCGGAACAAATGCAGGATTGAAGTTGTCGACCACCACCGTTCCAAAATCACCTCCAAATCCGTAAAAGGTTCCGTCTGAAGAGATGTTCAAAGGGCTTTCATTGTCACCAAATACGGCTAAAATTTGATCGTCTTCATGCGATAACTCTGCGTAAAGTCGGTACGTAATGGAGCCAGCTGGAATGTTTCCAAAGCCTGTTAGCTCAGTTTCGTGCACCGCCCATTCGGTGAGGACCAACCCCTCGATGTGGTCAGTGGTCGTTTCATACCAAACCATTTCGTTGTTTGCGCAACTTTCGCCAGAAAAAGGAATGAAGGCGAGTAAATCGCGCACATCGACCCAGCCCGAGCTGTCGACATCCATCTCACCGGCAGTATCGTACTGACCCAAAACGTACAACCACGTGTTTGCGCCTATGACGCCATCTCCATTGTGGTCAAACCACTCGCAGGGGGTTTGGCCGTGGAGGTTGGAAGAAAGGAATCCCGCAAAAAGTAAAGGCAACAGCACTAAATACTTCATAGTCTAAAGATAAACTAAAATCTTCATCATGTTGAGGCTTGAAACAGATGAATCATCCCTAGTTTTGAGGGAAATGACTGCTTAATGAACTCGTTTTTAGCCTTTTTCGAATCAATGGCGTCTTGGCAGAAACTGCTCTGGATCACCGGTTGCATGTCATTAAATTTGGTCCTTGAAGGCTTGCGTCCGTTCTTCAAAGGGGGGTACAGGAAATGGCCTCACACCCGTACCAATTTGATTTTTCTTGCCACTACAATGGCGATCAATTCGGCTTTTGGGGTGATCTCCGTCGGCGTGTTCCATTGGGGAGCCAATGCTCAAGCGGGATTGCTGCATTGGGTGGATTGGTCCACGGGTTTGGAATTGTTGCTTGCCATTGTTGTGTTTGACTTCATCGCTCAATTTTCTGTGCACTGGTGCTTGCACAATGTGCCATTTCTCTGGCGGTTGCACATGGTGCATCACAGCGACACGCATGTGGATGTAACCACTGGGACACGTCACCATCCCATTGATTTTGTGGTTCGTGAATTGTTCGCTGTCGTGGCGGTCGCCATCACGGGTGCACCGCTGGCGTTTTACGTTTTTTACCGTGTGCTCACCATCTTCTTCACTTATTGGACCCACGCCAACGTCGCGTTGCCAAAAGGACTTGACCTTGTGTTGGGCTGGGTGTTTGTGACCCCGCAGATGCACAAATTTCACCATCACTTTGAAGCCCCTTGGACCGATCGCAATTACGGCAACATGCTCAGTGTTTGGGACCGGCTTTTCGGTACAATGATCGATGGCGATCCGCGTGAAATCATTTACGGCTTGGACGTGGCTGACGACACCAAAAGCGATGACTTGGCCTATCAAATGACCCTTCCTTTTCAAAAACGAATCAAATGAAACGATCTGGATTTCTCAAAACCTTAGGCGCACTTTCCGTTGCGCCTATCGTTCACGTGGCCTCAGCGGCTACCCAAAAGACCAACCCACTGGTATCGCGTTCAAATTGCGTGCTTGTGCCCGCTGAAACACCCGGTCCGTTTCCGTTGGACTTGACCGACAACGCCTTCTTCTTTCGCCAGGACATTCGTGAAGATCGGATAGGTGTCCAATTGCGGCAACGCGTACGGATTGTCGGCGCTGAAAATTGTGAGCCCATGCCCAATGTGCGCGTACACATTTGGCATTGTGACAATGTGGGGGGGTATTCGGGCTACAATTCCGAGGAAGGACTGACCTATTGCCGCGGCTATCAGATCACCGATGAAAATGGCGAATGCGAATTCATCACCATTGTTCCGGGTTGGTATCCGGGCCGCGTGACGCACGTGCACTTTCAAGTTTATGTGAGCAGCGCGTACAGCGCGGTTTCGCAATGGACCTGGCCTCATGATGAAACGGTCGCGGCGGTCGCAGCGCATCCGGAACTATATCCCGAAGGTCCCGATCCGCTCTCGCCTGGTCAAGATGGTGTGTTTGCCGATGGCTTTGATTTGCAAATGGCCACTTTGGAGTGGGATGCGGATGCGAATGAATACGTCTCTGATTACGAAGCCACTGTGGAGGGGACCGGAATCAGTGGCGTCGGTTATCACGAAATGCGCAGTGCACAGGTCATGGTCTTGGGGCAGAATTTCCCCAATCCCTGCCGTGATCAGACGACCTTCCCGCTGGAGTTGCTTCAGCCAGCCTTGGTGACAGTCTCTCTCTGGGATTTGAACGGACGTTGTGTTCACCGCCTAGAATGCGGCAATTGGTCTGCGGGCAATCACTTGATTCCGGTCGATTTGATAGCGATGAATGTGCCTTCAGGCACGTATGCTTGTCAAGTGGAAGCTCACGCTTCCGAATACCGGGCGATCGACGTTCGACAGATTGCCTTTCAAGGGCATTGAAACATTTTGTGCCGCGGGCTCGTTCAATGAGCCATGCGTATTACATCTCTTATTTCTGAAATTGGTACTGCTTTGCGCTGGGCGTACGGTGCTGGCGATGATCCTTTCCAAGAAAGCATCGTGCGCGGAAAGGAACGGGTCTACGCTATGATGCGACGAGCACGCGATGCTCAGCAAGACGATCATTCCAGTCGGTGGAAGGCGCTTGCCGAGGAGCAGTTGGACCATGTTGGGGATATGGAGGCGATGCGTTTGAAGTACTTCATGTACGCTGCAACGGGCTCTTTGTGCACCTTCACGGCATTCCTCTGGGCTATTTTGTTGGTCGTCTGGTAAGTCGGGCTTCAGGCTTTACCGCTTGGCAGTCAATCACAATCTTCTCCATATTTTGAAAGAAGTGCCAGCAGGTCGCTGGTGCCTACATTTCCATTGCCGTCGATGTCTTCCGGACAAAGCACCGGAGTGAACAATGCTGCCCTTTCTTCTTGAAATTGAGCGATGGCCATCTGTGCCACTTGGACTCCCATGTCGCGGCCGCGTATGTCATCCATGGGTGGGTGAATGCCGCCCCAAATGCGGCTCAGAGCGCACTGATCTGCTGCGTCTTGGTAGGTTGCCCATTGCAATTCGAATGATTCAGACGGGCCAGATTCGAAGGCCAAAAATGAATTGGCCTCCACTTCAAATATGCCAACTCCTCCAGGGAAGTAGCGGCTTCCTGTTGCAAAACTCAGCGCGTCTGCGGCTGCCCGTGAATAGGTTGAATGTCCACTGACATAACCTGCAAACGGTGGCGTCACAAACGTGGGCATTTGGAACGGTCGCCATGCACATCCTGTGGTCCAACCAAATTCACCGTCTCCACCTTGGTCTCCTGCGAGCCAACGGTAGGTCTTGACAGTGCCGAGGGCATTGGGTTCAGATTCGAGGATGGGATCACCTGCCTCTACGAGTTCAAAGACGCCTTCAATCAATGGCACGCCATCGGGATCGTAAGAAGGCGCATCGGGGCTTGACCTTTGGAGAGCATGTAACGAATGGCCGTGATCGGTCGGACAAAGTCATAATAGCCTTTGACACTCCAAGCTGCAATCGCGGCATCGTGCATGGTTCCGCCGAGCAACCGGTACGCTCGTGCGAGGAAGGCGTTGGGAGGGAGCGGATCGCCTTCTCCCTGCCATTTCCAGTCGAATTCGGGGTGATCAGTGACGCCATTCAAGATGGTGAACCAATGACCGGGCGGTGTTTCTGAATCGGGACCGTCGGCCCAGAATTCAGCCAACACTCGGGTGTAGTCGCCGCGCAACACTTCCTGCGGCGGATAGGGCATCCCGGTTGCTGGATTGAGGGCGTGGCCTGTACCAAAATCGCCGCCTTCTTGGATTCCATAGAGGTAATCGGGATTGGTCGGATAAGCATTGATGTTGCCACAGGCGCTGGGGCTGATGTCGATTAGCACTCCGTCGTTTACGTTCAAATGCGTTTGCCATTTGGCGACGTGGGCAAAACCGGCCTGCCATTCGTATTGGGTCTCGCTGCTTTCACCGAGCAATACAGGTGGTCCTGGATCGAGGTAGACCGGGTAGGTGCAGCCGTCTCGTTCTGCATAGGTCGCATCAGCCGGATTCATCGCAAAGGGTGTCACGTTGCCCCAGTTGGCTCCGCTAAATGGGATGACATCTTCGAAGGTTTGGTTGCCTGCTTGGTCCACAAAGCTTCCGCCAAACGACAGCGGTTGCCAACGATTTGGGAATTCGACAGGATCTGAACACGTGGCCTCTTCTGTGACGTCGAGTGGGTTGTTCACCGCCTCATAGCACGTGTTTTCGTAGTTGTTGGTTTGATTGGATCCGTCAAATTGGTACCCTGAGTTAATGGCTTCAGCACAAGCCCATCCCCAAGCTGCAGCGGGAGAAGAATTCAGCAGCACACTCGGCGTGCTGTTGGTGCTGCCAATGAAAGCAGTGACCAAGTCTGACAGGGTGAATGACCAGCCAGGGGATTGCGCATACCGCAGTTGGATAAACCGATACCCAAACGCTGCTACAGCATGGTCAAAGTTGATTTCGTCATTTTGAATGGCGAGCAGAGCTTCATCGTCATCGGGCCAATTTTGCACTTCACTTTCCATGTTTTCGACCGCAGCGCCTTCGATGCTCAATTGCAAGTGATAAATGCCTTCGGTAAAATGATACAGATTTCGCGCATGGACATTGGGACGCGCGAGGTCATTTCGGATGGCGTTGAGCATCACCTCGTTCCATTCGCGTACGACGGATTCCGCGGTTTGCGCTTGTGCTAGATTGGCTGTCAATAACGCCGTAGCAAACCAAAGGAAGGCACGCATGCAGGAGAAAAGATGGAGCGTTTTGATTTGCATGAAGTGATAACGAGCTGAAGACCAAAGAGGTTCTAAATCAGCGCTTAAGTGGTTACTTAAAAGGTATGAAGAAATGACCAAGGGTCAAAATGGCTAACTTCCAACCATGAACCGAAGTGCAACTTTGATCGCCCCGCTGGTGTTGGGAACGATGTGTGAATGTTTGATTTGGAGTTGGTCGCAAGGCGAGGCAGAAACTTGGAATGAAGGCGTCCGACTGGCTGCGCGCTATTCGGGCCGTCTGTCGTTTGTTGTTTTCCTTGCCGGTGCAGGACTGCATGCGAAGCTCCGCGAATCCGAGGGTTCAGACAAGTCAATTTGGCTGTTTGCCACGACGCTGTTTGCATGGGTCCACGCGGTTCACTTGGGCTTCTTAGCCTTGAATATCGCTGAAAATGAAGTGGAGCTTGTGCCGGTCAAACTCATTGGTGGGGCGCTTGCATACGCCATGGTGCTCTTGCATCCGTTGCTCGTTTTTCGTTTGACGCCGCAAGCATTCTATCACCGTGTGCATTACGGTTACGTCGGTTTCGTTATGGCCGTAACCTTTCTGGCGCGCATCAATGGTGACTTTGAAGGCGCTGAGCCCTCTTGGTTTCACGGAGCTGGAATCGTGATCCTCGGTTTGCTCTTGCTACGTTGGTTACGGCGCTGGTGGTCGAGCATCCAAAAAGCCTGAGGAGACCAGAGATGGACTACGGTCGTTGAACTATTTATGAATCCAGGCGTTTTTGAAGGAGGGGCCGGTGATGTTTCTTGCGACAATCTCCGAGACCTTCATTTCAATCAAATCCCATGCAGGCATCTTTTTTCATTTCGATGGCATTGGTTACTTCGGCTGTCGTCGGAGCCGGGGGCATGGCGCTTGATGGTTCAAATCAAACTCATTTGATCATGTCTGATTCTCCAGCGCAGTATGCCTTCCATGCCGCCGATAGCCGCGGACACGCCGACCACGGTTGGCTCAAAACCTACCATTCTTTCAGTTTTGCCAGTTGGCACAATCCTGAACGCATGCATTTTGGAGCGTTGCGTGTGCTGAACGACGATTATGTCGCTGGTGGTGCGGGATTTCAAACCCATCCGCACGACAACATGGAGATCGTGAGCATACCGCTTTCCGGAGACCTTGAGCACGGTGACAACATGGGCAATACGACGGTCATCCGCAGCGGCGACGTGCAAATCATGTCGGCTGGAACAGGGGTCATGCACTCCGAAAAAAACCACAGCAGCGATGACGCGGTGCGTTTTTTGCAAATCTGGGTGTTTCCTAACGAGCGGGACTTGACGCCTGCATACGACCAAGAAACATTCTCGGCTGAAGCAGAGCGAAACGAATTGATGTGCGTGGTGAGCCCAGACGGTGCACAGGGTGTCCAGATTCATCAAGAGGCTTGGTTTCATCTCGGCTCGTGGGACAAGGCGCACAACAGCTCCTACCGATTGCACGGCACGGACCAGGGCGTCTACGCTTTTGTGCTGGAAGGTTCCATCGAAATTGACGGTAAACCATTGGGGCGCCGCGACGGCCTTGGGATTTGGGACACGGAGTCCATTGCGATCACGGCCACTTCCGATGCACGCTTCCTATTGATGGAAGTGCCGATGCATTGGTAGGGTCAGCAGCTCAACGCACGAGTAGTCGCGTTGTCTGCCCGTTGGTGCACTGGATGATGTAAAGTCCGGGTGCTTCGGGTGCGTGTCCTGTCGTGGTTCCAACCCAACGGCCTGAGGCCTCATAAAGCGCTCCGCGAGCACAAGGCCATTGAACCGAGGCGCCTGCTGAGACGGGATTCGGATAAACAGGCGCATTCGCAAGGGAAGCTTGTCCGAATGGCGTTGCTTCGATGGACATCGGATTGGCGCAGAGATCCGCAAAGAAATCCCAAACAATCTCTGAAGTGGCGACTTCATTTGGAGTGGCGAGCGCTCCCCACCACTCGTGCACACCGCCGTTGACAC
>Ga0206677_10005234_pt1 | contig 10277 bp, 9 predicted proteins | sample M130m12015metaG_FD_155475 | JGI IMG/M metagenome (GOLD analysis project Ga0206677, IMG submission 155475) | Ammonia-oxidizing marine archaeal communities from Monterey Bay, California, United States - M1 30m 12015 | ecosystem: Environmental > Aquatic > Marine > Intertidal zone | place: USA... | reverse complement strand
ACCGCCCTTGTTGGGATCATTATCGACGTTCACTTGGAGCAGAATGTTTAACACTTTGCCCTCTGGGCATTGGCTACTCAGGCGCTGTGCAATTTTTAGTCGGTCTACTGTGTGCACCCACTGAAAAGACTCAGCGATAACCTTTGTTTTATTCGACTGAATACTGCCTATGAAATGCCAAGTGAGCGGCTTGTCGCCAAGGGATTGAATTTTTTCTGCGGCCTCTTGGAGGTAGTTTTCACCAAAGTCAGTTAGGCCCAGTTCATGTGCCTGCGCTACACTGCGCCCAGGTTGGTATTTGGACACGCCGATGAGCAGCACTTCACTCAGCGCTCTGTTGCTGCTCGCGCAAGCCGTCTGGATGCGCTCGTTTAGCTGGTCTAAGCGTTGGTTCAAAGTCGTCATAGATTATGCATAAATCAATTTAATATAGGCGTTGTTTGTCGGCTAATTCCGCACTCGGCTGTATTTGCGGTTTTCTTGATCAATTGGTTGTGAACTAGTCTAGCTCATTGAACCAGCTTTCCAGGATAAGGCAGGCTGATTTTTCATGAATTTCGCCACCCCGGACAGTATCGCGCGTCACTTCATTTGCAGTCCACGAACTCAAGCGCTCGTCCATCATTTTTACTGCAATACCAGAGCGCCGCTCAATTTCTTGGGCAAACTTGCGCGCTTTGGCGGACATATCCGATTCACTTTCATCCATGTTTAACGGAAGGCCGACAACAATCGTCGTGGGTTTGTATTCTTGGAGGATAGAAGTTATTTCTGCCCAGTTGGGTTTGCCGTTGCGGGCTTTTAACGTTTTCAGGCCGCCGGCGGTTTTGGTAACCGTCTGGCCGACCGCTAGACCAATAAATTTAAGTCCAAAATCGAATCCTAATACGTAGCCTTCAATCGCCATAGTTAGCCATGGCCCGGTTGTGCTGCGATCAGATTGAAATCAATGCCTAATAATTGCGCCGCCGCTTGGAGCTTTTCTTCTGCTGGAGTGTCAAAAAGTATTTCTGAAGTTGCCTCAACGGTAAGCCAGCTATTGCGACTGATCTCGCCTTCAAGCTGCCCCTCACCCCAGCCGGCATAGCCAAGGGCAATAATGAAGTTTTCCGGGCCATCCCCTGATGCGATCGCAGTTAACGTCTCCATGGCAGTGGATAAGCGGATGTTTTCTGCAACATCCACAGACGTACCAAACTCCTCTTCGCCGCGGTAAAGAACAAATCCCCGGTCTTGTGCAACAGGACCGCCATCTAAAACTAATTGCTCAACCCAGCGACGCTCAGGCTCCATATTGAGCTTTGCGAGCAACTCCAAAATAGACACATCGGTAGGCCTGTTAACTACGATGCCCATAGCGCCCTCGTCGTTATGCTCGCAGATATAGGTCAGCGTATTGCCAAAGTAGTCACCGGAAAGGTCAGGCATAGCCATTAAGAAGTGATTTTTTAAATTCATAGTTAACCTGATTTCTTGGCTGTTATTTGGACACTCAAAGGGCGAGATCGTTGCCGCCGAGCATTTGCATTAAAAATCAATACCAGTTCCTTGTTTTGAAAATTGCCAAGTACGTGTGAAATCTAAGCGGTCATAGCTTTTACGCATTTCCACTGTAAATGGTTGGAACGGGGCAGCTTGGCGTACTGTAGCTAAAGCCGCTTCATCAAGCTTCGGCTGACCTGATGAACGCAGAATTTTTACGCTGGCCAGACTGCCGTCTCGCAGAATACTCACCAACATAGTCAATTCACCTTCCAATATCCCTGGCGGATAATTGTTGCGGCCGATGCGTTCGCACTTACGCCGCCAGGTGTTCAAGTAGGCGGTTTCTGGAGCGGTAAAGTTACTGAAACTATTCAGCTCTCGGGTGCGGCTAAGGCCTAGACTGGTTGGACGCTGCGAGTCTATGCTCGCTTGGAACTTGGCAAAGGCTTCTACCGCGTCGCGGCTGTTAAATGTTCGTTCGCTCTGTTGAGTGGTCGTTTGGCTCAATTCTTTAAAGCGCTGAGTGGTTTCCGTGGGTTTTGTGACCGTTGTTTCAGGCGATACTTTTTCTTTACGCAAGCCTTTTGCTGCCTCTGCAGGGCTGTCCAAATTTTCGGTCAGTGGCGCCGTAACCGCAGTTTGCTGGGTTGATGAATCGCCAGACAAACCCAGCTCAAGCGTAATGTAGGCGGGTTGTACGTTAGGTTCAAACTGTGAAACACCAATGCCGAAAAGCAAAATGCCATGGACAAGTAGCGCCAGAAAAACGCTGAACCCCATCCGGCCCTCGCTTTTGGTATGTCGCTCTACCGTTGTCGGGGCGTCCTTTGCAGTGATAGGTGCGGTGTTAGAGATGGGGATACCGGCTTCAGTCAAGTTGCTTAACAATTGCGTCGATAAGATCGCCCGCAATATCAAGGTCAAATTGCGCATCAAGTTCTCTGATGCAGGTCGGGCACGTGACGTTTATTTCCGTCAAGTAGTCGCCTATGACATCGATGCCAACAAACATGAGTCCCCGCCGTTTTAGTTCGGGGCCTACTTGCTCTGCAATCCACTGGTCTCTAGGTGTGAGCGGTCTAGCTTCGCCACGACCTCCAGCGGCTAGGTTGCCTCTGGACTCGCCAGCAGACGGGATTCTGGCCAAGGCGTAAGGTACGGGTTCACCATTAATTAGCAGGATACGTTTGTCCCCGTCGACTATTTCAGGCAAGTACACTTGCCCCATAATTTGCTGTGCGCCGTTCTCGGTCAGGGTTTCGATGACTACGGTTAAATTCGGGTCATTTTCCATAACGCGAAAAATAGATGCCCCACCCATGCCATCTAACTTTTTGAAGACCACATTTTTGTGTTTGTTGTGGAAGGCTTTAAGCACATCCATTCTTCGACTGACCACCAAGTCTGGGCAGCACTGGGGAAAGGTAGTGGCAAACAGTTTTTCGTTGCAGTCGCGCAGCGATTGAGGCTTGTTCACAACGAATGCACCATCTGCCTCGGCGCGCTCGAGCAAATAGGTGGTGTAGATATATTCCATATCAAAAGGCGGATCCTTGCGCATCATGATGATGTCCATATCAGCCAATGGCCGCAGCGTTTCCTCGCCCAAGGTATACCAGTCATTGCCGGCAATAGCTGGATCTAAGGTATCGGCAAAATCTTCGCGGAGCTTTAAGCTGGATATTAAGCCGCAAACTTTGCCCTCATGGATGGCAAGATCTTCCTGTCGAAGGTAGTAGATGTCTAAGTCGCGATGCTGAGCCGAGCGAATCATCGCAAGGGTGGAGTCTTTCTTAAGCGACAAAGAATCTATTGGATCCATCAGAAAGGCGATCTTTTTCATAATGTACGGCCGTGACAAATAAATTGAGCGCCTCATCTAATGCTTGGAAGGCGATGTAGGCATGTTGCTAGCAGTACTTTACTCACCCTGACCCCGGTGTCTATCTCTGGAGCGTTTTTTGCAAAAACCCTGCTAAAGTATTTGGCCAAAATCAAGGTAATATGTCTCAAGCCCGTTAGCCTTAGGCAAATCAATGATATTTGTCCATACTCTGCGGAGAGAGAACTCTGCCCTACAGCCCAATGAGTATAATTTTTTGATATCAAACGAGGACAATTTGCCCACCACCTCATCTACCACCCCACCTACTATTTCGGCCAGCACCTTGCCCAGCGTCCAAGAGCGCCAGGTCATATTGGGCCGTGTTAGGCGGTCGTTTGAGCGGGGTTTGTTGGCGCTAATTGTTGATGAAGATAGGCAGCGTGGTCTGGTTACCCTCCAACATGTGGCGAGGGTCTTGATGGAGATTCAGCCACCATCACATGAGCACCTAGAAGTCGTTGTGCAATGGCTGGGTGCTATTCGCCGCGAACAGCTGCAGTTGTCTGAAGATACTTTCACTTTATTGCGTAGCCTTGGGCAAATAATACGCACATGGGAACTTGCCATAGACGATGCAGAATCAGAATTTCAGCCCGATAATGAATTTCAAACACTTTCTGCCAGTGCGCAAATAATACTTCAGCAGATAGGCGCGTTGGCCGGTGAGCCAGTCGATGCAGCCGCCGCGCTTCAGCCAAATTTAGAGGGCGCAATGGCTGACCCCGTTGGCAGTGGCTCGGAGGATCATGATTTCATTTCAGTGCTGCAGGCCTTGGCGCAATCCTTAGGTGCAATGCAATTACTTCTGGAAGAGTGGCGAAAGAATCTTGAGGACCCGGAGAAGATTGCTGCGATTACACAAGGCTTTAAGGCGCTTAGAGAACTCAGTGATGATCAGCGACTAGGCGATGTGACAGAAGTGACCTGGGCCATCGAGAATATGCTCGATCGACTGGTTGATGGGACCCTCGCTGTGAATGTAGATTTTCACTTCGTGGCAAATGCTGCGATAAATTTTCTTGTCACTTTAAGCGAGAAGCTTAGGGAGATCTCAGCGGGCTCCAGCGTATCTAGTTTTATCGACGACTATATCTATGCTGAGATTATTGAAAGTGCAGACATATTAGCGTCGGGTGGCGATCTTGGATCGAAAAACCAAGCGTTTGAAGAGGATTTTCCGGGTGAACAAGGCTTAGATCTAGCACCATTCTCGAACGCCAAAGGTCAACGTTATTCAGCAGCAGCAGGGGCCTCCGCTGATGGCTTAACGCTTTCGCTAGCGCAAACTATTGAATCATTTCTAGCGGCTAGTCGTTCGTTAGATGAAGCACTCGCGGCGCAGCAATCCCAAAACGGCGTCAAAGATCCAAGTTTGAGCGATGAAGGTTTGCGTTTGACACATACCCTGCGTCAGCATTTGCTTGATGGCACCGAGGTTTCGGATGAGTTACGCGGGTTGTTAGCCGCTTCAGAGCCCAAGTCCGATTAAGGTTTGCTGCGGCCTTTGTCTTAAAAAGCCGTTTTTAGTGCCACCCTTGGGCTTGCTGTATTAAACCGAGCGCCACGCTAGGCATTGTCTCGGCGCGTAAAATGGTGCCGCCAAGTTTGTAGCTGGGTATCTGCCTTTGCTGAAAAAGATCCAACTCTTTGTCGCTCCAGCCGCCCTCGGGACCAACGAAAGCCGTACGGTTAACTGGCTGCATGTGAGCAGGAAAAGATTCGCCCAAGGGACTAAAAACTATGCCGTTTTCGGTTTGGTTGATGGCTTCCTCCAGCGTCTGCGGCCCTACTAGTTCAGGCAAATATAGCTGGCCGCATTGTTCACAGCTGGCGCTGATGACCCGTTCCCAGTGACCTATCTTATTTTCCATTCTGTCCGACTTAAGGGGCACATTGCTGCGGTCCGCTTGGATTAACAGAATTTTGTTTGCGCCGAGTTCTGTTGCTTGTTGGAGCGCTCTGTCCATTGCGGAGCCCTTTATAAGGCCTATGGCTAGAGTGAGTGAGTAAATACTGGTTTGGACGGGTTGCTCGACGGCAGTAATTTCTACTTCTGTGGACCGTGGGTTGGCCTTACGAATGGTGGCGGTAAACAGCGCGCCGGTGCCGTCAAAGATATTGATCTCATCGCCAATATTTAACCGAAGGGCGCGACAAAGATAATTAGAGCGCTCTGAATTTAGCTGTATTTTGGTCCCCGCAGTGTGCGGCCCTTGCAGATAAAATAGACTAAATCTCGGCAATGTCAGCCCCCTAATTGAAGCCTAGGTTAGCGCATATTCTCGAGCTAGCACCCCATCTGTTCAGAGTATAAAAGTGTAGTCCAGGGGCGCCTAGTTCAAATAATCGTTCACATAAGCGTGTAACAATCTCAACGCCAAACTTACTCAACTCTGCTTCATCATGCTGCTTGTCTCTCAACGCATGGTCTAGCCAACGCGGGATGTCTGCGCCAGCTTTGCCGCTGAAACGTATCAGTGATGCATAGTTAGTGATGGGCATAATTCCAGGAATAATAGGAATTTCAATATTGTGTTTCTGGCAGCCATCTAAAAAATAAGCATAGGCTTCTGCATTATAGAAATACTGGGTAATAGCGGTATCTGCTCCCGCCTCTACTTTTTGCTTAAAAAAGTTGAACTCGTCATCAGCGGAAGGCGAATCTGGATGGATTTCAGGGTATGCGCCAACGACGATGTTGAAGTCGTCCTGAAATCGCTCTTTAACCAAGCTGATCAGATCTTTTGCGTAAGTGGGTTGTTGCCCTTGCCCTGACGGCTGGTCCCCGCGTAGGCAAAGTAACTGTTTAACGCCATTGTCTTTGTAAGATTGAACCATTGCCAATATTTCTTTGTCGCTGGTTGTTCCTGACGAAAGGTGAGGCACTGCATCGAGCTTTTGCTCAAGCAGTCTCTGCACGACTTGCTTCGTACCCTCTTTGGTTGAACCGCCGGCCCCGTAGGTAACCGACACAAAATCTGGATTCAAGTTTGCTAGTCTATGCGCAGCGCCTGTAAGCAGTTTATCTTGACCCTCTAGGTCTCGCGGTGGGAAAAACTCAAAGCTAAGAGATTTTTTTGTTGGCTCGTGAGTCTTCTGGTCAGGCATGAATATTCTCGCAAAAGCTCTGCAAATAGAGCTGTCTTTAATAATAAAGGGTGGCGTCGCGCCACCTAATTATGCCCTAGCGCGGTTGGGCTTTGAGTAAATCTGCAGTCAGGTTCACTCAAAGCTTAGTTGCTTTTGCGTTTAGCCAGCTGCAGCTGCTAAAGCCTCTGCTTTATCAGTTCGCTCCCAGCTAAAGTCGCAATCAGTTCTACCAAAGTGGCCGTATGCGGCAGTGTCTAAGTAGATTGGGCGTTTCAAATCAAGCATCGCGATTAGGCCCTTAGGTCGCAAATCAAAGTGCTCACGCACAAGTTGAATGATCCGTTCGTCACTGATAGTGGCCGTGCCAAAGGTGTCAATGCTGATTGAGGTGGGTTCTGCAACACCAATGGCATAACTGACTTGAATCTCGCAACGCTTAGCAAGGCCTGCTGCAACAATATTCTTGGCTACATATCTACCGGCGTATGCTGCTGAGCGGTCGACCTTAGACGGGTCTTTGCCCGAGAACGCCCCACCGCCATGACGAGCCATGCCGCCGTACGTATCAACGATAATTTTTCTGCCAGTGAGGCCGCAGTCGCCTACAGGCCCGCCAATAATGAACTGGCCAGTTGGGTTGATGTGGAATTTGGTTTCACTGGAAATCCAGTTCTGCGGTAGCACGGGTTTAACGATTTCTTCCATAACGGCTTCGCGCAGCTGCTCTTGAGTTACGTCTGGGTCGTGTTGGGTCGAAAGCACAACGGCTTCAATAGCCACTGGGCGACCATCGTCATCGTAGCTGAACGTAAGTTGGCTCTTGGCATCAGGGCGCAGAAAACCAAGAGAGCTGCGACGTGCCTCCGCTTGACGCTGGACTAATCTATGTGCAAATACGATAGGCGCAGGCATCAGTACGTCGGTTTCGTCAGAAGCATAACCGAACATTAGGCCTTGGTCGCCAGCACCCTGCTCATGGTCTGTTGTTTCGTCTACACCCATAGCAATGTCTGAAGATTGTTGGCCCAGTGCATTCACAACAGAGCACGCTGAGGGGTCGAAGCCCACTTCAGGGCCATTGTAGCCAATATCGTTTACGACTTTGCGTACCAGGCTGTCCACGTCTACGTTTGCGTTACTGCGAATCTCGCCAGCAACGACCACTAGTCCGGTTTTGATTAGCGTCTCACAGGCCACTCTAGATTCTGGATCTTGAGTCAGCATGGCGTCTAAGATCGCATCTGAGACTTGATCGGCAACTTTGTCAGGGTGGCCTTCGGAAACTGATTCTGAAGTGAATAGGTGTTTATCGCTCATGCTTAACTGCCTGTTTTAAGGATCTTCATTTAGATCTTTTTGTTGGATTTGATATAGGGCGCTGCCTGCTACCGCAGTCACAAAATTTTGAAGGCAATGATTCTAATCGAACGCGTTCATCTATGAAACGAACTATTTCGCATTTTTATATATTCAATGTTTGCAGCGGGGCGAGCAAAACTTGACAATAGCGCTCCGCAAAAAATCAGAGTTGATATATGTCGTCTTCCAGAATCGAGCTTGCCAATGCCATTCGCGTTTTATCAATGGAGGCGGTGCAAGCCGCCAATAGCGGACACCCCGGTGCACCCATGGGACTGGCCGATGTTGCTGAGGTGCTATGGAGAGATTTTCTCTCGCACAATCCGGCAGATTCTGAATGGATCAACAGAGACCGTTTTGTACTTTCAAATGGTCACGGATCGATGTTGCTTTACAGCTTATTACACCTCACTGGCTACGACGTCAGTCTGAAGGACCTGCAGGATTTTAGACAATTACACTCAAAAACAGCAGGCCACCCCGAATATGGTGAGTGCCCTGGCGTAGAAACCACGACTGGGCCTCTTGGTCAGGGCATTGCCACAGCGGTAGGCATGGCGCTTGCTGAGAAGAAACTAGCAGAGGAATTTAATACTGCAGATTTTGGTTTAGTTGATCATCGAACTTGGGTGATTGTCGGCGATGGGTGCTTGATGGAAGGCATCTCCCATGAAGCTGCTTCATTAGCGGGCACTCTGGCCCTCGAGAAACTCATTTGCATCTATGATGACAACGGAATCTCCATCGATGGCGAAGTAGATGCTTGGTTTAGTGAAGACGTACCGGCCCGGTTTGAGGCCTACGGTTGGCGGGTAATACGCAGCGTGGATGGACACGATGCTGAGGAAATCACTAGCGCTTTGTCTACGGCTGCGAAGAGTGATGGCCGACCAACATTGGTGTGTTGCAAAACTACCATCGGTTTTGGTTCTCCGAACAAGCAAGGCACAGCGAGTGCCCACGGGTCGGTATTAGGGCGGGAAGAAATCGAGTTAACGAAAGCCGCAATAGGTTGGGCCCATGAAGGTTGGGACATTCCAGAAGGCGTGTATCAGGCTTGGAATCAGCGTGATGCTGGTGAGAAACGTCAGAATGAATGGCAACAAGTACTCGACGGTTATACTGCCGCGCACCCAGAGCAGGCCGCAGAGTTTGTTCGTAGAATGCGCGGTGAGTTACCAAATAATTGGCACGAGTCAATTCAAGCTTTCGCTGAAAAAGAGCAGCTCTCGCCTGCTAATCTAGAAACGAGGAAGTCCTCCCAAGCATGTATTTCTGCAATCGCAGCCGGTGTTCCAGAGCTGTTCGGCGGTTCGGCGGATCTCACCGGATCTAACAATACCCGTTGGGCGGAAGCCACCGACGCTCAGCACATGAGTTACGGCGTACGGGAATTCGGTATGACAGCGATCAGCAACGGTATGCAGTTGCACGGTGGTTATCGGCCCTTTACAGGCACGTTTTTGATTTTTATGGAATACGCACGCAACGCTGTGCGTTTAGCAGCCTTAATGAAGGTGCCCAATATCTTTGTTTACACCCATGATTCTGTGGCAGTTGGCGAAGATGGTCCTACCCATCAACCGGTAGAGCAAATTACCAATTTGCGCACGACGCCAAATCTCAATACCTGGCGCCCTTGCGACACAGTGGAATCCGCAATTGCATGGCAATCAGCAATTGCCAGCACCGATAGGCCAACCGCAATGATCTTCACTCGTCAAAAGACTGTCGCTCAGGCCCGAGATAAAGCTACCTTTGATAACGTGCAGCGAGGCGGTTATGTCCTGCGAGACACTCAAGGGCACCCGGATGCAATTGTCATAGCTACCGGGTCGGAAGTGGAATTGGCAGTTGCCGCTGCTGAGTCTTTAGCCAGTGCCAATGTAAAAGTCAGAGTGGTTTCAATGCCATGTGTCGAGGCATTTGCCGCGCAATCCGCCGAGTATAAAGAGTCGGTGTTGCCCAACGCAGTGCGCGCTCGCGTTGCCATAGAAGCAGGACATCCAGATTTCTGGCATCGCTTTGTTGGCTTAGACGGCATAGTAGTGGGTATTAGCTCCTTTGGTATGTCTGCCCCCGGGCCGCAAGCATTGGCGGAGCTTGGTATCACTGCTGAAAATCTTGTACAGCAAATTCACAACGTTATTGGTGCGGCTAGTTAGCGTTAACTAGGCGGGCCATTGGGCTGGGTTGCTGTCTAAAACTGTTAGCTAGACGCAGTAGAAATTAAAGAATAACGAGTAGAGTTTGCATGCATTTACCATTTATAAAGTCCGTTAGAGATTTAGGTCTACGCAACCAAAGAGTCTTAATTCGCGCAGACCTTAACGTGCCGATAAAGGATGGCCTTGTCACCAGTGACGCACGGATAGTAGCTTCGCTTGCAACCATCAGATTGGCCTTAGATGCAGGCGCCAGCGTAGTTGTCATGTCGCACTTGGGTCGCCCGAGCGAA
>Ga0206677_10005232_pt1 | contig 10288 bp, 14 predicted proteins | sample M130m12015metaG_FD_155475 | JGI IMG/M metagenome (GOLD analysis project Ga0206677, IMG submission 155475) | Ammonia-oxidizing marine archaeal communities from Monterey Bay, California, United States - M1 30m 12015 | ecosystem: Environmental > Aquatic > Marine > Intertidal zone | place: USA... | reverse complement strand
AGGTAACGTATCAGCAACCACAGTAAATGCAACTACTATAACAGCAACAGGCACAGTTCAAGCAGAGCATTTATCATCAACAGACGATGCAACAATTACTGATACCTTAACAGCAGGTACATTAACAGACGGAACTGCTACATTAACAAGTGGTGCTTTAACTGGTGTGACAAACCTTGGAGCCACAACTGCAACATTTAGCGGCAACATAAATGGAACATATTTTAATGGTACAGCAACACAGGCACAATATGCAGATTTGGCAGAAATTTATAAAGCAGATGATGAATATGAAGCAGGTACAGTTGTTAAATTAGGTGGTGAATTTGAGATAACACAAACAACATCTCCAGAAGATGTAGGCATTTTTGGTGTTATTAGTACAGATCCAGCATACTTAATGAACAGTGACTCAGAAGGATTACCAGTAGCACTAACAGGAAGATGTCCAGTAAAAGTTATTGGACCAGTTGCAAAAGGTGATAGAATTACATCTTCCGGAACTGCCGGATTTGGTAAGGCATATAACGAAGAAAACTACGACCCAAGAGTCGTAATTGGTAGGTCTTTAACAGATAAAGAAACAGATGATGAAGGCATAATAGAAGTCATCATTGGAATAAAATAGATAAATACACTATATAATAGGAATTATTAGGAGAAATAAATGGCATCAGGATCAAGTTATACAGTAAGTGGTGGTACCACTATGGTCGGTGTTGTAGCAGGAGATGTTATTGATGATGCAGATTTCAATAATGCTCGTACTAACGTTAATACATTAATGGGAACTGCGGCTGATGTAACATTGGGTACATATACCGCATCATCAACAAAAGGTTGGGGACAAGGCGGAGCAGGTGTAAATGCCGCTTCAGCAGGTGGACTTATTTATGCCGATAACGCAACAGGCGGATTTAAAAGATTACAGGATGATGTACAGGCAATGTGTGCATTTTTAGGAGTTACTGTTAGAGCAGGTGTTGGTTCGGACGTAGCAGACGGCGACTCAATTACAGCGGCAACTTGGACTAACTTAATGTTAAACATACAAGATTGTTGGAACGATAGATTTGGACCAGCAAGTGATACAGGTGCTACTGGTAACAGTTCAACATATACAAGTGCATGGGCAAACAGTTTATCATCAGAATCTACATTTACATTTGCAAACGAAAATGCATGTAGAGGATATTTTAATGGCGGTGGTAAAGTAGGCTTTACATCAACAAGAACAGGTGGTAGTTCAACTACACAGAATACTAACTGGACCGATACTCTAAGTGCTTTAGGAAACTATCAATTAAAACATGATACATCTTATGCGGCTTCAGGTACAAATTCAGGATTAGGATTTTACGAACTAACTACAAGTTATCAAACACTTTGGACTAAATTTGGTTCAGGTAGTTACGCAAGTAACTTTTTTAAAGTAGAAGGTAAAATCAATTCAACAACTAACCCAACAGTTATCACAATGAGAACTACATGGAGTGACCCTCATGCAGAAGGCTCCGGTGCTTTAGGACCAGACGGACAAGCAGGAACAGGTGATGAAGATTACAACAACGATGGTATAGACGGAACTATAACATTGAACGGAAATACATTTACACCAGATGCAAGTGGATCAGGATTTAGTTTTACTGCTCCAACTGTTTCAAACGGTGCAATAAGCGGATCATAATTTAAACTCTCGAGTTAGAAAGCCAGTTCATAGTAACTGGCTTTTTTTTGACTGGTAAATAGTAGTATGAGTACAAGACTAACAAAGGCTCTGGAGTTTGCAAACTATCGAACAACGATAAACAACCAACAGGCACAATTAAAAGCAAAAACACAAAACTTATTAAGTTATAGTATTAATGGTGGCACGTTTACTATAGACGTTCCTCTAATTACATTCTGCAAACAACTTATAGACGAAGGCCAAGATCAGGTTGTACTCTTAGACATCTACAATAATCCAATTAAAGTAGATGTAATAAAGTTTTACGAGGAAATACATAGTCGATATTTTGAAGTAACAAATGATTATTATGTAGAATACGAAAAACTTCGCAAAGCAAGAAAAGTACATAAAGTTTTGGACCTAGATGAAAAAGGAAAGTAATAGTCGCGGAGTAATAATGTTCGCACACAACAATACGGAGATAGACTATTTTCGTCTTGCTGTAGTAAATGCTTTACTAGTACAAAAGAATTTAGGTATAAAAAATATTACAGTAGTAACTGACCCTTTCAGTTTAGCACAAGGCGAGAAAACGTTAGGTAAACGCCTTATCAAAAAAGCAATAAACAATATAATTGTAATAGAAAAAGATAAAAAATTCAAAGCACTAAATCAAAGACTTTATAAAGACACAAGTCATACTACTAAGTACTTGCCTTTTTATAATGTTAATAGATGTGATGCTTATGAATTATCTCCATATGATGAAACGCTCTTAATAGATGTAGACTATCTTATATTAAGTGATACATTAAATCATTGTTGGGGACATAATAACGAATTAATGATGAACTGGAAATACCAGGACATAATGTACGAACGAAAAGACCCGTCATTAGCAAGGCTTAATGATATGGGTATCACCATGTATTGGGCAACTGTAGTTTACTTTCGCAAAACAGAATATGTGAAAAGTTTCTTTAACATAGTTAGTCATGTTAAGAATAATCCACAGTTCTATAAAGACTTATATCAGTGGCAAGGTACACTATACAGAAACGATTACAGTTTCAGTATTGCCGCACATATGATGAGTGGTTTTGTAGATAAAGGAATACCACAGTTGCCTACTACCCTTTACAAAAGTTTTGATACTGACGACATACATAGTGCTGTAGACGAGAATACTATTGTAATGTACTTAGAGAAGCCCAGAAGCCCTGGAGACTTTATGCTAACTAAATGGCAGGGTATTGACTTACATATAATGAATAAATGGGCTATAAATAGAGTAAGTGAGGAGTTATTAGAATATGCAAAGTAAAGACAAATATAATAATTCTACTCCTATGAAATATATATTATTAGGCGATATAATCAAACATCCTAATTACTGTAAAGCAAGGTTAGACTATATTAATAAATCTACCGAAGATATGTTTTTAAAATTGTTTGAACTAGATGTAAAAAAATTAAATTATAAGTTCCTTCAACAATCAAATACTATACAAGTTCCTATGGAAAACAAGTATGAAGAGAACTTCTTTAATTTAGCAAAATTGCACTGGTTAATACATGATTTTAAAACTAACGGTGTAAGTTTTGCACCACAGGGTTTTTTACAAAAAACTGACAATGAAAATAACGATAACTTTGCGGCTGAAATCCATCCAGGCACATATAGATTTCTTGCCATGATACTAGGAGAAATGTATAACGAACATATACTTGTTGCTGATAAGGAAAATTATTTTCCTAATCATCCGGAATTGTCGTTTGAGGAGCATAAAAAATTAGCCGATCAAGGGTTTATTAGAGAAAGAAAAGGTTCTTATTCTGAAATAGAAACATCTCAAAGAGGAGAAAATATATATACAGTACATGAAGGAGGCAACCATCATGACTGGAATATAATTATACAATCAGAAGAACTAGCAAAAATGTATACAAAGGTTACAATTTATACAGATGACGAAGACTGTGTTGCAAGATTAAACTTGCTAGAAACAACAGGCGTAGAAATCAAAATAGCGAATCAGGGATATGCGTATATTCCTTTTGAAGAGCAATTTAATGGAGTTTCTGTATACATACCTAAATCGGATCAAATAGAAGATGCCTTTACATATGATAAATTGATATATTTAGATATAGATACTGATATAGTTTTTTACGCAGATACCGGAGTAACTATTATTAATAATGGTACAGCAGGATGTAAACGTTTGATACCACAATTAGTTAAAGAATCTAAACCTGAATATTTAGATAATTTTTTATGGGCCCGGAGAGTAATAAGAATATGAAATATTCATCAAAGCCTTTTCCGTGGAAACATTATGTATTAGAAGATTTCTTCGAACAAGAAGACTTTGAAAAAATTAAAAGTATAGATATTAATAATGCAGACTATAGTAATATCACAGGATTTAGAGATGTAATAGGTGGCAGAACATTTTTAAATAATGCTTTTGTAGAAGAAAACCCAGAATATAAAAAAGTTGCAGACTGGTTAAACAGAAGAGATTATTATGAGGAGTGTTTTAAAACAGATTTAAGTAATACATTTTTAAGGGCTGAAATAATACATGACAGATATCCGTTCTTTCATGATATACATTTAGATCTGCCTTGTAAAAATTTAACAACCATAATAAACATAGATAAAGAAGACGAAAAAAACTTATCAACAGATTTATATCATACAAAAGAACATCATGTAAAACGATTAGATTGGGTAGCAAATGGCGGTATAGCATTTAAAATAACAAAGTCTGCTTGGCACGGCTTTGCTCCTACGGAATATAAAGGTATTAGAAAAATAATGATTATAAATTATGTGAATATAGACGAATGGCGAGACAAGGACCAATTATATATAAATGAGTAAAACAGTATCACCTTGTATTAATAAATGTTTTACCAATGGATTTAATTGTCCAAGTTGTGGTAGAACAAATGATGAGATACAAGAATGGTATGATGCTACTGAAGAACGTAGAGCAGAAATATTGCAAGAAAGTATAGAAAGATTGGAACCAGAAGCATACGATTATTGGGAAGAAATGTATGAGTATAAAAAAGAAGAGCAAGAAGAATCCTAGTATAGGAGATAAGATAGAACATACTTGCAGACTCAACGGAAAATTTGAGGGCAAGGTTGTACAACTATTATCAATGCAGTTTATTTACGAAACAAAAGAAGGATTTCGTAGACATTGTATGTTTAGAGAAGAATGGAAATATACAGAATGAATTTAAAAAATAAAATAAACGAAAGAATGGATATCTTGCAAGATTGGATGGAGCAAGATTATCATTTAGAAAGACCTGAAGTAGTATACGAACATACTTTAAGTGTAAGTAAGTTTTGGTCTGTATTATCAGAAGAAGACAAAGATTATATACAATGCGTACAATCTGCAATTGATACAAAATCTACTATCTCATGGAGAAATAATGAGTAGAGGTTACATAGTAATAGCACAAAATAATGATAGTGTTGATTATCTAGAGCAGGCATATGCACTAGCATTAAATTTAAAACTAACACAGGGTACTGTAAGTAATCTAGCAGTATGTGTTGACTCTAAAACTAAAAAACTTATAAAAGCAAAACATAAAAAAGTATTCGATAGTATAGTTGACATACCGTGGCAAGACGATGCAAAAGATGAACAATGGAAGATCAATAATAAGTGGAAATACTATTACATGACTCCTTATGATGAAACTGTAATATTAGATACTGATATGATATTCCCAACAGACGTAAGTCATTGGTGGGATATTATGTCACAACGTGATGTATGGGCAACAACTAAAGTACGAACATACAGAGGAGAGGTAGTCAGTAGTAATTTTTATAGAAAATATTTTGCGGCGAATAACCTACCAAATGTATATACAGCATTTTTCTATTTTAAGAAAAGTGAGTTAGCAAGTGAATTATTTGCAATGACTGAGATTATATTTCAGCATTGGCAAAGAATGTTTTTCAAATATATGCCTAACGGTAAACCAGATTGGTTGAGTGGTGATGTTGCATTTGCACTTGCTATGCAAATATTAGGTATAGAAGCAGAGTGTACTAGAGAAAATATAGATGAAGTACCAACTTTTGTACATATGAAAAGCCATGTACAAAATATCCCAGATACACGAATAAGTGAAGTATGGACTGAAACCTTACCAACTTATTATAACACATACAAAGACTTTAAAATAGGAAACTTTCAACAACTCTATCCTTTCCATTATGTAGAAAAGGATTGGATAAGTAATACTATGATAAAGCAAATGGAAAAAGATTATGGCACTAAGTGAAGCAGAAAAAAGACGTAGACGATTTTTAAAAGCAAAAAAAGATGCAGGTGGCGATATAGAATCGCTACAGTCACAAATATTTAATAGAGATTTTCTAGTCAACTTTGATAAAGAAGGAAATATTTTAAGTTACTCACAAGAAAAAATTAATAAAACTAAGGGTACATTTTTACAGACATTTAAAAGAGAACAAGTAGAGATCCTTAAAGGAAAAAATAATAATTTATATAGAGTTGTGCAGGATCCTAATATAGATACAGTATATAGTATCCAATTAAAGCCTGTAGAAAGTGTTTTTGTTAGAACTGAACAAAGTTTTGTTTCCATAATAGAAGAAAATAAAAAAACTGGTGCAGATATATTAATATACTTTGATAAAAATAAGTTTATTGTAGAAGCAACTAAAAAGGTTCTAAAACAATACAAGGATATAGAACCTAAACTTGCAAATATTAATGGTAGCAAGACATTAAAATTTTATTTTACAAGTCTAAGAGACCCTCATTTTTTAGTACATAATATAAACATTTCATTAGAAGAATTACTTACAAATACGAAGGTAGAAAATAAGGTTCCTGCTAAACTGAATCAAAGTAGTGTATACACCCTAAAATTATTTGATAAATATGTGCGTACTTAAAAAATACACAGGACGACACATATGGCAAAAATTGATGTTACAGAACTAGACATATTCTATATCTCATACGATGAACCAAACTGCGAAGAGCATTGGGCTGATCTATTAAACAAAGTTCCATGGGCAAAACGTGTACACGGAGTAAAAGGCTTCGATGCCGCACATAAGGCATGTGCTGAACAATCAGAAACAGATCGTTTTATCACTGTAGACGGTGATAACATTGTTATGGACGACTTCTTTGAACAAACACTTGATGTTCCAGATACTGATCATGACGGTAAAGTTATTAGCGAATGTATTTTTAGTTGGAATGCAAAGAACATTCTAAACGGATTAGTATACGGTAATGGTGGACTTAAATGTTGGCCTACTGAATATGTAAAGGATATGAATACACATGAAGCCGCAGAAGATGGCGAGGGTATGGAGTTTTGTTGGAAGTTAGATTATATACAACTTAACGATACCTTTAGTGAAGTACACCAAACAGCAAGTCCTTTTCAAGCCTTTAGGGCAGGATTCAGAGAAGGTGTAAAAATGAGTACTGATCAAGGTGCCCGTGTAAGGCCAGATGAGTTTAAAGAAAAGATTTGGTGGCAAAATTATAACAGATTACAAACATGGTGTAACATTGGTAGTGATGTAGAGAATGGCCTGTGGGCTATCTACGGAGCAAGACTGGGCTGTGACATGACAGTAAACAGTACATGGAACACTAACCTTATTTCAGACTACGATTGGTTTAAAGACTTTTTTGATAACACTATACTACCTCGTTTTCCAGGAGAACAAGTATGCAAGTATACAAAAGTTACATGGAACGAAGAAATGTTAGAAATAGCAATTAAAGATATAGGAAAAAAATTAAATGAAAGCATTAATGAAATGATGTTGTTTGATCCTAATCCGCAAATGTGTAAATTTTTTAAATTAACTTATGTTAATCCTAAAAGATGGGGTGCCATGATAAGAGAAAAACAAATACAAGAATTATTAGAAAAAGGATTATTATGAAAAAATATGTTTTAGGATTATTTACAGCAGTAGTAGTGTTACTATTAAGTCTAAATGCTTATGCTATAGATATAGGTTTCGGACTAGAACAAGACGACGGAGATTTAGAATTAGATCTTAGTTTAGATTGGAATAAAGAAAATGGCCTATGGCAATCCAATATAGAATTCGATTACGTTACAGAAGAAAGTGACGGTGAAGAAGAGGAAAATTTAACTTATTTTAATTTTAAACAAAACTACCAGTTAAACGACAAAACATATATACTAGGGTTAGTACAAATAGACAACGACAAATATAGAAGCAATTACAAGACTAGAAGCATAATAGGTGCTGGATTTGGTTATAAAGTATATAGAAGTGAAAAACTAAAAATAAGTAACGAGTATTCAGTAGCATATTTAGAAAGCGATAGCAGTGAAGCAATTTACAGAAATAGTATGTGGGTATCATACAAACTAGCAGACAAATTTAGTGCAACAAATAAACTATTATATGAATCAGGTAATAATTCTTACACAAGAAATGAATTTGAAATAAACTATGACTTAGCAGATAATATTACAGTAGGTATTTCATGGAGACATATAGACGAAGGATTTCAAGATAGAGACACGAAATCTATAAACTTTGGTATTAAATTCTGATACATGAGTATATATGATCAAGCCGCAGATAAGGCCAAGGAACAACTAGATGTCATAAGCGAAACAATGTGTTACGCAAAATGGACACAAGTTTCTATGCACTTAACAAACGGCAAGACGCACAGTTGTTATCATCCTCCAACGCATGACATAGATGTTGAAGAATTAAAAACAAATCCCTCAGCACTACATAATACAAAAGAAAAGAAAGAGCAAAGAGCTCAAATGTTAGCAGGTGAACGACCAGAAGGTTGTAGTTATTGCTGGCGTATAGAAGATGTAGGCGGAAGAAGTGATCGTGTTTACCGTAGTGGCGAGTATTGGGCACAAAATGCCAGAGAAGAAATTGCTGAAGCAGGCGCAGACGGAAATATTAATCCACGTTATGTAGAAGTAAACTTTAATCAAGCATGTAACTTTAAATGTAGTTACTGTTCACCACATCTAAGTACAACATGGGAAAAAGAAGTAAAAGAACACGGCCCATATACTATTGCACAGGGCGAACATAATAATTTAGACAGTTTAAGTAATCAAAGATTGCTACCTAAAAAACTTGCACAGAACGAAAATCCATACGTTGAAGCATTTTGGAAATGGTGGCCTGACTTATACAAAAACTTAGAAGTTTTTCGTATGACAGGTGGCGAGCCATTGATGGATGTAAATACATTTAAAGTCTTAGACTATGTATATAAACATCCTAATGCCTGGTTGGAGATGTCTATGACATCGAACATGGTACCACCTAAACCTATCTTAATGGATATGTTTATAGATAAACTACAAAGATTAGAAGAAATACAAATATGGGAAGACCCAGAGAAGTTCAATCCGAACTCAGGGAACAACTGGTATGTAGCACCAGCATGTAAGAACTTTGCCACATTTGTAAGTGTAGATGGTTACGGTGTACAAGCAGAGTATATGCGTAACGGATTGGATTTTCCGGTGCTTAAAAAGAATGTTAAACGCATTTTAAATGAGACAGACAACAGTACTATTACATTTATTAATACGTTCAATGTACTAAGTCTTACAAGTTTACGTGACTATTTACAATGGATACTAGACTTACGAGACGAGTATGCTAAAGATAGACAAGGAATAAAATATATACCTATTCCTGACAACGGTGACCACAAGCATGAAGATTATGAAGTGCGTCCTAAACAACGTATATGGTTTGATATCCCCTTACTTAGAGCTCCTCTTTGGCAATGTATACAAATTATGCCGGACTATTACCAAAGTTACTTAGAAGAAGCAATCGCATTCATGGAAATGAATCAAGCAGATGAAGTAAATATAGACTATAGAGGATTTAAGGATTTCGAAATAGATAAAGTTAGACGTAATTTAGAATGGATGAAAGCAGGCTCTAGTATGGATAAAGACGAACTACTTAAAGCAAGAGCAAACTTTTATAAATTTTTTACGCAACATGATGAAAGACGTGATACAGATTTCCTATCTACGTTTCCAGAAATGGAAGATTGGTGGAACATTTGTAAAGAAGCAGAGGCACTTATATGAAACAATTAATAGATGCTTTGAAAGAAAATATAGTAACAGTTGTATTTGAGAAACTAGATACAGGTGAAATAAGAACTATGCCTTGCACTCTAAACAACGATATACATAAACAATCTATGACCATAGGAAATTACAGTAGTCCGGATGTCATACTTATGTTTGCCTTAGATAAACAAGCATGGCGAGATGTTAGAATAAATACAATTAAAGAATGGTATATAGGTATGCCAAAAGAGGAAAAATAATGGGAAGAAAGCAAGGCGAAAGTCACAGAGAATACAAAGCAAGGATGATTGATCCTGTTAGTGAATCCTTTTGTGGTGCCAAGTGGTACAATGCTACCATATGGTTAGGACACGGTGGAACTACTAGTTGTCACCATCCACCTGCACATCAAATTGATTTAGAAGAAATCAAAACTAATCCAAGTGCGATTCATAACACACGTCA
>Ga0206677_10005229_pt1 | contig 10294 bp, 17 predicted proteins | sample M130m12015metaG_FD_155475 | JGI IMG/M metagenome (GOLD analysis project Ga0206677, IMG submission 155475) | Ammonia-oxidizing marine archaeal communities from Monterey Bay, California, United States - M1 30m 12015 | ecosystem: Environmental > Aquatic > Marine > Intertidal zone | place: USA... | reverse complement strand
TAGGTATTTAGTGTTATTAGCTTCGTGTAGTGTCGGTATAGCGGTTAAGTCTCTTACGGGTAGCCTGCTGCCTACTGGCATTCCTACTACTACCTCTATTATTTTATTTCGCCTTATAGTACTCATATACTGTACGGCGTCCTTCTCTCTTAGCTAGTAGTACCTCTCTCTTATTAAGTGTAGGATCAGTACTATAGCTTACGTGTACCCAGTCCGGGTTATTGTCATCTCCGAACTCCCAAATAAGCTGTTTAAAGTCTCTCGTAGTTCTTATATAGTTAAAGAGCTGGGCGTTGGTCTTTCCGTTAAATACGTCGCAGTCTAGATCTAAAGCAGCTGTCTTTTCGTCGCTTATACAGTGGTCGCTCGTTAAGCTACCTCCTATAAGCTTATTAAGTTCCGGGCCTCGGTAGCCGCTAGTAACTGCTAAAGGGCCTCCTATATATTCGCGGCAGGGCTCGAAAATATGTATAGCGAGCTCCTTTAGTATTTCTAGCTGTGCTATAGTTGGGGTATTGTCTATACCGTTTTTAATAGCGGTAGCGCTCTTAGTCGCTTCTTTTAGTGTTAAGTGTTTGCTTAGTTTCATTTTATAAAATTGGTTTCTTCTATGTAGTTTACTATAAAATGGCGGCTTATGAGGTCGCCTTGCTTCTTCTTATAACCTTTATACTTAGCTCTTATACGCTCGGCGTCCTTTTCATCTTTGGCGTAGGCCCACGTATTTTTAGCTATCTCTATGTACATTTTTTAAAAGGGCGGTTCTTCCGTGCTGTAGTTATCTTCTAAAGCTAAGGAAATTTTAGGTATATTTTCTTTCGTAAAGGTAATTATTTTAGCGGCTTCCATTAAGCTAAGTGCTTTAGAAGCTTCTTGTTTTTTACAGCGCTCAACATCTCTTATATAGTCTTTAGCTGCGGTAGCGGTCTTGCCTATTACGTCTCTAGCTATACGCTCAAGATCTGCGGGGCTCCATTCTTTACCCGCTGGGCCGGTTGGCTCCTTCACTCCTATAAGTACGTCTTTACCTTGAATACTTAGCTCTAAGTCGGGAAAGTTGACGTTTCTAGTATACAGTCCTTCTATATAGGTAGTAAAGCCGTCCTCGCTTCTGCTTACACCGTAAACCGTTTCGCTCTTTTGTACTAATATACTGCCCAAGTGTCCGCGGGCTCCTCTATCGTTTTTATTCTCGTGGAGTACAGTAGCTATATGTATATTAAGATCCGCGCTTATCTTCATAAGGCGGCTAACCAAAGCTATAGCCTCTACCTCTTCATTAAACCCGTTAGATATATCTACTATACCGTCTATAACTACTAGGCTTACTCCTTCTATTCTCTTAAGTACGTACTCTATAATAGCTAGGCGGTCGGCGTTAGTGTCTGCTGTACGTAGTGCGAAGTACTTTAAATATTCCTGGCCTTTCTCTAAGGGTATACCGGCTAAGTGAAGTATTCGCTGGTTAACCCTCTGCGCGTGGTAGGGCCCTTGTTCAGTATCGAAAAAAATTACTTTCCCTTTTATTATACCGGCCTTAAGTACGTTCTCGTTAAAGCCTTGGCGTATTGCTGCGGCTGCCAATGCACTTACAAAATAACTTTTTCTACTCTTCGCTTTCCCTTGTATTAGGCTTATATTCCCTGCGGTGCCCAGGGTGTAACTCTCTAAGCCTAGGCTCAGCTCTAATATGCTAGGGGGGTTTGTTATTACCTCGGTCGGATCTAAAAGGTATTTACTTAGTAAATCCTCGGTAGGCTCTTCGCTCTCTTTAGGTTCGCTTAGTGCCTCCTCGTATTTCTCTACCTCGTTTAATTTCTTAGGCTTTTGGTAGCCGTAGCCCTCAGCTTTTAAAGCTCTACCTGCCGCTTTAAAGTCGTTATTATGTTCTAGAGCTGTATAGAGTGTAAAGGAATTATAAAGCACCTCAGCCTCTAGAACTGTAGAGGTTGACCATATCCACAGCTTACCGCTGTCCTTAAATATCTTACCGCTATCTGCCGCGTCCGTTTGTCCCGGTCTCTTTACGTATATATACTTACTGTCCTCTCTTACTACAGTCCAGCCGTGGCTTTGTAATATCGTTAGGCAGTCTACCTTACTCTTATAGTCGGCCCAAGGTGTAAGCTCCTCGTCTTCGTTTAAGCTTTGCTTAGGTGCTTCGTAGGTTACCTCTATCTTTGGGGTCTTATCGAGCTCCCTAGCACATCCTAATAGTATAGCGCGCTCCTGCGGTGTAATCCATTGTATAGCGCTTGCTTTAGTCTCTAGCTTATAGCCGGGAGTAGGCCAGGCTGCTACTTGGCCGCCTATTCCTCTAGTCTCGTAGGTAACCTCCTTAGCTTCATTCTTTGCTAGTTTTTGGTTTCCTTCTATTACCTCGCACCTATATAGGAAGTGAAACCCTCCGCTAGGGGTTTGCTGTATTACCATTTTAGCTAAGATCCCCGGGCCGTTAGCTTCTAGTAGTTCTATGTACTCTTCGAACTCGTTACCGGTAAAGTGCTTAGCGTCTATATCTAATACCTCTAGACCGTTGTAACCACATACTAGGCCTAAGCTGTCCGTTGTGAATAGGTTAAGGTCTTCTATAGGTGTTTCTTTATACTTAGTCCAGTCCTTAAGTAGGGGGCGCTTCTGCCCACTTACCAAAGGTATAGGGCTGTACCCGTGCTCTAAGTATTTGCTGGCTGCTTGTTGTGTTGTTGTCATTATTAGCGTAGTAGTTGCTTCCAGTTATTCTTATACTGTGTAAACTTGTTATCCTCTTTACCTAGGTTTAGGCATATATTATTACCCTCTACAGCATCGTAAGGAATAATAAAGAAGGTATCTATATACCAAATGTAAATAGCGAAGTAGTCGACCTCTTTAGCTGTGTAGTTCTTAAAGGTATTACCAAAGCTTTTAGTCCTGCGGTGTACCATAGAGCTAAATGTCTTAGGGCTTCGCTTATCTCTAGAACCGTACTTTACCTGGATCTTATAAAAGCTAGTACCGTTATCTACTACACAGTCGTAGGGGTAGCCCTCTACCGCTGGCGATAGTACTCTTAAGTCTAAGCTTATGGCGTAACTTATAAAGCGGTACTCTGCTAAAGCTCCTTTATTCCGGGTGTTCATCCGATAGCTCTATAGTTATCTCCGCTTTATCTTTTGGTACTTGTTCCGTCCATACCATAAGCAAGCGTCGAAAGTATTTAGGGCTGTCGTCCTTAATCCAGCCGAGGGTCTTAAGAGCGTCGCTAGTAAATTTAACAGCGATAATACTATTGTCAAGATCGTAACGGTAGCGAACATAAGCAGTAACTCTAAAGCTATTGTAAGGAGCTCCCGTATTGTAACCCAGTTGCTCTTTAATCGTTTCGAGTGCAGCGTCTTTAGCTTTCTTTCTTTTTGTCCAATGTGAGCCGGCATAAAAACTATTTAAGCTAGGCACCTTTCCTAGCGTTAGTACTATCTCTTTATTCTTCCTCTTCTTCATCTTCATCTTCACATCTACAGTCGTAGTAATCGGGATCGGTACACTCTCCGCACTTCTCGCAGGTTGTATCTACGTAGTACTGGTAGTCCTCTAGTTCTCTGCTCAAATAATCCATAGCTTTAGTCTTTTTCTATACCGTTCTCTTCGAGGTCGCGGTTCATTAAGTTAAGTAGCTGGTCTTTCATTCCTCGCTTTTATTGTCTCTATACTCGTCTATTTCTTGGCGGAGCATTGCCAGCTCTTCTAAGTCCATACCCATAACGAGCTCTATATTGCTTTGGATCCTAGTAAGTAAGTCCGGGTCTTCTTTGTCTAAGCTGTTTAGGGGGTTTCTAAGCGTGCGCTCTAGTAATACCTCTAGCTTATTCATCATATACTTAAGCTGTAACTTATATAGGCTAGTCCCTCTTAGGTTATCCATCTGCTCTAGCGTTGCCTGCATTAAAGCTACAAGCTTTACGCCTTCTTTAAATTTGTTTAGTCTATCCACGTCTTAAAATTTTAGCCACCTTCTGCGGCGTTCGTACTTTCTTATAAGGCTTCCTAGGTTATCTAGGTGCCCAGTTACTGCCGGGCTGTACTCGGTAGCGCTTGCTGCTATTACCGTGTTAATGATCTCCCAGCGGGTAGAAGCTAAGTACTTACTTACGTATCTTAAATGCCTCTTTTTTCTTAGGTAATTCTTAACGTTATTTTTCACAATTAAACTCTTTTAATTTTACGCTTTTTCGGCTTACGCTTTTTTGGGTAAAGCGTTGCCTCTAAAAGCTTATAGTCTTTAGCTGGTTTTTTAGTCCTGCTTTCTATAAGCTCGATTAGTTGTTTCTCTTCCATAGATTAAAGAAGGGGGCCGGGCTTAACAACAACAAAAAACTACTACTAGCCGTAAAGGCCATAGAATACCGGCCCCCTATTTTTTTAAAGTTCTCCTCGTATTACGTAGGAGCTTAAAGCTTTCCCCTCTATAAAGTACTCGCGGTAGATCTCGATAGCCTTAGCTACCTTAGCCTTTCCACTCTTTATAAATTCCGGGGTAGTAGTAAATATACCTACGTCGTAGGTGCTCTTACTTACTACTAGAAAGGTAAACTCTTCTAGACCGAAGAGGTGCGTATAGATTGCCGCCTGGGCATCGTAACCAAAACTATAAGCGTCGTACTTAAACTTACTTAAATCGTTACCCGTAGTTTTTAAATCTACGATACGCGTTCCTTTGTGTAATATATCGGCCTTAGCTCTAAAGGGTAAGTCCATTATCTCGCCTGCTACCGGTACCTCAGTAGCTGCGCCGTAGATCATTTCCCAAGCTTCGGGGCAGTCCTTAACAGCTCTTACTACTTTCTTAGCTACGGCTATCTCTACAGCGGTAAAGGTATTGTCGCTACCAAACTCTATAGCAGCTTCCTTATAAGCTTTAGAGGTTCTCGTTTTAACCTCTATTACGTTAAGGCTCTCCTCTTTATGGGGCTCCAGTAAAAGCAAGTGTATAAGCTTACCCTCTCTTAAAGCTTTTGTTTCTACCTGCTGCTCGCTTAGGCTCGCTTGGTAGACCTTGGGGCTTTGCAGTAGCTTCTTTAAGCTAGAGCTGCTTAGCGCAGCCTTTCCTAGATAGCCGTAGTAAAAGTCGTCCTTAAGCATTTGCTCTAGGAGCTCGTTATAGTCCCAGCTTTGCCCGTCTAAGAGCTTTATCGTACGTGCCATCGCTTTGTATTTTATCTATTCTACTTTCGTACTGCTGTTCTATAAACTGTACGTTCGTTAGTTCCGCTATCTCTTTAAGCAGCTCCTCGCGCTTACCGTCGCTGAGCACGCGCCAATTGTGGCGCAAGTGCTCTGCGAACGTATAAGCTAACCTAACGCGGTCTGCGGTGTAGTTAGTTAAGTACATAACTAGAACGGTAAACCGTCGTCTTCAAATACTGGCGGAGCCGGTACGTTTTGAGGTGCTGGAGCTGGTGCAGGCGGAGCTACTACCTTCGGCGGTTCTTCGTTAAAAGCTGTCTGCTGTACCTGCGGAGCTTCGCTTCCCTTTAGCCACGTACTAAAGTACTCTGCTAAGTGTACGATCTGCTCCTTAGTAGCTTTAGATCCATTAAGATAAGTACAAGCCGCCGCTAAAGCGTTCTGCTTAGTGTAGTCCTTCTTAGCGCCTCCGCTGTAGCTAGTGCTAGCGCCTCCGCTGTTGTTACTGTAGCTACCGCCATTAGGGTTAGGACGGTTAAGCTTTAAGCGTCCTTCCTTTGGCACTTCGTACTCTACCTCCTCACCTACCGCAAAGCGTAGCTGCGGAGTCTTACCAAATACTAAGCCGGTCGCTCCGTCGCTTAGTGTTACCTCAAACTTATAGAGGTCGTTCCATTGGCCCGTAGGCTGGGCTGCCGTTACTGTTGCTTTTTGCATTTTGTTATATATTAAGTTAAACAGTTCTAAAAGAAACCCCCGCCCCAGCGTTTAAAAACCAAACCAAAAGAACCTAACTGCTTAAGGCGGGGGGTGTTGAGTGTAAGCTATTTGTATTTAATTAAAAGGCTTTGAAGTTTCTAATATCTCCGGAAGTCTTTCTAAAGCTTCTCCCTTTGTTTTGTATAGCGTGTCCCACTTACCCTCGTTATAGTCTACGTCTAAAGTGTTCGAGTAAATTTGCCATACACAATCTCCCTCTAGCCATTCCGCCTCATTGCTTATTTGAATAATGTGGCCCTTGTACTCTAATTGGTATACACCTCTGCAAATTCTAGTAGTTGTCATAGTAGTTATGTTTTGTTGTTGTTTGTTGAGACAAATATAAGGGCTTTCTTTTCATATATCCTAATGGTATAGTAAAAAAAGTGCATTTATTTTCGCTCACGCGCCCCGGCCCTAGTAAACATAGGGCTTCCCGCTTACATTTATTTTAAGCTCTGCCCCCGAATATACACCCCAACCAAAAAAGCTCTAGAGAAGTTAAATTAAGTATTTAAACCTATTGCACAATAAATCCCTTTGTTGCTTTTTACCCTAGTTAGTATTAGTATTAATACTAGTACTAGTTAGTAGTAGCGTAGCTACCTTTAGCTAAAGCTACGGTAGCTCCACTACTACCCTAGTTAAGTTAGTTAGTTAACTCAGCTAAAGAAAAAAAGAAACTAGCAAAGAAAAAAAGAAAGGGGTAAAGGTTAAGGGCGAAATAAAGCGCGGCTAACAGCCAGCGCGAATATGAGCCCCCCAATAACTAGAGCTGGCTTAAACCACCACGGCACCCTAGTTACTGTCCTGGTCTTCGTAGGCAGCTCTACCGTATTGGTTACTACTACCGTGTCTGCTTTACATTCCACGTCTAGAGTAATGGTGTCGTAAGATCTAATAACCCTCGCGCTAACGCGCTCGGTCTCGATAATTAGGGTATCTACCGGTAAGGTTACGGTAATAGTGTCGACCTTAACAGCTTCTACTAGTACCGTGTCTATAAGTGTTACTTCCGTTTTAAGGGGTGTTAGAGCGTTTCTAATGACGTTACACCCCGTCAGTAAGGGTAACATATAGAACGCTAAGAGAAAAGCCTTTAAATGGGCTGTATTTAATTTAAGCATCTTCTACAGTTCCCTTTAGCTCGATGTCTCGGTAGAGTACATAGAGGGCCTTTAGCTCTTCGGTTGTGAGGCTCATAAATATTTTACCGTCCTTCATAGCATAGATAGGGCCGCCCTGCTCTAAGTCCCAAACTACTGAGGCCTCGACCTCTATACCGTTATGCTCTAAATGAAGTACCCCGGCCTCTACTTGCATTACGCTTTAGGCTTAGGATCCTTCGTAAAGAATAGGGCGAAAGCTACACCTAGAAAGGCTCCCGCCTCCGTTAGTGTAGCCTTCTCCCATAACACAAAAGCAAAGCTAGCGCACATAAGCACTGCGCCCAGTACGCTAGTCTTCCAGTTGTCAAATATTCTACTAAACATATCGTTTATTTTTTTTAAGTTTTTAGCTCCCGCAGCTGTCGCAGTCGGGGTTATCAATAGTGCACGCTTCCGGCTGCTCCGCTTCTTCCATTTCTTTAATAAAATCGTTAAAGCTGTCTTCCCAGTTATTACCCATTTACCTAAGTTAGTATTTATCTAAATTGATAGTTAAGGCCTAGCCTTAAGTTATATATATTTTTATCCCAATAGCGCATATATTCACTCTCTAAAAATATGCCCCAGCTAGCGCCAAGCTTCCAGCCTAAAACTAACCCGCCGCTATGGTCTATCCATTGGTTACCGTCTACGTAATTTTGATAAGAAAATTCCTCTTTTTCTCCTATGTGAATATGGTAAGGCAGTAAGTTAAACCAGCTATGAAGCCAAAAATTATCTACGTAGTGGTAATAGTCTACACCTAGTACAGCAGATATAGACTTCATAACCCCGACGCTATCAATGCTAAGGCGGTTAAACTCGTTTACTATACCGGGGTAAATATAACGTCTAAAGTCTTCGTCAGTGTCCGCTACTTTTTCTCCGTTAGGATCGAGCCAGTACCAATCGAAGTTCTCTACTTCGTCGTCGTTATCGTAGTCGATACCGTAGTAAACATCTTCGTAACCCATATTACGCACTAAATCCCACCACGGATTATGCGCTAAGAAGTCGGCTATAGGGTTATAGCCGTACGGCTCGTGAAGCCTTCCGGCTATACCCGCCGAAAAGTCCAGCTCCCCAATATGAAGGCGTAAGCGTGTCTCGACCTGGGTATAGTCTAAGCGTGCTAGGCCTTGGTGCTGGTATTCCCCTTTAAATATAAAGTATTTCGTTAAGTAACGTAAGAAGTAGCGCTGGTTATTATAGTCCCTGCCTTGCTGTCTCCCTCGGTCGTACTGTGCTAAGTACTCGAACCCCTTAACAGCTCCTACCGTTGCGCTTAAAGCTGTCGTACTTTCTCGCTGCCCATCGTAGAACCTGCTTTGTCTATTCTCGTACTTATACCTAGCTACCTTACGTATTCCTAGCGTCGCGGTGTAATCGAAGGCGAAGTCCTCGGTATAGTTAAATAAGTCGCCGGCCTGGGTAGTATAATAAACCTCCTCCGCGTACATAGGGTTACTCGCATAAGCGCTAGTATAAACCGTGGAATACTTAAAGAAGTCTTTTACTGCCGTTTGAGCTATTACAGTATTAACAAATAAAAAGAAAGTTATTAGGTAGGTTTTTCTCATCTTAAAATTTATTGGCTCCGGTTAATTCGTCTACGTATTGCTGCACCTCTCTATAGCTTATGTCTAGCTTCATAGAAATACCAGCCTCCCACCTACGCACCTCGATACCGTCCTTATATAATACTAAAGTAGGTACGGATTTTATACGCCCTAGCTCCTTAAGCTCCGGCTTTTGATCTATCCAAGCGTTAAAAATTCTAGCATCCGAAACCCTAGAAAGGTTAGGCACGCTGTTAGATCTATTAAACTCCGCGTTATACTGCACTACAGCTATGCCTTTAGACCAGCTACCTTTTAAGCGGGTGTCGCTAAAGGTTGAGGTATACAGTAAAAAAATACTTAGTACAAAGGTTTTCATTTCATTTCAAATAAACGCTCCTCTATTTTATCGAGCTGGCTTTTAATGTCTTCTACGTCGCTTTGCGTATTCATAATAGTCTCGCGTATAAGCTCGTCTTTTAAGTCGTACTCCGTACGGCTAATAACTGGAGCGGGCAATTCTTTAGCCTCTGCTATATCTGCCTGCAAAGTAAACCAGCCTATAGCTAGCGTACCTGCGGCGGCAGCTATACCCCCTATGCTTTTAAGCGATAACCCTACTACCGTTTCCTGGGATATTTCGTTAGGCATTTTATAGCTGGCTTTCAGTGTTAGCAATTATAAAAGCTCTAGCTTCCTCGGCAGTAAATACCGTATACTTAGGCTCCGCCTTTCCCTTTCCTAACGCTAGTAAAGCGCTTACTTCGCTGTCCTTCCAGCTCGCTGTAAGCTCGTATACTATATACTCTGCTTTACCTACAGTAACGCTTACCGGGGCGCCGTATTGCGGCGCGTACTTCTCGCCGTAAGCTTCCCAGCTAGGGTGTACTGTGTTAGAGCTTTCTACTTCGCCTTCCTCGTTATAGGTATTCTCTAACCAATCGTAGCGAGTAATAGAAGACGGGATAGCTTTAGCGCTGTCTCCTGCTGGTACTGATATATATAAATTTCCTCTCATTGTATTATTTTTTTAGCTGTTTGTGTAGGTATTTTTATTACTGTCATAAGATCGCTGCACCTCTTCCGCCGTTAGAGCGCGGTTGTATATGCGCGGTTGGGCGATTGGTGTATCATTGTAATTTGAACCAGTATAAACGCCACTCCTTCCGTCGTTTCTGCCAATATCTAAAACAACGGTTGCGTTTGGATTTAACGATACGGTAAAAGTAAATGTATCCACTAAAGAACCATTTATATAATATTTTAAATAACTTTTATCGTAAGTTATTGCAACGTGGCTATATTGATTAGAAGCTAAAGAAGTGGTGGATGCGTTGCCTCCAAATGTTCCGCTTCCAGAATGTCCTACAAATATTAGATTTGAATTATTTAGATACATTAAATAAGACATATCAACTTGATTTGACCACCTACCTTGAATAATTTTTGTAGCATTTACTCCATCATTGTAGTACCACGCTTCTAAAGTAATCGCATCGGTCATATCTAACGACGCATTATCGTGAACCTCTGCCCAGCTATTCCCGTCAAGATTTAGCGCGCCTTGTTTCCGCACGTTTTCAAATAGATTCACGCCCGTAATATCGCGGCCCGTTGTTAAGCCTTGAGGAAGTAATACGTCCGAGGTTTGGGCGGTTGCGC
>Ga0206677_10005219_pt1 | contig 10310 bp, 9 predicted proteins | sample M130m12015metaG_FD_155475 | JGI IMG/M metagenome (GOLD analysis project Ga0206677, IMG submission 155475) | Ammonia-oxidizing marine archaeal communities from Monterey Bay, California, United States - M1 30m 12015 | ecosystem: Environmental > Aquatic > Marine > Intertidal zone | place: USA... | reverse complement strand
GTAATCAGTTTCCAAAAATCTTCTGAATCAAAAATTGGAGTTCCTAAAAAATCTCCAAATCCACTCAATAAAATTGTTAATAGTTCCATTTACGCTTGTTTTAATTTATTTATAAATAATACTTTTTTTTTAAATCTGTTTTTCTTCAACTCAGGATTTAAGGCCAAAGTTGTTAGGCAATACTTACTAATACGGATGGGCAAGATATGCATTTCTTTTGCAATACGCATAAAGTCAGAGGAGCGACTCATGCGTTCTTGCTTTACCTCAGCAATAACAATATGCTTCATATCCCCCTTTTCATTTGAATTTTCAAAAGTAAGATTAACATCAATAGTCAGTCGTTCTTTTTGGGTTTTATGCACAAAAGTAATTCTGCTAAAATTAATCCATTGTTTGGCATTTACCTCCATAGGTCTCCCAATAATTTTTTCAATATAGTTTTGCTGTTTTTCTGAAAGCTCATTGCTAATAGCATTCACCTTCATTCTTTTTTTGATGGTTTTACCTTTGTTATTCTTTCTTTTTATTTCTAAAAAAGTAAGTTTACTACCAACATATTCTCTAAAACGAATCTTGTTTCGGTTTACCCTTCCGTTATGATGATCCAAATAAAACTTTCTATTATCAGTATCATAGTAAAGGGATTTGTAATCGTGAATAAGTTCACCATCAATTGCTAAAACTCTATAGAAAGGTAATAATTTTTGCAAAAGCAAAGGCATTTTATTCGCCTTAAAAGCAAACTTGGTGTCAGTACGACTCATCAATTTCACATCATCCATTTCATCCAATGAGATGGGTAAAAAATTAGCAACTATTTGTGGTAAATTACTCACTTATTGATTCTTCTCAATTACAAAATCAGCAACTTTATTTGTGGAGTTATTTGAACTAATTGTAACATGCTTAAAAATAGGATAATCATGCTTTATCATACTTCCGTCTGTACTATCAGCATAAGTATACAAAGTATAATCTCCTTTCCTTAAATACTCAAAATGATACTTTCCATTATAATCTGTTTCAAACTTATCATCATACACTTCTGATTTGTCATCCGCATAAATTATGAATACATCTTTCCCTGCATCCAATTGAAAGTAAGAGGTGTCCCACTCCCCAGTAGTTGCATTTTGGAAAGTATACATTTTATACACTTGCCCTTCAATTACTGAAGTACCACCTTCTCCAGCTGGTTTTTCGCAAGCGGTAAATCCTAATGCTATTACACAAATAATTAAAAAATTCCTCATGATTATTGTTTTATAATTTTAACTACAGAATTTCCTGATTTTACAAAGTAAATTCCATTTTCCCAATTGCTAATATCTACAGACGCTACTTCTTTTTCTGTAAGTACTTTTTGCCCTATCATATTGAAAACACTTACTCCTTCAGTAGCTCCCAAGATATAAATTCTACTATTAGATGGGTTTGGGAACACATGCAAATTAGTTCCTACACTCAATTGATTAACAGCAGAAATTAATAGATTGTTATCATCATAAGTATGAGTTTGGTATTGCATTACACCACTTCCATTTGGAACTCTTGCATATCCTTTATCAGTAATCATATTTACAAAATGAACAGCATCAACAACTGTTCCTGTTGGGTCAGTTAAATATATTTCCTCTTGGTCAGCTGACAAACGATAAGTAGTATGCAAGCCACTTTGTGTTCCTCCAGCAGTATCACACCAAACAATTAAATAATCATTTGCTGGGATAGTTACATTTGGGAAAGTCCATTTTGTTAATTCATTTTCATTATCCGAAAGGAAATACCCATTTAGGTTAAGCGAGAAATTATTGCCATTATAAAGTTCTACCCAGTCATCATACTCCCCATCTTGGTCGGCAACTGCAGACACATTTCCTGCCATAATTTCGTTAATAACCAAACCACCTAATACAGGTAATTGATGAAATTCTTTTTCTGCTCTTTCAGGAGAGAAAACACCTGCATCAGAGTTTTCTGCATAAAAATAATACTGTACATCACGTGCATCAACATTAATAGTCGCACCAAAAACACCATCTCCTGCACTTCCATCACCATGCTGACCGTCATCAAACATTTGGAGTTTTTCAAATTTAGTAGAGAATTTAAACCTATAACCTAAATACGCATAATTGGAGTTGGAAATTTCAGCAGTTATGTTAATTGTAGAGTGAGGTAAAACATTTGTTGGATTTGACGAAATATTACTAACTGTAGGTGGTAGTACAGTAAACTCATTTAACGCCTGCAAATGAGTAATTCTTGCATTCATCAGCTCAGTAATTCCTGTTATAGGTATAGGACCAGATCCAACAGATGAATTTATATTTGATGTGAACTCAGTATAAGAATAAAAGGTATTTGGGTCCATATTTACATCCGTATCAATTATTTGTTGTAAAGCTGAAGCTCTTGTACTGTAATTATTATTCACAAACTGTTCATTCAAGATAGTACGCATATGCGCCACATACATTTTTTTGTATCTATCAGAAGAAAAAACTTGAGTCGTTAATTTATTACTAGCATCAGTACTGTTATGGAAAATATCCAGTTCTTGCAAATCAGCAATAAGTACTGGAGTAGGCAAACCATTCGTAAAAGTTCCAAAAGCCATATTCATATCCCATAACAAAGGAGAAAACCTACCATTGTTGTCCTTAAACAAATAAAAATTATGAGGAATAGAGTTAATAGGACCATCTAGAGAAACTGTCAGATTTTCAAAAGCCATCATCCAAAGAGTTCGGTCAATATCCATTACATTTTCAACCTCAGTAAAGTGATTGTTTAGGGTATCTAAGAAGTTACCCAACTTTTCCCAATCATCAGTAGACTCCATTTCATAAGCTCTTTGATAGCAATTGGTATCAGAATAATGTTCCAAAATTCCTAATTGGCCCATACAACCTGGAACAGAAATTCCTGTATTTTCCACTTTAAAGAAAGGACCTTTACGCTCATAAAAATTTTCATTCGTAAAATCATCATCAATTGTTTGCACACAAGTATACAAACCAATTAAAGTGCCGTTCACAGTAACTTTTGCATAAGTTGCTTTTGGTGAAGGCATATACTCCCTTGCCATTTCATAACTCAATACTTCACGAACAAAAGAAGGATCTCTAAATCCGTTAGATAATTTTAACACATTATAACCATCAATAGATTGTCCGTTATTGATATAATCCAACTTTATGTTCATTGGATTTTTAGTGTTATTTACATTATAAGAACTATTCCCTTTGTACTTTATTCCTACATTCTCATCTGCTATTCCATCTATTAAAATAGAATCAGCCACCAAGCGTTCACCCAAACCATTTGCGTAATAAATATCCAAGGAATCATCCCAGTTTGTTTGACTAAAGAAGATCTCAATATTACGAATACCAACATCAAAAACATCCTGTGAAAATGAAGAAAAAGAAACGCCAATTAAGGCAACAATAGAGAGTGCTTTACGCATATTTTTTTTTTGTAAAGTTAAAAAATATAAATACTTAAGAAAGAAAACTAAACCCAATCTTAGGTGCTTAAAATAACAGGATTAATTAACCATAATTTTTTTAGTTAAAATAGCATCAAATGAAAGAGCATTAACATAGTATAATCCTTTAGAAAAAGGAGACACATCAATACTATAATGCAGCTGATTACTATTATTTTCATATACCAAGACACCTAAATTATTATAAATTTTAAGCTGTTGAATTTTTTGATTTTCATTTGTTATATAAATTTTGTCATTACTAGGGTTAGGAAATAAATCAAACCCATTATTTTTAATTGCACTAACAGCACTAGTAATAGCTGATATTTTAGAAACTCCTGTACTTGTAGCTACCCAAATATTATCTTGAGAATCAATGGCTAATCCTTTAACATTAGGCCCTGCCAATCCATCAGTTACATCAAAATCAATCCATTGATTACCATCCCACATTGCTACCCCTCCTACAGCTAAATAGCCAACATAAATGGCTGTCCAAATTCTTCCGTGCGAATCCATTGCAATATCTACTACAGGATTTAAAGTGTCTGGAGGAGGCATAATATACATCCTAGTATGCTGAGTGAAAGTTGTATTAGTTGCATCCAAAACAGACATTCCACTTGAAGTTCCAACCCATTTATTATCCTGATCATCTATTAATAAAGCAATAACAAACTGTGAAAGCAAACCATTAGAAGTGTCATAGGACGTAAAAGTAGTTCCGTCAAAATGGGTAATTCCTCCTAAAGGTGAGGCAAACCACTTATCACCATTTGAATCAAAAGCAGTAGCATTCACTCCACTCCAATGTAAGTCAGGAGAAGAATATGAAATCCAAGAGTTACCGTCAAAATAAGAAACCCCTTGATTTGTACCTACCCATACACCACCATTGACATCTTCATCAATACTTTTAACTTGGTTACTAGCAAGTCCATTTGAAGTTGTATATGGTAGCCACATAAATCCATTTACTCCTGACACTAATTCATTGGCACCATAGTCTGTACCAATCCATATTTCACCATTAGCCATTGCAGTAATAACCTTGATGTTATTAGAAAGCATTCCAGGATAATTTGCTACATCATAAACTGCTAATGAAGAACCATCAAACATTTGCACGCCAATAGATGTCCCAAGCCAAACATTATCATTTATATCTACATTAATACATTCCACAAAATCACTTAGCAAACCATCAGCTGTGGAATAATTTGTAATTGTCTGGGCTTCTAATTGCAATGCAACTATGCTAATTAATAATATGATTAGTTTTTTCATTTAATTTTAATAATTTTTACTGTCAGATTTTTATCTAGCAAAGATATAAAATAAACTCCTGAATCCCAATTAGATGTTTGAACTAGATTTGTATTTTCATCAGTATAAATTAACTTTCCTAATAAATCTCTTACTTCAACTCTTTCAAAACTATCCCATTGTATAGTATTGGAGAATGGATTAGGATACACCTTTATTAATTCCTTATTCTCAGTAATTGAATTAACAAAATCATTATTTGAATTAAAGGTCGGTACCTGTATTATAAAAGATCCACTCCCATTTGGGGATCTTGCAAAAGCAATATCATCAGCTTGTGGTAAGTAAGTTATAGAATCAATAAGCACACTGTCAGTATTTGTTAAAATTAATTGCTCTCCTAAATTTGATAATTTAAAATTGGCGTGCATATCACCCTGCCCTCCATCTTCATCAGCCCAAATAATTGCATAGCCATTATCCGGAATAGTATGATTTGGCAATTCCCATTTATGCAAAATTCCAGCACTATCGGTCAAAAATAAACCAGCAGTAGAAATAGGAAAATTAGTTGTATTGTACAACTCTATCCAATCTTCAAACTTGCCACTTGCATCCGTAACACTAGTTACATTATTGGACATAACTTCATTTATCACCACATTACCAGTTTGCAACTGAGATTGAATACTATAAAACTCATAAGCTGCACGAACTGGAGAAAATACTCCAGCAGAATCATTGTCAGCATACAAATAATAATCAACCAGATTAGCTGAATTAGCAATTACAGCACCAAAAACACCATCATTTGCCAAGCCATCATTATGATTACCATCATCAAACATAGTAATAGTTTTAAAAGCCATATTATCTCCAAAACGATAGCCCAAAATAGCTTCAGTAGCATCTGAAATATCAGCAGTAATCCAAACATCATCACCCAGAATAAAATTCTGAGGACTAGTACTGATATTCGTAATTGTTGGCTCACCACTATAGCCTGAGTAGTTACTCAAATAAGTAGCCCTAGCATTCATCAATTGAGTAATTCCAGGGCAATCGGCAGTAACCAAAGTTACTGGGCTATTCAGATTTGCAATAAAATCAGCATAAGAATAAAACTTGTTGGTATCATTCTGAACACTAGTATCAATCAAATTCTGAAAATATTGCCCTCTTACTGCATAACTCTGATTTGCAAAATTCTCATTTATAATCGTACGGATATGTGCTAAATACATTTTTCTGTTTCTCTCACTTAAAAATAAGTTCCTTAGCAATGGTCTTGGGGAAACAGAAATTTGAGTATGATGTAATAATGGATCCATATTTTGTGCTTGAGTTATATCAAATCCACTAAAATAAATAGAAGAGGCATCAGTTAAACGGAAACTTCCAAAGGACATATTCAAATCCCATAACAAAGTGTTAAACCGACCTGTTTTATGCTTGTATAAGTAATAATTTTGCCCATAACCAATATAAGAATCAAAGTTAATAAGCGTATAATTTAAGGCATGCATCCAGAGTGTTCTATCAACATTTAATATCTTTTCAACACTATCAGAATAATTATTTAAAGTATCTATTAAATGATAAAGGGATTCCCAACCATAATTCGATTTTAAAGCATAATAAGGTACATAATCCAAACTATCATATCCGTGAGCATTTCTTAGATTAGAGTTCTCTCCGCCAGGATTTACATCTAAATTTTCAGGATTACACTTAAAAAAAGGGTTGTATTTATTCCCAAAATTATCGTTCAAGAAATCCTTATTTATCGCCTGTACATTAGTGTATAAACCCCATAGCGTATCATTAATATACACATTAGCATAATTTGCTTGTGCAGATGGTAAATAATTTGCCGCAATTTCATAAGTCAATACCTCCCTAACAAAAGAAGGATCTTGAATAACATTAGATAGCTTTAGTTTATCTACTCCTCTATGATCTTGCCCATCAATCACATAATCCAACTTAATGTTAAAAGGGTTTTTAACTCTATTGACCGAAACAGAACTAAAACCTTTATATCGCACACCTACACTATCATAAGAAGTTCCATCAATAATTAAATCAGCTAAAATTCTTTCATTATCTCCTTGTACATAAAAGCTATCCAATTGATAATCCCAATTAGCATCATAAAAATAAATACGAATTTCCCTCAGGGAATCTACATCATAAAAATTGCTTTGCGCAAATCCTATGCACTGCACGAAAACAGCAAATACAAAAAGTATAAGATGCTTTTTTAGCATATTATTTTATGTGTGCAATTCTTTCAGTTACCGACTGATCTTTATCAGTAGTAATCTTTACAAAATAAAGCCCCTCAGAAAAGGAGGATATATCTATTTTTTCATTTACTAACCCTATATGTTTATTTAGATGATTAGTGTAAACTTGTTGTCCTATAGAATTTACAATTTGAATTTCTATATCTTGTATCTCAAGAGTTTCAAATCTTAGAGTAACCATACCTTTTGTAGGGTTAGGAAAAATAGTTAAGGCATCAGCAATGGTGTTTTCAATGGTAGCAGTCGCATCAAAACAAGATGTTGTTATAGTGCCATTAGGATACATATATGACTCTAATGCAATAATACCAGGGTAATCACATTCATATCTGAATCCTTTTTGAGATTGACTATTATAAGGGCCCCAAATTATTTGTCCAGTTACTGCATCTAACTCATACATTACACCAGCTCCTCCTTGTCCTCCAGATGCATTAACATAAATGTTCCCGTTTGACATTCTGTCTGATGCAGACTGCCCAGATGCAGAGTAAGCGCATTCATATCTTGTAGTGTATGAAGAAGGTTCAAATGCTTGTCCAGGAGTTCTAAGATAAGTATGTGTTGCGGTATCCCATGGAGTGTCAATCCCATCAATAGCTGAAACACTATTACTTACACCACTATTATTAAAAATTTGTAAAAAACCTCCATTTGGTCTTCCGTCATCAATTATCCATCTTGGGTCATGAACAGCATTGTCAATAATTTGTGTTCCTGACATCCCATAATTTGATGGATTTCCCCATCTGTATAATATATCTCCACCCATTCCTGAATTACCTCCAGAATGTGTAGCCGCTTCTGCTGTTGTTGTGCTATGATCAATAATATAGATCTCAGATGCAAAACGAGATGAAAAAACAATCTGATCTAAATCCTCATTGTAATCTACTCCATTTACATGAAACCAATCACCTCCGCCTCCTCCAGGGCCTCCTTGAGCTTGTATCATATTAATATTAATAAGCTCAGGGTAATCGGAAATATTTGAAACATAATTAGGTCCATTAGGATCTGTATCTTGACACATGTGATCCCAGATGTGCCATTCCCATACTATATTTGCTCCACCATTTCCGTCTGGTTCTAATTCAACAAAATGAGTTGGCCATTTATCTGAACTTGCATTATTAAATCCTGCTGCATTTAACTCAGTAGAAGTCTTTTTTTCATAAGCAGTAAGCAAAACATTATCTCCTACTAATGTTAAGTCATGATGACTAACATGATCATTATCTGCATAATCAAAACTCCATACAATAGATCCATCTGGAGCAATTTCTTGAACTATACCAGCTCCAGCAGCTATATTTCCATTGCTAAATACACTAGTATTTCCTTTAGTACCTCTCACTAAATTTCCGTTCTCTTTTAAAGCTACAGTATAATTGCATTCAGTATTCATATCCCATGTATGGGCTATATTCTGATTCTCATCAATTAAATAGGTTGTATTAGATCCCTGTGCATTATATAGAGCAAAGCCATTAAAAGATTGTCCATTAACAAAAACTGATGATGCAAATAATGTTAATATTAATATTGTATTTTTCATTTATTTATTTTTTTTGTGCTAAATTATTGTTTTATATTCATATTTGGAGAGAACAGATTCTGCTCTTTAATAAAATCTTTAAACTCCATTCTTTGAGAATCAGTACATATTTCTATTAAATCATCTATATGCTCTTTATTTATCTTTTCTAATTCTATATATGAGTTAGTAAGAGGAACCAAAAGCATCGAGTCACTATTAAGAAAATATGATTGTCTCAATTTATAAATTTCTTTCCTTAAGCTTTTTAATGACTTCCTATGATCGCTAATTAAAACATCATAGTTTTCTATTTGTTTACCATCTAATGACAATCTCTCTATAATTATATTTCTAGGACCACCTTTACTTACATCATTACTTTCACTATATTTTATAAAAAAGGAAAAAATATTAAGCAATACTAGCATAACAATAATAACAATATATAATCTTTTACTACTCATAAACCAAATAATTTATTGGGCTATCTAAATAATATTTCTTGTTAGATGAAAACTCATTATCATTATAACTTCGAAATGAAAAAAGGTTTATCGTAATCAATAAAGCAATGCAGATAACAGAAGCATATATTAATTTGATATCTGCTCTATCACTTATGCTCTCCATAATCTTATTGTAAAGCGCATCTGGAGGAGTTACTCTTTTAGTTTTATTTAATACTTCTAAACTTGTTTTCATATATATTTGACGAACTATTTTTAAATATCCTTCTCGTTTTCTAATAAATCTTTTAATTTCAATTTTGCTCTAAAAAATAATGACTCAACAGCCTTCTCAGAAATTTTCATGATTTCAGCAACCTTTTTTTGAGGTTCACCTTCTATCTTTAATAGTACAATAACTGTTTTATAGTTATTGGGCAATTTATCCAAACATTTATAAATTATCTGTACACTCTCTTTATTTTCAAATTCTACTCCGGGATGATTAAAATTAACTCCCTCATTTATTCCATCCTTATTATTAAAAAATAGTAAATTACTTAAAAACTTATTCTTGAGTCTTTTCTTTGATCTTAAATAATCTAATGATTTATTAATAGTAATTCTATAAATCCATGTTTCAATTTTTGATTCATATCTAAAAAATTCTAATTTCTTAAAAACAGTTTCAAAAACATCTTGTGCAATTTCCTCAGCATCCTCTTTATTAGCAGTATAATTTAAAGCAAGATTAAAAACAAGCTCTTTATATTTTTCATAGAAATTCTTAAAATCAACTTTTTCATTAAACATAGTCAATTAGACGATAAAACATCATAATATATTCGATTATTGTGATATCATTTTCCTATAAATAATCCCATTATCAGTCTTAATTTGTATAAAATATATTGAATTAGAATATTCTGCTAAGTTGATAGATGTTCTGTATTCTCCCGTGTGATTTATTGAACTTTCTTTATGAATAGATTCTCCAATAGAATTAAATATTATAAGTTCTAAGTTACATTTTTGAGTATTTATAAATTGTATATTTATTACACCTTTAAATGGGTTAGGAAATAGCTTAAGTTTAGTTATGCCATTATCATATACTGATAAATTTATACATTCTACTTCACAGTCTGATAAAGATGAATATACTCCTTGGCCGTTACCTGGATCATAACAATTACCCTGGTTGTCACAATCCCAACTCGGAACAATACAACTACTTTGACAAGAAACTA
>Ga0206677_10005211_pt1 | contig 10323 bp, 9 predicted proteins | sample M130m12015metaG_FD_155475 | JGI IMG/M metagenome (GOLD analysis project Ga0206677, IMG submission 155475) | Ammonia-oxidizing marine archaeal communities from Monterey Bay, California, United States - M1 30m 12015 | ecosystem: Environmental > Aquatic > Marine > Intertidal zone | place: USA... | reverse complement strand
TAGCCAAGTTGGAATTTAATTCCCCCTATTTTATTGCTTGTCCCTATTCCTAATCGCAACGATTGATCTGACTCAGTGAATGAACCGTTTAACAGCTCCGCCTGAAAAGTAGGGTCCCATTTGAAGTTTTTTATGGGCAAGTCATATTCTCCACGCAGGCGAGATACAAGCTCATTTGAACCTGATCCAGATACGATCCAGCGTTGCTGAACAGCATATCTAAAATGGAGCTCACCTAACGGAAGTTGTATGTGCCGCTGCGCATTAATTTGTGCCCTAACGCGCTGGAAGGTTCCTTGATTTCCCCCTTGATTATCAAAAATAAAATAGTGACGAAACTCTAGCCCTAAGTCCCATTTTTTACTCAATTCTTTTTCAAGATCGAAGCTGGTCAACCACTGATCGTGATCTTCAATACTATACTTAGCACGGTATTGGCCGCTCGTAGTGAGCGACACTTGTTTAGACAGCTTTGTCTTGTAACCTACTTTTGCCCATACATGATTGGCGACAGAACTGTCCGTTTGCCCAAAAGCTACAGCAGAGACAAAAAAGCCTAATGCGAGTAGTTTATTTCTCATAATACACTTGTATTAGAGCAGTACCTAGTGCATAATCTACCTTAGATATATTTATTTCTTCCACATGGATATTCATCTTACTTGCAAGGATAGCAACCTTCTCTTCTAGCAACCCGTTTTCTAAGTCTGCTACAGGAAATGTAACGTTGATCTTGTGCCTAAGGGGCTCCACAGCCTCTTCAATCAATAAAAAGCGCTCTAGTAAATAAATAAACCCAAGCACTAAACCGTTCACCACAACCAGCTCTAACCAGCCCTGTGAACCCGACGTCAATGCGTTTATAACAGCTATCCCTATTGATGCAAACAAATACGTCATCTCCTGTGGCTTTAGAGCCTCCGTGCGGTAGCGAACGATGCCGAAAACAGCGAACATTCCTATAGCCATGCCAATCTGCATATCAAAAGTCCTCAAAGCATGTGCTAAAAAGAAAACAACCACAGAAATGATGAAGAAGCTGTAAACAATTTTACGTGATTCGTAACTGTGCTTACTTACTATTCGCATCTGTACAATATTGAAAATCAATATTAAAGCAAACCGAGTGAGCAATTCAAGCAAGGCGTTTTCTGAGAATGCAGTCATGTGAATGTTTTTGATCAAAAGCGAAGATAAACGAAAGCATCAACATCACAGATTTAGCCGTATTTTTACGAAATAATTCACACAAAATGACAACACCGTTTCTTTACATTGGCCCTGGTTTAGGCGTTGGCGCTGGTATCCTTATTGTCTTGGTTCTCGTGTTAATTGTAGCTGCTTTTGGCTACCGTATTTGGTATACGATTAAAAAGGCCCGCAAGAAGTAAATGTGGACTGTCCTTTTCATAGCCTTTCCCACGCTCTCAGGGATACTACTGAGCATCGGGGTCTTGCGTATGAAGAACCCTTTTTTCAAACTTGCCCTCCACAGTGTAGCACTGCTTGATGTACTCATTTCTGAGCAAGACGACGATGAAAAGTTTGAGGCCGTTAATGCCCAAACCGCAAAGACCGTCAAATCGCTGCTGCTGAATCTCGCGCTGCTTAGTGCGCTCCTTGCGTTCACCTATTACACCTATTACTACTTCCCGGGTCACTTCTGGGCAGACGTATTACCAGATCAACAAAAACTAGTTGCCTTCGGTGTTGGCACGCTACTCCCTTTCTTGTATCCCAAAAAGAAAAGTAGCGCTTACAGCCCTATGGCCCAACTATTCCACCGCCTCATCCTCAACCATTACCATCTAGGAAAGGCATTGCTTAAAAGACAAATCAAGGGCATCGAGCATCCCGTTCAAACCAACCAAACTTCCGCTGTCTTGATTACGGGTTTGGCCCGAGCAGGAACGACCGCGCTTACACGAGCACTTACGGATCGTGGTCCGTTCGCCTCATTAGACTACAGCAACATGCCGGTTCTGCTCGCACCCAAACTGTGGAGCAAATTCTATAAGCCAAAGAAAAAAGAGGATAAAGAACGTGCACACGGCGATGGGATAAAAGTCGGTCTCGCCAGTGTAGAAGCGCTAGAGGAGTACTTCTTTAAGGTGACAACTAACGACCGATTCATCTCTGATACCCAACTTCATTTGCACGAGATCAGTGCGAACGAAAATGATCTGTACCGCCGCTACGTTAAAAGTCTTTGTGACAAAGGCCAAATCTATCTCGCTAAGAACAACAACGCCATTCTGCGTTTGAAATCACTGCAGCCGCAGAATCCAGATATGACGGTTTTTGTTTTAATTCGAGATCCACTGCAACACGCTTTTAGCCTGATGAAGCAGCACCAAAAATTTGAAAAAGAACAGACGGAAGATCCCTTCATTTTAGAATACATGAATTGGTTGGGACACCACGAGTTCGGACAAGGTCAACTGCCCTTTAATCTTTCTGGAGCAGAACTAAAACATTCCGACCACGGGCAGCTTAACTACTGGCTCGAGCGATGGATCGACTATTACAGTTACGCGAAAACCCTCAGTCCCATTCAGTTCATCGCCTATGAAGATTTCGTTGCCCAGCCAAAGAAGGTGCTTGAGCGCATAAGTACTAAAACTAGCATCGCGTTGAAGACCGAAGGAATAGAACTATTCCCGAAAACGGAGGTCGAAGTGCCTGAGCACGATGCAAAACTTGCCGCGTGTGCTCTAGAGATTTATCATAAAATTGTGCCGTCAATCTCGGTATAAGATCGATAGGTTTTCTACATTAAATCTGCTAATACTGCATTATCATGGATATCCATTCTACCTTAAAAACCGTTGCGCCCGAGCTCTCCTTAGAGTTGTGTCAGCACCTAATCGCTATAGGCGAATTAGAGCATTATGAAAAGGATGAATTAATTCTAGACTATGGTATTCAAGCCTGTTTCTTACCTATAATTCTGGAAGGAAACGCACGCGTCATGCGCGGGGATATAGACGATCCCTCGAAAGAATTACTCCTGTATTTATTAACTCCCGGTGAGATTTGTCCGTGTGCCGCTTTTTCCACCTTGCCTAAAGGGGAAATGCCCATCACCGTAGAAGCAGAAACGCCTATTGTGATACTAAACGTACCTATTGGCGAATTAAATACGATGGCTACAAATTATCCGGAATGGCGCATGTATGAATTAGCCAATTTCCGCAAGCGCTTTGAAGAGCTACTAAATTTAGTTGACAATGCTATTTTCAAGCAATTGGGTGCGCGATTACGTGCCTACATAGAAATGCGCTGTCGGGTCAGCGGACACAAAGGAGTGGCGCTCTCGAAGGTCAAAATGGCATCTGAGCTGGGCACTTCAAGAGAGGTCGTTAGCAGGCTGTTAAAGTCGCTTGAAAACGACGGTGTTATCACACAAGATAAGGACGGAGTACACCTGGTACATTAATCAAAAAGTCCTGACGATGCTGGGCTTTTTTGAGTTTAGTTTAGGAGCAACCGCTCCGTATACGCCTTAGTCCGCGTTTGTAGTTGTAAGATATAGGCGCCCTTAGGAAGTGTTGTGAAATCAAAGTCTGTGATCTGTGGACCATTGGTTACAATACTGCCTTGCGCCGCCATCTTCCCGCGTACATCGCGTAGCACCCATTCAACAGAAGTGCCTTGTGGAAAATCAAATAATACATCGACCCATCCTGTGCTCGGATTAGGGAACACCATGAATGGTTTTGTTTCCATCCATTCAACCTCAGCAACATCCATAAACGCCGCATCCATCAATTTTATATCCGTGTAAATGTGCCATTCTCCAGGAGCGTAAGACATCGGTGCCGTAGCGTTTGAAACGGTCAGTGTGTCTCCTGTAAAATAGTCGTACCAAGCACCTGTATGCTGAAAATTAGGATACACGTCTTTTTGTGTTACTGCAAAGTTTCCGACAACAGTAGCCTGCATTGAGGCACCACTGAGGTTAATACGCTTTGAGGATCCGTTGAGGGCATACGTGAAATTCGATGTGTTGAACACCTCATGCTTCTTACGCATATCCATCATAGAAGCCATGTAGAAATAAATTTTCTGGCGGTATTGATCGTTGTAATAATTCCAAAGAATGGGTTTTTCACAAACGCGACAAGGATTGTCAATCGAGATATCATAGCCCAATTCTTCAAACATGTAAATCATCTTCGGCCCTGGAATGGTATAGAAGAAGGCGCTGGCTTGAATGATGCGATCTGCGCGCGTCGCAAGGGTTTTTGTATCGTATCCACCGCTTGCATTACCGTAGGTTTTAATCTTGTACGAAGCGCGTTCTTCGTCGTGGCTTTCCATGTAGGTAATCAGGTGCTTATCGTTCCATCCCCGCTCTTTGTAAATACCCCACTTAAAATCACTATCCGGTGTATACCCCATAGCCGCCTCATAATACTGATGTACGGCATTTCCCCAAAGCAACATGCCATAGTCACTTAATTCCTTTTCCTCCTGATTGGGACCCCAATGCTCTAAAATGACATAGAAGTCCGGATCTGCATTCCAACATTCATCGGCCATGCGTTTAAGCGCTGAAATTCGGGTTGCTTGATAACTGTCTGCATTTGAGCTGTTCGTAAAGCCTTTCGTAAAGTCAAATCGGATGCCATCAATATTGAAGTTTTCAATCCAGTAGGTATTAATTCTGTCCATGTAGTCGCGCGTCGGCTGGACGAAATGATCAAAGTCATTTCCCCAACAGTTTGGCGGGTGGGGACAATTTTGATTCATATAAGGGTTGTTCGCCGCTGGACGATTATTGCCACTGTCCCACCACATTTGAGCAATGGGGTTTTGACCAAAGGCATGGTTGAACACCTGATCCATAATCACCGCAATACCGCGGCTGTGGCAACTGTCTACAAACTCTCGGAATTTATCCGGCGTACCGTAGTATTTGTCTAGTGCCATGTGAAACGATGGGTTATATCCCCAACTGGAATTGCCTTCAAATTCTGAATTGGGCATCAATTCTATGGCGTTTACACCCAGACGCTCGATATAATCTAACGTATCAATCAACGACTCATAATTACGTGTAGAAACGAAGTCACGAATAAGCAATTCATAAATCAATAGTTCCTCTTTATCGGGCGCATTAAATGTGGTATTATTCCACTGGTACGCTGGCTTTGCGGTTTCGTACAAGGAAACAATACCTGTGGTATTTCCGGTCGGATAGCTAGGTAGATTGGGGTAGGTCACACTGGAAATGTATCCGTCGTTCCAAGGATCTAAAACCTGCTCTGAGTACGGGTCCGCAACCCGTAAATCACCATCCATCATGTATTGATAAGTGAAGGGTTGTCCTGCGGGAACAGTCATCTCTAGAAACCACCACGCCCCACCAGGGGTGCGGGTCATTGCGTTAAGTGTATCCGGTAAAAAGTCGTTCAGCGAGGTCAAGCAATACACACGGTTTTTGAACGGAGCATAGAGTTTGAAAAATACCGTGGTATCATTAAGCTCGTTGATGCCCTGCTCCATCCCGCCAGGTAAAACGCCTACGTTTAGAGGTGCTTGCACTGCATAATAGGCTGTATCATAAACAACGGTTGTATCGTACTCTGCTTGAAGCACCACAGTGTGAATACCACCTACAGTGCTTCCGAGGTAAAAATTATCCTGTTTGGTAGAATCTTGATAAACTAGCGTCCCGTTATCGTAGATCTTAAAATTTGATTTTTGCGTTGCCGCCACCACAAACTCTAATGAATCACCACTATTAATTAGCTGGGTGGTTTCCGGGGCCAAAAATTGGGCTATTAAACCTGCATTCGCCGGGTAGACGGCATAATAGATGTCGCTCCCGTTTGGATCACGACCAACGATACTACCACTCGCATTGCGAAACACAAAAGCCATTTGTTGTACAACAACGCTGCTGCCGAAACCGTAAAAAGACGGCATATGGTATTCAATCTTGTGTAGATTATTACCCAAATTTGTCATCAACACAGAAGCGTCAGCTGTACCCCAATTCCCTTGAACATGACGCCAATCTGTAGGTGATGTGCTCTGGTTTGTGATCAATCCTGCATGGGCATACACTGGAACCACACCTGTTAATGCACCATTACCTTCCGTAGCGTCGTATATGATTGTTACCGTATCGTTCTGCGCTGGAAAGGCCGGAGTAACAGATAAAATCTGGGCCCCTGCTATCATCGGTAGTAGTGCGGCAGCTAAGATCAAGGTCGTTATTCCTCGTGTCATATGCTATGTTTTGAATCGTTGGGATTGGGACCTCTAAGTTACGCTACAGAAAAATTGATTTTTGACCAGTTTATGTCTAATTCTTAACCGCATTCAGCGGTACTTTACTAAGAACAAATACGCTGATAAGACGAATCTATCTTCCTTTTAGTTTTTGATAGAGTGGGTCTGTTAACTTTGTTTTCTGTAAAAGAACAACCCTATGAAAATCCCTATCATCAAACACCTGGTCAATTTTGTCGAAGCGAACGACGAAGACTACATTCACGAAACTATTGAAGTGCTTGAATCATTAGCCGATGTGCCGACGATAAAAGACGAAGAACTTGAAGTGATCGGGGAACTCATCTCAAACCTCTATGGTGCGCTTGAAGTAGGTAAGGAAATCACAAATGGCACACCGAAAAAAGATGCGCTCAATGGCTTTATGAAACGTGTTCTCGGTTCAATTAGCTAACTTAAGACCTCTAAAATAAACCACTATGATTACCACTACTACATCCAATATTCCCGGAAAAGAGGTTTCAGAAATCCTCGGCATCTCCCGTGGAAGTACCGTTCGCGCACGCAACATCGGTCGTGATATTTTTGCTGGACTAAAAAACATTGTCGGCGGGGAGATCAGCGAATACACACGCTTGCAGGCTCAAAGTCGTGAACAAGCCTTTCAACGCATGGTCAAAGATGCGCAGTCCATGGGTGCTGATGCAGTCATCAACGTTCGTTTTACCACCTCAATGGTGATGCAAGGCGCTGCTGAAATGTTGGCTTACGGCACGGCAGTAAAACTGAAATAATGATTTTCGGGGTTTTGTACTTCGGTTTTTGGGCCGCAACGATCCTTGGCGTTATTTACTTTGGGGTTCGCGCATACCAACGCAGGAAAACCGAAGATTTTGAAGACCGAAGCAATTAATCTGCTGGATTAAGTTCCAGTATCCGGTCGCACATATACCTAATGACGTCGGGGTCGTGAGAGATGAAAATCATACTCAGGCCCCGATTTTTTTTGATTCCATTCAAAACGTTCAATACTTGGGACTGCACACTGACGTCTAAAGCGCTAACACTCTCATCACATATAAGGACCTCAGGAGAAGCGGCCAATGCACGTGCAATTCCAATACGTTGACGCTGTCCGCCTGAAAAGGCCTTTGGGCGCTTTTTTAAATCTGCAGCCGTTAACCCAACTTCCTCCAACAAAGCTTGTGCCTCTTGCGAGCGTTCCAGCATCGATAGTTCTGGTCGGTGACGCTTTAAGACACTGTCCAGTATCCATCCCACTCGTTTACTTCCATTTAAGGCGCTAAAAGGGTCTTGAAAAATAAATTGAATTTTGCTCGTATCTCCTTTGTAGGAAAAAGTGCTTGACTCAAATCGATTCAAACCTACGATGGCACGACCTATGGAACTTTTTCCACTTCCGGAGGGTCCTATCAATCCAAGGGTTTCAGCCTTATTTAAATGTATATCTAGGTCGTTTATAATCCACTGTTTTGTTTTTTTGAAGCCCGATCTGCGCTCAAACCCTATTCGCAAACCAGTGATTGACAACACTTCTTCCGCTAAAGCGGGGGATGCCAACTCTACCTCTTTTGGCAGAGGTGTTTCGTTTAAAAAGTCTTCAAGCACTGGGAGTGGATACGGGCGACCTTTCTTAGGCGGTCTACATCCTAAAAGTCCCTTAGTATAGGCATGTTGTGGCGATTTAAATACTTTTTCCGCAGGTCCTGTTTCTACCGTTTCACCACGGAACAATACAACCACTTCATCAGCGACCTCAGCGACTACTTCTAGATCGTGTGAAATGAGCCAAAGTGCTGCACCACTTTCTTGTACAAGCTTTTTTAATAGTGCTAAAATTTTTCCTTCTACAGCTTTATCTAGAGCCGTAGTAGGCTCATCTGCAATGATCAATTTAGGCTTCAACAACATCGCCATGGCAATAACGACACGTTGGCGCTGTCCACCGCTCATTTCATGCGGATACTTCTTAAAACTGGATTCGGGTTCAGGAATTTCTACCGCACGTAACGCGGCCAATATCTTTTTTTTCCGTGCGGCCTGATCCAGTTTAGTGTGACGTACGAGAACCTCTTCGAGTTGTCGACCGATACGAATAGAAGGGTGCAGTGCCGTCATGGGATCTTGAAAAACCATAGCCACCTCATTACCGCGAAGATCAGACCACTTTTCGCTAGAAAAAGACAGGAGGTCGTCACTAAAAAGCTGGGCTGAGACGGCTTTAATTTCTGCACGCTTATCCAGTAATCCCATGGCCATGAGTGCCGCAACAGATTTACCCGATCCGCTTTCGCCAACGACCGCAATGGTCTGGCCTGGATTTAAGATAAAGGTGAAATCACGCAATACCTCGTGGCCATCGAAGGCGATGGAGAGCTGGTCAATATGTACGACCGGTGCAGACATCAGTTGTTGTCCCAACGGTCTGTTTGCTCCAGTAAGGCAAGTTCTACTCGATTAAAATCGCGGGTAAATTTCCCACCGCTTTGCTGCCCCACACGAACAATAACACGATTATTCAGTCTGTCAATAATGATCTCTTGACCCAACATTCCTCTAAAAGCAAAAACGTTTTGATGGGGCTCCGGATATATCCAGAAACCGTGTCCGTATTCTGGACTGCGGTAGCCTATGCTGGCCATAGCTAAAAACGAAGAGTCTACCACGGCCTGGCCGTCTATGTATCCGTGATTCAAGACCAATTGGCCCAATTTTGCATAATCACGAACGCTGGCGTTCACACAACAAAAGCCCAGTTCCAATCCTTCGGCTTGGTCCAAATGCCACGTTGCCGCGGACTCAAAACCGGCCTTTGCAAAGAGTTCACGATTCGCGTAGCTAGAAATACTTTCGCCCACAGCGCGGCTCAATGCGATGGTTAAAATCTGCGTTTGGGCGCTTTGGTATTCGAACACTTCTCCTGCGGGGTGTTTGCCTACAGGTATAGATAATGCCGTCTCAATCACGTTGTCCCCGTAATATAATTTTGCGGTCTTCGATAATGGCGCTTTGTAGTTTTCTTTGATTTGCATGCCCGCAGTCATGGTGCTGAAATGACGTAACGTGGGCTCTGCGACCCCTTCTGGAATCTCGTATTCAGGAATGTATTTTGTGATAGGATCATCCCAAGAATCGATATAGCCGTCTTGTACGGCTATCTGCACCAACATCGTGATAATGCTTTTCGCCATGGAAAAGCTATTACTCATCGTTGAAGGTTCGTGTGCGTTCCAGTACTCTTCTAGGACGATCTCATCCTGCTCTACGACCAATAGTCCCGCCGTCTTGTAGCTTTCTAACTTCTCGCGCGTCTCTAGATCTAAAACACGCTTTAATGTTTCAGAAACAGGCAGCGGAGTTGCGTTAAACACCGGTATCTCACGTTGGTCAAAATGCTTGCGATCGTAAATATGTGCAGAAGTATGTCCATCAAAATATGCGCCTTTCACCCCTTTGATTAAATATCCATAAGGGGAAAATTTTAATGCCAGAAAAAGAACGATGAGTACGGAAAGTACGCGCTTAGCTGTTTTCATGTGTATAGGGGGTTGTGGTTGGCACCAGGGCGCAACCGAATTGGTCTACAAAATGCTTCTTCAAATGATTTTTAACCTCTTCTAGATCGAGCTCGCGGCCCAGTTCTAAATGAAGCGACGTCACCTGTTTATCGCTGATACCACAGGGTACGATCAAACCAAAATGCTTCAAAGAGGTGTTGATGTTCAGCGCGAATCCGTGCATCGTAGTCCACCTTGAAGCCTTAACGCCCATGGCACAGATTTTACGTGCAAGCGGCGTGCCTGCATCTAACCAAACACCTGTCTCTCCGTCAGATCTTCCAGCGGTCAAACCGTATTCAGCAAGTGTTTTAATGACCACGTCCTCAAGGTAACGTAGGTATTTATGAATGTCGGTAAAGTAATGGTCGAGATCCAGGATTGGGTACCCTACAATCTGGCCAGGCCCGTGGTAAGTAATGTCACCGCCGCGATTTACGGGGTGGTAATCTATGCCTTCCTCTTGCAAGCGTGCTTGGTCCACGAGAAGGTGTGCTTCCTT
>Ga0206677_10005205_pt1 | contig 10328 bp, 12 predicted proteins | sample M130m12015metaG_FD_155475 | JGI IMG/M metagenome (GOLD analysis project Ga0206677, IMG submission 155475) | Ammonia-oxidizing marine archaeal communities from Monterey Bay, California, United States - M1 30m 12015 | ecosystem: Environmental > Aquatic > Marine > Intertidal zone | place: USA... | reverse complement strand
GCACATCAAGCAAAAAATACTAGAAGCCTGTGAGCAGTATCACGTCAAACAAATAGCTTTTGACCCATACGGAGCTCATGAGCTTGTCAGTGAACTGATGGACCAGGGGCTACCTATGGTCAAGTTCCCGCAAAACATCATGAACATGTCAGACCCAGCTAAAGAGTTCGAAAAAGCTGTACTAAGTAAACGCATGGTTCACGGCGACGACCCAGTCGTCCGGTGGATGGCTAGTAACTCTGTGATTTGGACTGACGTTAACGACAACATCAAAGTCAAAAAAGACGCTGCCGCAAACAAGATAGACGCAGTAATCGCAATCATCATGGCCCTGGGTCGGATGAAGGTCCACGCCGGACTACAACCGTCACCCTACGAAACGCGCGGTATTCGCACACTTTAGGAGCTCCTATGGCATTTTGGAACAAGAAGTCAGAGGCGGCTGAACAGAAAAGCATAAGCTACGGCCTCGATAGCCCGGCACTGATGGAACTAATGCTACGAGGAGATAAGCCCTCACTTAGCGCCGTCAGTCCAGAAACAGCTATGCGACTGTCGACCGTATATTCCTGTATCAAAGTTCTATCCGAGACAGTTAGTACCTTACCTTGTCACTTGTACAAGCTAAGCGCTGATCGCGTCAGCAAGACACACCAGTGGTCTGACATGATGCACTCGCTTGTGTACCGCTCACCTAACGATTGGCAGACAGCACAAGAGTTTTGGCAAATGCAGGTCGTGAACCTGTGTCTTCGTGGTAACAGCTATAGCTATATTGTTCGTGGCGAGTCTGGTCGTGTTGTTTCATTACATCCGATCCCTACCGATTCCGTATCGGTCGATGTCCAGCATCAAAACCAAATTACATACCACGTCACCATCGGTGAAAAAGGTAGCCAGCGCACAATGATGCTAAAGCCCAGCGAAGTGCTTCACTTCAAGGGCATGACCACTGACGGCATTCGAGGTATATCGCCTATTTCTTACCAGGGCGCTCTATTGGGTGGCGCTATCGAGCAAAGAGACCACGCTAATAACGTGTTCTCTAATGGCAGCACACCTCGCGGTGTCTTACAGGTCGACGGCACGCTTAGCGATGACGCCTACAAGAATCTTAAAGAATCTTGGGACTCAGCTCATGGCGGGACACGTAACGCTAACCGCGTTGCTCTGCTCGAGGCCGGTGTAAAGTTTGAGCCTATCTCTATGAGCCCAGGCGATGTACAGCTTATCGAGACTAGGAAAATGTCTCGTGAGGAGATATGCGGAATCTTTAGAGTACCTCCGCACATGATTGCTGACCTGTCACGAGCTACGTTCTCAAACATTGAGGCTCAAGGTTTAGATTTCTACAAATCGGCTATATCGCCTTATCTGAAATCTTTCGAAAACCGAATGGACTATCAGCTCCTGGGCGACAGCACTCGATGCTTTAAGTTTGACGTCTCCGAGCTAATTCGTGGCGACTTCCAGGGCGAAGTTGAGGCTTACAGCAAACTGCTGACTATGGGCGTTATGTCTCCCAACGAAGTTAGGTCACGCCTGGATATGAACCCCCGCGAAGGTGGGGATGACTATGTCAGCGACAGTAACAACCTGACATTCGGTAACGAAGACGAGCCTCAGCAAGAACAACCCCAAGAAGAGCAGAACCAGGAGGACACACCAGATGGTGAACCTAGTTCCTACTGAGCAGATGGCCGCAAATGCAAAACGCGGCCTAGCGATGCGGCGTGAGTACAACCGAGGTGGTACAGCAGTTGGCGTAGCCAGGGCAAGAAGCATTGCCAATCGTCAAAAGCTTAGCCCTAAGACAGTAAACCGCATGGTTTCGTTTTTTGCGCGTCACGCAGTTGATTCTGAGGCTGAGGGCTACCGATCAGGTGAGCCAGGATATCCATCGGCTGGAAAGATCGCCAATCTACTTTGGTCAGGCCCCGCAGGTTATGCCTGGGCTAAACGAAAGCAACGAGAATTAGAGAAATCAAACGAGGTTCCTATGAAAAAGGTATTTCACCTTGAAGACGTCAAGCTTTATCAAGAAAACGACGAGCGCAAATTCGAAGGCTACGCCAGCACGTTTGGCAATATGGACCGTCAAGGCGACGTTGTCGATTCTGGAGCTTTTTCAAAAAGCCTGGCTGACCACGGCATACAGAAAACTATGCCAGCGATGCTTTTACACCACGATTTAAAGCGTCCGATTGGCCGCTGGACATCGATGGTAGAAGACCAAAAAGGCCTACGAGTCACCGGCACATTAACCGCTGGCGTTCGCGATGCCGATGAGGCCTACGCATTACTTAAAGACGGAGCCATAAATAGCATGTCTATTGGCTACCGAGTGCGCGATGAGGAGTACAACTCGCGCAGTAAAGCTAATCACCTTAAAGAGATTGATCTGCATGAGGTCTCTTTAGTGACTATTCCCGCCAACGCTTCGGCAGTCGTATCGGCTGTTAAAGACGAGGCCGGAGACATCAACATCCGCGAATTAGAGACTGTCCTGCGCGACGCTGGGCTCTCTAGAAAAGAAGCAAAGGCCATTTTGGCTGACGGCTTCAAGGCGCTAGATGTTGATGAAGAGGAGTTGATTGAGAAGGCTCAAGATGAGTGTGACGCTCAAATCGAGATTGATCATCAGCGACTCAAGGCGATGCTGGACAAACTAACCATCATCAAATCCAAACCCACGCAATAGGTAATTGTTATGACAGAAGAAACAAAAACTGTCGAGGACGTTTTAGTTGCATCGGTAGAGGACGTCAGCCTCGAGGTCGTTGAGAAGACCATCGATGAGGTTGTGTCTAAGAACGAAGCCGTGACCGCTGAAAACGCGTCTCTCAAAGCTGAAGCTGAAAAAGCCTCAGAAGAACTAGTGGCTATTAAAGCCGATCTCGAAGAGATCAAGGCCAAGCAAGCCGCCCCAACTTTCATCCGCAATCTTGGAGATAAACAAGACATGGAATCTAGAGATTTATTCAAGACCTTTATCAAGGAAGGCGCTGACGGTCTGCGCAGCAAAGCTGCTGACCTCCAGATCTCAACCGATGCTCAAGGCGGCTACGCTTTGCCAGAAGAGCTCCGTCAAGAGATCATCAAAATCCAACACGAAGTATCACCGATGCGTCAGGTATGTTCTGTCGCCCAGGCCGCTACTACAGATGTTAAGCAACTCGTTAGCACAGGCGATGCCGCTTCTGGATGGGTTGGTGAGACTACTTCACGCGCACAGACTGATTCACCCGAGTTGGCTCAGCGCACTGCAACCTTTGGTGAAGTGTATGCACGTCCTCGTGTATATCAGCACCTCATCGAAGATGGCTTCTTCAATGTAGAAGATTGGCTGTTAGGCGAAGTTGCTCGTCAGTTCTCAGAAGCAGAGGGCGTAGCCTTCTTGTCTGGCAACGGCACCAACAAGCCCGTCGGTATCTTGAACGGTCTGACTTTAAACGCAGACGGTGCGGCTAATGACGGCACGGGTGCATTTGAGGTTCTCAACACAGGAACTAACAACGCTTTGGCAGCTTCAGACTCAGCCACTATTGAGTTCTTACGCACTGTCGTTAAGGCAGTTAAGACTCCATATCTACCTAACTGCCGCTGGATGATGAACAGATCTACCCACCAGGCCCTCATCAACCTCAAGAACAGCGACGGCGAGTACTTCCTCCAGCGTGATCTCACGCAAGCTGGTGCAACGTCTTTGTTCGGCCACGGAATCGTTATCAACGAAGACATGGACGGAATCGATGAGGCAGCTCACAGCGCACCAATTATGTTTGGTGACTTCGCTCGTGCGTTCCAGATCGTCGACCGCGTTGACGTAAGCGTCCTACGTGACCCCTACACCAACCCAGGATCGGTAATGTTCTACAGCCGTAAGCGTGTTGGCTCTATGGTCCTTGACGCACAGGCAATGAAGGTTGTGGGCGTAACACACGCTTAATTAACAGTTGAAGGAGAAATGCTATGGCAGACCCCGTGACTTTTGCAGAAGCGAGACTTCACTTGCGTCTGCCTAGCACCATTGACAGTGATGAACAGGCAGAGATCGAACGTATGATTTCTGTAGCGACTGAATACGCTGAGTCGTTCACCAATCGAGTCTGGTCTACAGGTTCGAAGACGGTTTACTTCGATGCGTTTCCGCTACGCGGTAGTCGTAACAAGCTTGGTTTGTACTTGCCTGGAGGCAAGATCAGCGGCATCACATCTGTAACTTACTATGACTCGGACTATGCCCAGCAGACGCTGGCGAGCTCCTTGTATCGCTTAGTAGGCGCTACAGATTTGGCTTACCTTTACCCCGCAATGGGTGAGGTCTGGCCTACCGATGTCGCTGATGAACCAAAGCATGTTGCGGTGACTTACGCGCTAGATGGTTCAGTTTCTGTTCCAGCTTCCGTCAAGCAAGCTATCTTGCTGGTTATGGGATCACTGTATGAGTACCGTGAAGACGGCATTATTGATAATGCTGGTTTGGCGCTTGTGAAAGCCCCAAAAGGTGCTGATGACCTTCTCTCTCCATACCGACTACGCATAGCGTAAGGGGGGACAATGAGAGCAGGTTCACTGAGGCATACAGCAACTATCTATCAACGTGCCCAAAAGGTGCTGATGACCTTCTCTCTCCATACCGACTACGCATAGCGTAAGGGGGGACAATGAGAGCAGGTTCACTGAGGCATACAGCAACTATCTATCAACGCGCAACTTCACCTGATGCCTACGGAGCTCTTGACCACACCATGACTGCTGATTCTGTCACTCACAAGTGCAGCATCAAACAACGAACTTTTAGAGAGCGTGCAGAAAATGGTCAGTTAATGAGTCGGATCGAGTTCGAGCTACAGTTCCGCTATAGCCCCGAACTTGAGCTGTTAAATCCCGGCGCTCAAATCAGCGTTGCTGGTCGCTTACTTGAGGTTCTGAGTAGTTCAGACCCAAAGGGCGCTCAAATCAGCGTTGCTGGTCGCTTACTTGAGGTTCTGAGTAGTTCAGACCCAAAGGGTAAACGTCAGAACGTGGTGATCTACGCGGAGGACGTCAGATGATTGACCAGTCCCTCCGTACTTACATCCTTGGTGATTCAACAATCACTTCAAAGATAGCTACTAACGGCGTCTACCCACAACGGCTACCGCAGGAAGTCGACAAGCCTTGCATCGTTTACACGGTACAAGACGGAATCGAAAGCCTAGTCGCTGGGGGTGTGTCGGCGTTACGTCGTTATCAAGTTGACCTTACAGTCTTCGCAGAGAAGTACAGCGATATGCGTGAGATTACTCAAGCAGTCGTAGCTTCTATGAACGGCCTGTCTACAACGCAAAGTGGTGACCTAATCCAGGGGTGCCGTATCCACAACATCGTCAATGATTTTGAGGAAACCCTTCAACTATATACATCAACCTTAGACCTAGTCTTAATCGTTAAGGAGAGCTAACGCAATGGCAGCAATTCAAGCGCCCTTCACAGGGCAAGAAACAAAGCTGTATGCGAAAGCGAGTGCTCATACACTCGCCAGCCTCGTAGCCGGTGACTTAGTCGGTGAAGTTCAGAACATCGGAGACATGGAGCTCTCCGCGAACGTAATCGAAGTCAGCAAATACGGGTCAGCATACAAAGGTAAACTGGTAGGCCAGAAAGACAGCGGCACAATTGATATTAGTCTTAACTGGGTTCCAGACTCGTCTACACAATCAGCACAAGCATTGATGCAGTCGTCTTACTCATCAGGCGCGAAGGTCTACTTCGTTGTCGTATGGGCAGACGCTGGCTCAGGCTTAGCTGCATGTGAGTTTAGCGGGTATGTCCAAAGTTACAGCATCAGCCAGCCACTGGAAGATGTAGTCACAGTCAACGTCAGCATCAACATTGATGGTGCGGTTACGTTCGACACTGACGGTACTTTAGGCAGTTAAATATAGCGGGACACTCTTAGCGGGGTGTCTCGTTTTTTTTGGTCAGGAGGAGATAACAGATGGCACTAAGTAGAGATCAGATTTTAGGAGCGGTTGACTTTAACTTTGTCGACGTTGACGTCCCTGAGTGGGGTGGAAGCGTCCGCTTAAGAGGTTTGTCGGCAGCAGAGCGTGATGAGTTTGAGGCAAGCCTTGGTGTTAGCCAGGACTTAGTCAACATGCGCGCACGGCTTGTAGTGAACTGCCTGGTCGATGAGAACGGCGACAAGCTGTTCAAGTCCAGCGAGGCAAAAGAGCTAGGTAAGAAGAACGGCCAGGTAATCAACATGCTGTTCGATGAGGTCAGAAAGCTGTCAGGTATGGCAGACGAAGACTTAGGAATCGCCGAGGGAAACTAAAAGACCCAGTGCGGCGATTTAAGTTTCGCCTGGCACTCGCATTGGGTATGACCGTCAGGCAACTTGAGACCCAGATTGAAAGCTCTGAGCTATTGGAGTGGATGGTGTTCTTTGGTCTTGAGCCCTGGGGGTCTGTCCGCGAGGACTATAGAGCTGGGCTTATCACCGCAACGCTTGTAAACGTCAACGGCGGCAAGAAAGGCGGTAAGCCCGCTCAACCCGACGATTTTTTTACGCTTTACAGTCGACACAGCAACAGACGACAAAGCAACCAACAACAGATGAACATCTTTAAACGGATTGCGGAGTTCCAAAATGGCTAGAGACTTTAGAGAGGTAAAGCGTCGTGGCGGTATCTACACAGAGTTTACTGTCGACGGCCTCAGCGCTATAGAAAAAGAGTTTATGAGAATGGAGAAGGAGCTTCGTACTCAGGAAGGTAAAAACGCCATGACCTCCACCATGAAGCCCGTCATGGCAAACGTCAAAGGCAACATCCGACGACAAGGGTTAACAGACACAGAGTCCCTGCATCGGTCAGGGAGAATCACCAATGGACATGTGAAGCCGCAAGACTTGGTCTGTGATGTCCGGTTCGGAACTGACAGGCGCGGCAGTTATAAACGTAATGCGCGAGCTACAGCGAACAAGAAAGGTGATCGCAAACCGGCATACGCTTTGCAGAACGAATTCGGAACAAAGGACAGCGCCTTCGGCCCGACAAAGGAACGACCGTTTATGCGTCCAGCATTTGACGGTAAAGAAGTGCAGATAGCAGAGAGACTAAAACAAAGACTAAAGAATCGAATTATCAGATTCAAACTACCGTAAGAGGCTTACGACATGGCTACTTCAGTACTAAGAACGCTCGCAATACGCTTGCGGATGAACTCAGCGGCCTTTCGTAAAGACGTTGACCAGGTAGACAAGCGCTTTAGAAAAATGACGTCGAGTATGCGTCGTAGCTCTATGCAGTTCCAGAATAGCCTGGGACAGCTAGGAGTCACGCTTGCCAGCGGCTTTGGTATGGCGGCAGTCGCTAACGCAGCAGATGAAATGACCAACCTGCGTAACAAGATGAAAGCGACATTTGAGACAAGCCGTGAAGTCGCCATAGGTATGAATCAAATACGATCAATCGCTAAGGCATCTCGCTCAGACCTATCATCAGTCGGTACGCTTTATCAGCGTATTGCAGTATCTACAAAACACCTGGGAACAACGCAAAGAGAAGTAGCAGACGTTACTGAGGTCATCACGAACTCATTCTTGATGTCAGGCACAACGGCATCAGAAGCGGCTAACTCAGCACGCCAATTTGCCCAGGGTTTAGCCAGTTCTGCTCTTAGGGGAGATGAGTTCAGGAGCGTCAGCGAGAATAACGTCGTACTAACAAACATGCTGGCCGATGGTCTAAACATGACGGTCGGCGAGCTTCGTAAGTTTAGTCACGAGGGCGGTCTTACCGCAGAACGTATACTACCGATACTACGTGGCGAGCTAGAGGGAACACGGGAAGCCATCTCGAATATGGACGTGACACTTTCCCAGGCTAGAACATTATTCAACAACTCCTTTACCGAGATGGTTGACCGAGTCAACTCAGCGTTTAACGTCACCAATAAACTCGCAGTTGTAATTAAAACGCTTTCGGAAAACATACACATCGTAACCGTTGCCGCAGCAGGGTTAGCCAGCGTATTGATGGTCAACGTGGTTCGAGGGTTTCTCGCTTGGATTGCTGTGTCTACTTTCACAACTGTCACGGCGATTGGCGGCTTACTTAGCGCTGTCATTGGCTTAACGTCATTCTTAGTTCGCGGCTTTGTAGCCGGGTTAGCCGCAGCAACCAGCGCGATTGTTAGGTTTAGCATAGCGCTATTGGCTAACCCAATCGGCCTGATTGTGACCGGAGTTGTAGCGCTTGGCGCTGCTTTGGTTTACGCACAGGAACGCTTTGCCATACTTGAAAACGGGCTGGCGCTTTTTGACAAGATGAAGACGATTGTGGGTGCCACAGTCGATGTCATAAAAGCTGAGTTTGAAAAAGCGCTTTTGAACATCGAAATCTTCTTTGCAGGTATTCGCAAGAAAATCGCCGACGTGCTGTTTGATCTAGGCGCGGACACTCTTGCCAACGGTATCCTGCCGGATGAAGGCGTTGGCGTACTTGTCGCTCGAATGAACAGCGTAGCTGCTGCGTCAGAGGCCGCTAGTGCTCGCATGAAAGCAGCCTTTGCTGAGCCTTTCACTGTTATAAGTGGCGACGACGGTGCTTCTCCAGTTGACGCTATCAAAAACAAAGTAGCAGAAATGATGTCAGCTTTAGGTGTGGGCGATGAGGGCGAAGGCGGCGGCATGGGCGGTATGTTCACTGGCATTGTTGAGAGCTTCAACTCAATGGGCGATACCGTCATGACCAAGATGGCCGAGATGTTCCCCGGCCTAGTCAAGTTCTGGCAAGTGCTTAAAGGGGGCAACCCTGACCCAGTTGAGGCAGAAGCCGGGGCCGCAGAAGACGGTCCCATGTCGTGGGCTGAAAAATGGCAACTAGCACTTGAGAAGTTCGGAGAAGCTTGGCAGTCGCTCAAGACAGGAGCTGGTGGTGCTATCGACAAGCTGAAAGAAAAGTATCGATCACTTGATGACGTGCTGATGGCTGGAGCGCAGAAGTCTAAAAAGATTGCCGCAATTCGCCGGGCTATCTTGCTGAAAGAAGCAATCATGCAAGGAAAAGCCGCAATACTGAAAGCTTGGAACAGTGCTCCATTCCCCGCAAACCTGCCTGGCGTTCTCATGACAACCGCGCAGACCGGCTTGGTTATACGAGACATCATGAAAGGCCAGGCACACGACGGCATGGATTCGTTACCGTCTACAGGTACATACATGCTTGAGAAAGGTGAGCGTGTTCTGTCGACTAGAGCGAACCGTGATCTAACAAGTTTCCTAGCTAATAATAATCAAGGTAGTAAAATGAATGGACCAGAGAGTGTCACGCTACAAGTTAACGGCGTGTCTGATCCAGACCTAGTGGTCAACGCTCTGGCTTCACGAAGGGGTGAGCTGGAAGCAATGATCCGGTCGATAAGCGCTGAAAACGTGCGCGTATCACCCTTTTAGGAGTAACAAATGATAACCATACCTAGCAGCGTCAATACAGCTTTAGCGTCCAGCACCTACAGGACTTCACTGCTGGTTCATCTCCCTGGAGTTGGTTTTAAAATCACCGACAACCACAAGCCGATTACCTACAACTCAACGACTTACACAACGTCGGATGAGGTCGTACTAAAAACTAGCAACATCAACAGGACGACAGACATTGCCGCTAACAGCTACACGTTGACCTTTGCTGGCGCAGACAAATCGGCATACCAGGAATACACCAATAGCGGTACTGACTACGTTAGGCACGTCGGCAAGACAGGATACACCAATAGCGGTACTGACTACGTTAGGCACGTCGGCAAGACAGGCACTCTCTACCTCGCGTTTCTCGATGACAACTACGAGTTGTTGGATTCTGGAAGCGTCATAGAGCTGTATACCGGCGTAGTTGATACCTGGGAGCTCAATGAGACAGCAACGACTAGTGAGTTCTCAGTCAAGTTATCAAGCCACTGGGCCACCTTTGAAGTGACCAACGGTCGCTATACGAACAGCAGCAGTCAGCAGGAGTACTACGCAGGAGACGAGATCTTCAAGTATTCCCATCAAGAGAAATTACCGATTAAATGGGGTAGCTAGTATGGTTTGGGGCATTATTGCAGCAGTAATCGCGGTCGTTGCTTCCGCTGGCGTGTACTACCAGCAGAAGAAGATGGAAGCCCAGGCGGCCAAGCAAGCACAGGAAGCTAAAGCCGTACAAGTTAGCGGCCACGACAGTAACCGTGGTCTGTATACCGTCTATGGTCAGACGCTTGTCGGCTCTACTATTGTGTGGAAGCAAGTTAGCGATAAAGAGGCTAGGATTACACAAAGCGGCTTTACCACGATCTCTGCC
>Ga0206677_10005200_pt1 | contig 10336 bp, 9 predicted proteins | sample M130m12015metaG_FD_155475 | JGI IMG/M metagenome (GOLD analysis project Ga0206677, IMG submission 155475) | Ammonia-oxidizing marine archaeal communities from Monterey Bay, California, United States - M1 30m 12015 | ecosystem: Environmental > Aquatic > Marine > Intertidal zone | place: USA... | reverse complement strand
CCTCCTTTTTCTGCCGATTCTATAATAATTGTTGCTTTTGATATGCCTGCAACGATTCGATTTCTTTTTAAAAAATTTTCTCGTTGTGGTGGGTCATCGTGCCAGAATTCGGTAAGAACCCCCCCCATTTTCATTGACTTGATGAATGTATTTTTTATATATTTTAGGATAGGTGTTTTCAAAACCATGTGCTAAAACAGCCACCGTTTGTAAATTGTTTTTTATGGCAGCTTTGTGAGCACAAATATCAACGCCGTAGGCAAAACCACTTACAATAACAGGATTATAAATTGACCAAGTCTTTGAGAGTTGATTGCAAAAATCTCTGCCATAAGAACTCATATTTCTTGTTCCAACAATTGATATGATTTTATCATTCGAAATATCAATACTCCCATCTTTAAAAATAAGAATTGGAGCATCAATACAATGTAGCAGGTTTCTTGGATAATCAGCCTGAAGAAAATAAGAATATTGAAGCTTATTCTTTTGAATATAATGTAATTCTTGTGTTGCTTGTAAAATATTGCTCGTATCAAACAAGTGCCTTAAAAACATGGTCTCCTATACCGTTAATTTTTGCTAGCGTAGTTTTTTTTCCTTAAAAATTTGTGCAACATCTCCAACCTGGACAATAAGTTTTTTGGCCAGTATATCACCAACAGCTTTGCTTCTTTGCAACCGTAAGATTGCCAATAATTTCTCTTCTTCCAAAAGGCAACAATTTGATAACCAAGGTATAAAAAAATTGTTAATAATTTTTACCCCCGCATTGCTTACAACTTTACAAATTTTATATCTTTGTAACTATGGCAATAGAAAAGTATATTAATGATTTATTATATAGATACGATTGTGTAATTGTTCCAAATTTTGGTGGTTTTATTACCAACAAAATTGGTGCAAAAATCAATCCTTTTTCACATACTTTTCACCCACCAACAAAGCAAATAGCATTCAATGCGCACTTAAAACAAAATGATGGCTTAATGGTTAATTATATTGCCTCGGTAGAAAATATTTCCTTTGAAAAAGCCCTTTCAAAAATAAACACTAGTGTTGCTTCTTGGAATGAATCTTTAAAAAATGATGCGCTTGTTTTTGAAAATATTGGAGCACTTGCTTTCAATGACAAAAAACAGTTAATTTTTGAACCTCAAAAAGAGCATAATTTCTTAACAAATTCTTTCGGTTTATCCGCGGTTACATCGGCAGCAATAAAGCATACAGCGCCTTCTGCAGCGAATAAATCTATCATTCCGCTATTTGCTAAATATGCAGCAACAGCGGTAGTGCTTTTATCGCTTGGTTTTATTGCCTACAACGGATATCAAGTAAGAAAGCAAGAAGAAATATATGCCTCTCAAAAAGAAGCAATCGACAAAAAAATACAAGCGGCTACATTTGTCATTTCAAATCCGTTACCCACCATTTCCTTACCAATAACCAAGGAATCTCCAAAATCTTTTCACGTAGTCGCTGGAGCTTTTCAATTCCCAGAAAATGCAGAAAGGAAATTGAAACAACTGAAGAAGGAAGGGTATAATGCGTCCATTTTAGGCTTGAATAAATGGGGACTCACCCAAGTTGCTTTTGATAGTTTTTATTCGCGTGAAGATGCGCTTGCTACGCTCACAACAATAAAGAAAGGCGTCTCTAAAGATGCTTGGATTTTGGCTAAAAAATTCTAAATCCCCAGCGTTGCTTTTCTTTCAATATCCTCTTTCGTTTGCAAACGATTCTTACCTTTGTAAAAAATATTTATGAATTCAAAAACACCGAAAGCCTCGTTAACTATACTAACCGATTTGGTTTTACCTGGAGAAACGAACTACTTAGACAATCTTTTTGGTGGCGAGTTATTGGCACGAATGGATCGTGCTTGCAGTATTGCAGCAAGACGTCATTCTAGAAGAATTGTGGTTACAGCCTCAGTAAATCATGTTGCCTTTAACAAGTCTGTCCCCGTCGGGAGTGTAGTTACTGTGGAAGCAAAAGTATCGCGTGCTTTCAAATCTTCCATGGAAATTTTTGCAGATGTTTGGATTGAAGACAGGCAATCTGGAGAAAAAACAAAAGTGAACGAAGGAATCTACACCTTTGTAGCTGTTGATGAGCTTGGCAAACCTGTAGCAATTGAACAAATAACTCCGGAAACCGACTTGGAAAAAGAACGATTTGAAGGTGCTTTAAGAAGAAAGCAATTGAGTTTAATTCTGGCCGGAAAACTGAACCCTGCAGACGCAACAGAATTAAAAGCTTTATTTGTAAAAACAGGTCAAAAATAAATCCGATTCACAAAAAAATAATGCGCCAATAACTTATCGTTTGAGCATCCATGAAGCTGGATTTAAGCGCGTCGTATTTTTAAACAATAAAAAGATAAGGGTCGTTTTACCAGTTACTTTATCGGTGTATACTTTCCCTAACTCTTGACCAACGGTCACTTTATCGCCCATTTTAACCAATGAGTTTTCCAAATTATTATAGGCCGTAATATAGTTTCCATGCTGGATTAAAACATTTTTTTTCCGTTCAGTCGTCAATTGAATAGCCAGGACGGTACCTCCAAAAATGGCAGATGCATAGGCTCCTTTTTTGGTTGCCAAGTGCAAACCAGAGCTATTAATTGTAATTCCACTAAATGTAGGGTGAGGTTGTTTCCCAAAACGTCTAATAACCAAACTTTCTCTTAAAGGCCAGGGAAGCTTTCCTTTGTTCGATTCAAATTTTGCCGCTAAAGCTTTTGCTTCTGGGCTAAGAATAAATTCATTTTTCTTGGTTTTATTTGAATTTCCTTTGGCCCTTTTATTTGCACGCGCAATGGCCGCTTTAATTAATTTGTCTATTTTTTGTGCAATCTTTTTTTCTTCACGAATCGATTTTCGAAGTTCGCTCTTGTATTTTTTTTCTTTCTTTTTAATTTCAGAAACAAGTTTTTCTTGACTTTCTTTATCTTGTTCGATCTTACTTTTCTGTTCGTTTTCTGTTAAAATTAATGTGTCTTTTTTCTGTTTTTGTAGCTTTAAAGAAGCTACAAATTGCTTTACAAGATCTGTTTGTACGGTGATTTCTTCTCCTTGTTTTTTTCGAAATGTAGCATACTGCTTCATGTATTCTAAACGCTTATAGGCTTGTCTAAAATTACGCGAAGACAATAAAAACATAGCTCGGCTTTGTTGTGATTTGCTCTTGTATGATTTAAAAATCATCGATGCATAATCCTCTTTCAAGACCGATAGGCGTTTATTAAGTTCCGCTATTTTGTCTTCATTGGAAACAATTTCAGCGGATAGGAGTTTGACTTCTAAATGAATTGTTTCAATTAATTTCTCGCGAACATCAATTTTTTGATTGAGTGCACTTAAATCTTCTAACGCATTTTTTTGATCTTTTTTTACCTCAAAGAGCAACTTATTTACCTTTTTAATTTTAAGGTTCAATTTCTTTCGTTGTGTTTCTAGCTGCTTTCGAGTTTGACCAGAAATGCATACTGTACTTAATATGAAAAGTAAAAATGAAAAGTAAAACCGTTGTCTGATCATTATAAATTAAGGCGTTTATAATTTGTTGGAATCTTGAAAGAAGTATTTACTGCTGTGTTTAATTTTATGGACTTAAACGTTGCGTCTATCTGTGTAAATTGCTTTTTTTGCTGAGCGCTAATACTAATTTTTGTGGGGATAACTTCGGATTGAATGATCTTGTAATTTGAGTATAAAATAGCTAATTGTTGTTGTTTAATTGAATTTACAATCTGTTGTTTGTCTAGTTTAAAATGGGATGGGCTAACTGAATAAAAGGCCTGAAACAAATCTGATTGATCTTTTGGTGATAATACATAGGCATTGTCTTTTATCTCAAGTTGTTGTTTTTGCTTTTTTACATTCTGCATTGCTTGCCCTAAAAGTATATTTTGCAACTGTTCAAAATTAACCGTAGTACCAAAAAGCTGGGCTAATCTTGAAAAATCTCCTTCATAATAATTTTTGAAAAAAGGAGAATAGTATTCTACGCTTGTCGGCGTTATTTTTACTTTTAAAATAGTAATGAATTTTGACACTTTTAACCAGAGAACTTCGTCTTTTACAAGCCGGAGCGCAACAGTAACATTTTCTTTTGTTTTGCCGTTGTCAAACTTCACTTTTAGTTTTGCTGCAATCGTCTTTTTATCAAAATTAACGGCAACATGCTTTCTGGCAACTTTTCTCGCAGACATTTTTTTAGCAATCGCATTGGCATCAATGACGCTTTTATTCGTGCCGCAGGATGTAAAAAACAGCAAAAGAACACATATTCTAAAAAGATATTTCATCTGCTTTAGTCTTTATTTAATTTCTTTAAATACTTTTTCTCTTCTTGTGGGTTTTCCAAACCTTTGTAAGATTTTGCAATTTCTCTAAAAAATTCTTGTTCCATTTCATCTTCGATAACAAAGTCAATACCCCTTTTCAATATAGACAACGCATTTTTATATGCTTTCTGATGGTTCAATATTTTTCCTTGCACCAAATATACGTAGGGCTGGGCAGGAAACCATAAAATTCCTTGTTTGCTATACTTTAATAAAACGGCTTCATTTTTAGAATTTTTCAATAATCGTTCCAAAGAAAGATAGGTTTTGTCAAAATCAAATTTAGCTTGAAAAGAATCTAGTTTTATGGGTTCTTCTTCTTTTTTAACTCTTAATTTTCTTTTTTCTAATGCCGTTTTTAAGTTTCGCAAATACACGGAAGATCCATTTTCTTCTGCAATTAAATTTACAGTTTCAAGTGCTTTTTCTGGTTGATTATTTCTAAGATACAGCTTTGTTAACATTTCTTTGAGCCGAACGTTTTTAGGTTTTTGTGCAATCAATCTATTTTGTATTTCAATGGCTTCAGCATAGCGATTACTCCTTTGTAAAACCGCAACCAAATGCTGCAGCATCCAATGGTTTTTTGGGTCTTTTTCCAAAGCTCTATCAATGTATTCTTTGGCTAATTGAATTTGATGTAGTGCAAAATAATTCTTAGAAAACTCAAAGAAAACAGCGGCATCATTTGGGAGTATTTGATGGCAACTTTCTAAATTCTCGATTGCTTTTTGATAGTTACGAATCGATTTCTCTGCCAATGCTTTAAAAAAATATTGTTGGAATTTTAACTCTTTTTCTTCGGTTAAATCTTTTGGCAACGCAATACTATCTTGTGCATAAGAAGACATTGAAAAGAGTATAAAAAATAAAGCATAAAAAACTAACGCACTTGTAAAGAAAGACTTTACAACTTTTTTTTCGTTATTCTTTATGCTAAAATTCATTTATAATAATTCCGTATAATCCCCAATACTTATCGAAGTGTGATCTCCGTTGTATTTGGCATGATTTCCAATCATTGCCAACTCTAAATTGGCATTTTTTATAGAAACATTGGATTGGATTAGTGAGTTTTTAATCGTTGAATTTGTAACTACACTGTTTGCTCCAATAGAAACGTAGGGTCCAATTTTTGTGTTTTTTAAGAGCACATTTTCACCAATAAAACAGGGTTGAATAATTTCTGAATTGTCAAGAACAACATCTTTAGCTACAAGGTTATTCCCTGCTTGCTGCTCGAAACCTAATACTTGTTTGTTGGTATCAACAGTAGGATCTTTTTTACCACAATCCATCCAAGCATCTACTTTTCCTGGAATAAATTTTGCGCCTTCTCTTTTTAAAGTTTCTAAGACATTGGTCAATTGATATTCATTGTTCTCTTTTAAATCGTTGTCAACTAAATATTCAACTTCCTTTCTAACACGGTCTCCGTCTTTAAAATAATAAATACCGATAATCGCTAAATCTGAAACAAAATCTTTTGGTTTTTCTATGAAGTCGGTAATAAAACCTTGCTCCACTTTTACAACACCAAAGGCACTTGGGTCTTTCACTTGCTTTACCCATATAGCACCATCTGCACTGGCGTCTAATTTAAAATCTGCTTTAAATAAAGTATCTGCATAAGCAACTACACAGGGACCACTTAAGGAATCTTTAGCACAATAAAGGGCATGTGCAGTTCCTAAGGCTTCCTCTTGAATGTATACCGATCCTTTAGTTCCTAATGCTGCTGCTATTTTTAATAAGGTTTCTTTCGTTTTTGCTGGAAACCCTTTTGCTGCGGGTCCAATGATGAAAGCTATTTCATCGATTTCTTGTGCAACAACAGCCGTAATATCTTCCACCAACCGTTGTACAATTGGTTTTCCTGCAATAATTGTTAAAGGTTTAGGAATTGTGAGCGTATGAGGTCTTAAACGTGACCCTATTCCGGCCATTGGTACAATTATTTTCATAAAAAATTCTTTTCTAATTTTGAAAGGCAATATACCACTTATTGAGAGATTAAAAAAGACTAAATCCCTCGAGGAATTGCGGCAATAAGTGTTTTTGTATATGTTGTTTTTGGAGCTTTGTATATAACATCCGCATCTCCAATTTCTTCAATTTCTCCTTGGTTCATGACCACCAATTGATCTGACATGTATTTGACCACAGAAAGGTCGTGGGAAATAAAAATATAGGTAAAATTGAATGTTGTCTTTAATGCATTCAATAAATTTAAAACTTGTGCTTGTACAGAAACATCCAAAGCTGAAACAGATTCATCACAAATAATTAGCTTAGGTTGTAAAGCAATTGTTCTTGCAATACCGATGCGCTGTCTTTGTCCTCCCGAAAATTCGTGTGGATATCTGTTAAAATGATGCGCTTCTAAGCCCACTTTTTTCAGCAGTTCTAAAACATAACTTGTTCTTTCTTTCTTGTTGGATAAGATTCCATGGACTTGCATCGGTTCTAAAATTGCATTCCCAACCGTGATTCTTGGATTAAGTGATGAAAAAGGATCTTGAAATATAATCTGAATGTCTTTTCTAAGTTTTTTCAATCCTGTTTTTGACAGTTGAGTAATGTCCTTTCCTTCGAAAAGAACTTGCCCAGCGGTTGCTTTTTCTAAATGCAAAAGAGTTCTTCCTAAAGTTGTTTTACCACAACCAGATTCACCCACCAAACCCAATGTTTCTCCCTCGAAAATCTGAAATGAAATATTGTTTACGGCTTTTACTACTTCGTCTTTCTGAAACCATGAGCCTTTGGTTATAAACTCTTTTTTTAGATTGCGAATTTCTAACAAGGGAGATTTCTGATATATTTTTTCATGAAAACGAGCTCTTTCTTCTTTTGTATAAACACTCCCATCAAAAGTTTCTTCAATAAAATCTGATACCGTTGGTAATGTATGAAGCCTTCGCTCTAAATTTGGTTTCGAATTAATTAATGCTTTGGTGTAATTTTTTTGGGGGTTTAAAAAAACTTCTTTTGTGCTTCCTTGCTCCACGATGTTTCCGCCGTACATGACAACAATCCGATCTGCTATTTCAGAAACCAAGGCTAAATCATGGGTTATAAAAAGAATACTCATTCCATATTCTTGTTGCAATTCTTTTAACAATAAAATAATTTCCTTTTGAACGGTAACATCTAAAGCTGTTGTTGGCTCATCAGCAATCAAGATTTCTGGCTTGCAGGCGATTGCCATAGCAATCATTACCCGTTGTTTTTGCCCTCCACTTATTTGATGCGGATAGGCATTAAAAATACGGGACGCTCGGGGTAATTTTACTTTTTCAAAAAGCGCAATTACAGTAGCATAAATTTCATTTTTAGAAAGTTGTGTATGCTGTTGTAAAATTTCTGCAACCTGATATCCACAGGTTAACGTAGGATTTAAAGAACTCATAGGTTCTTGAAAAATCATGGCAATTTTACGCCCTCTTATTTTCTGAAATGCTTTTTCGGAATAGGTGTTTATATTTTCTTCATTGTAGAAAATAGCACCATCAACTTTTGCAATTCCTTTTGGCAATAATCCTAAAAGCGCCAAAGATGTGATCGATTTTCCACTTCCTGATTCCCCTACCATGCCTAAAATTTCATTTTGGTGTAATGAAAAAGAAATGTCATGAACAGCTGCTTCAAATTTTTTGTTTTGAAGAAAAGAAATTGAAAGGTTCTTAATAGTGAGCATTTATAGATTTTGAAATACTAAAATAAGCTTTTAATTGTACTCTTTATCTGAGAGCGCAGAAACTTTTTTGTAAGAAAACAAACCCAAAGGTACAATGGGTACAAAAAAGTCAATTAATCCTTTTAAACCCGAGTTAACGTTCGGGTTTTTTGTTTCTTTGTAATTCCTAAAAATCAACCTTTTGAATTACTTAACAGTAGAAAATATCTCTAAGTCCTACGGAGAACGTGTTTTGTTTGATGACATTTCTTTCGGAATAAACAAAGATCAAAAAATAGCTTTTGTAGCTAAAAATGGGAGTGGAAAAACTTCTATTTTGAATATCATTGCGGGTTTGGACACTTCCGATACAGGGCAGGTTGTAAGTAGAAAAGGAATTTCCATCGCTTATTTGGCTCAAAATATGGATTTGGATTTAGCGCTTACGATCGAGGAGACTATTTTTGCGACCGACAATACGGTATTAAATGTTGTAAAACAATATGAAGCAGCTTTGGAGAATCCGGAAAATGCGGATGCATTTCAAACTGCATTTGATTTGATGGAGCAATACAACGCATGGGATTTTGAAACCCAATACCGCCAAATTTTATCAAAATTAAAATTAGACGATCTAACATTAAAAGTAGGAGCCCTCTCTGGAGGACAAAAAAAACGGCTTTCTTTGGCCATTGTTTTAATTAACAAACCCGATCTTTTAATTCTAGATGAACCCACAAATCATTTGGATTTAGAAATGATTGAATGGCTGGAGGCTTTCTTTGCAAAAGAAAAAATAACGTTATTTATGGTAACCCACGATCGGTATTTCTTGGAGCGGGTTTGTAATGAAATTATCGAATTGGACGAGGGGAAGATCTATAAATACAAAGGGAATTATTCCTACTACCTTCAAAATAAAGAGGAACGCTTGGCATTGGAAGCGACCAATTTGGGGAAAGTCAAAAGTTTATTCAAAAAAGAATTGGACTGGATGCGTAAGCAACCCAAAGCAAGAACAACAAAATCGAAATCAAGAATTGATGATTTTTATACAATCAAAGAAAAAGCACACCAAAGAAGACAAGATCATCAAATTCAGTTAGAAATTCATATGGAACGTTTGGGAAGTAAAATCTTAGAGCTTCACAAATTGAAAAAATCCTATGGTGACAAAAAGATTTTAGAGGGGTTTGATTATGTCTTTAAACGCGGAGAACGTGTTGGAATTATTGGTAAAAACGGAACTGGAAAGTCTTCTTTTTTAAACATTATCACGCAAACTGCTCCGCTTGATGGAGGAAAAGTGACAGTCGGTGAAACGGTGAAATTTGGATATTACACACAAACTGGAATTGAAGTAAAGCCTGGGCAAAAAGTGATTGAAGTAATCAAAGAATTTGGTGAATTTATTCCACTAACCAAAGGACGTAAAATATCTGCTTCGCAGTTGTTAGAACGTTTTTTGTTTGATAAGAAAAAACAATACGATTTTGTTGAAAGACTTTCGGGAGGAGAACAAAAGAGATTGTACTTGTGTGCTGTATTAATTCAAAATCCTAACTTTTTAATCTTAGATGAACCTACCAATGATTTGGATGTGGTTACTTTAAACGTCTTGGAAAACTTCTTATTGGATTACCCTGGGAATTTATTGGTAGTTTCTCATGATCGCTATTTTATGGACAAAATTGTGGATGCGCTATTTGTTTTCAGAGGCGAGGGTATTGTTGAGAATTTCCCTGGGAATTATTCGGACTTTAGGGCCTACGACGGTTCTATTCCCAAAATTGTGGAAAAGGAAAAATCACCAGAGAAAGTGGTGAAAAAAAAGAAAAAGACAGTGGCTTTAAGCTTTGATGAAAAAAGAGAATTCGGTGGTTTAGAAGCAGAAATCGAAAGACTTCAAAGAGGCAAAGCAACAATTGAATCGGAATTTTTAAATGTTGAAATCCCGACGGAGGAAATTGCAGCAAAGTCATTAGAATTGGAAACAATCATCAAAAAATTAGAGCAAAAAGAAGAACGGTGGCTAGAGCTTTCTCTGAAATTAGAGGGTTAAAAAAAGTTGTATTTTTCAACTATACAGACGTAATGTCTGCAGTATTCAACAAGGCTTCGTTATTGAACCTTAAGAGTACTTGTGCGACTGCAATGGTGTCTTTTTTGCAATATTTTACAATGCGATCCATGTTTTTTTCCTGATAATAAACTTGAGCCACTTCACTCCCTTCTATGTCCTCTTTTGGCGATGGAATTCCTAAAATTGAGGTTAACAGTTTTAAAGAAGTATAGTGTTTATAGTC
>Ga0206677_10005189_pt1 | contig 10348 bp, 21 predicted proteins | sample M130m12015metaG_FD_155475 | JGI IMG/M metagenome (GOLD analysis project Ga0206677, IMG submission 155475) | Ammonia-oxidizing marine archaeal communities from Monterey Bay, California, United States - M1 30m 12015 | ecosystem: Environmental > Aquatic > Marine > Intertidal zone | place: USA... | reverse complement strand
ATTTAAGGGCTATAATATCCATAATATATTCATTACAAGCATCCCAATTAGTAAATACCTTTTTAGTATTATTATAATCATCTGCTTCAGTTCGACCACTGTAGTTTAACACATAACCATTTTCACAAAAGTCTACAGAAAAATCAGATACATCTTTTACAATTTTATTCATTTATATCTCTCTTATATAATATTATTCTTTAACGTCAGCTATATTTCACAGCCACCCGCCCCGCAAGCTAAGGTTTGAGCACCTTCAGTTTCATCTTCAAGTTCATAGTTAGGTAACAAAGAAAAGTCTACTTTAGGAAAGGCGTGAACTGCTTTAATATACTCTTGCTCAGTACAAGGTGAGTAAGGTGCTTGTGCGTAAGTATGTTCGCTATAAGGCAAGAAGCTAATGCCAGTTACGTTATCAAAGTTCTTAAATACCCAATCACCTACTTCTAACCATTCATGTTCTTTTACATAGATAGTTACTGAGACTGAATGCTCTGACCACCAAGTTTGATAAGCCAACCAGTTTTCAAGCTGCTCGATAGCTGTTTGTTCGTTAGCTAGTGTAGCACCTGCTGGTGATTTAATTGGGAAATAGAACACAGTAGTACGTTCTAAGTTCATAGCGTCTGGTTCGTTAGGTACACCTTGATCTTTAAGAAGTTGTGTTAAAGGATCATTGTTTGACTGACGAACAGATCGAATATAATAAGGGGCAAAGCGACCATGAATGCCACTAGCGCTGTCAACAAGCTGGCTAACAGTACCACTCGGCTTAACTGTAGTAATAGCTGTAGCGGGGTTAATAGAAAGCCTTTCGGAATAGTCTCTATTAGTTTGAATGGCAACATCTTTCATTTCCTTTAACAGCCTTGGATCAGGATTTTGTAACAATTTACAGTCCTGAATACCAGTTAAGCTTACACCTAGTAAGCTTTCTTCTTCACAATTCTTTTGCCATACTTTACGCACGTATTTAAAGTCTGTTAGAGATGCTTGAAACGTACCAAGAATAGTAGCAATACGTACTTTACGCTTGAGATCTTCTTCTGTGTCATCTACTCGACATACTACCTCAGATAAGTTGCACAGTTGTCCTGAACGCAATAAGATTTCTGCACAAGGATTAGTGCCACGAATTTGTGAACTATCTCTGCGACCCCCGTTAGTATTGCGTTGAGCACCATAGCGACTATAAATACCACGCTCACCAGAGCCTGATTTCTTAAGCGCTAACCACTCCTCCATAAATACATCCATAGAAGGTTTTTGATCATAAGCTGCAGAGTTATTAGCTAAAGCACGTTGTGAGTTATTCTCCCACCACATACCTGATTTAGCATCCCGTACTTCTGGGTCTGTAAGATCACTTAAAGAAATTAAAGCAGAGCGGCGTACACCACCTACCACAACAATTTCTGCAATTTTACACACAATATCGTGTACTTCAATAGGGCGTAGCTTACGACCTGCTGCATTTTTAAAGGTAGTTGTTACAAACTCAAATAAACGTTTAAGAGGTTCAGGGCCAGAAGCCCGACCACCCATAGTTTTAAGACGAGCACCTTCTGGTCTAACTTTAGAATAATCCCATTCATGAATATTTCCTAAATATAAATCTGCTACAAGTTTACGTAATCCTTTTGCCCAACCTTCAGCACTATCTTCAATAGAAATAGTACGTTCTGTTTTAACAAATTGATCGTTAATAATAGGTAGTTTATTTACGGCATTAGCTTCAGCTGAAAAGCCTACACCTGTTCCTGCCATAAGAATATAAAGTATTTCATCAAATACTCTAGGATGATCTACTTCTACAAAGCTACAGTTGTAACCTCGGAAGTGATTCTTTGATAGTGCGTCTCCTGCACTCCACATAGAGCGCATAGAAGGCATGACTTCTTTGTTGTATACAGCATCATGCACCTCTTGGAATTCCGCATCGGTAATAACATTATTACCAATTTGTTCTTTCCAAAATCCGATGAGTCTATCTACAGTTTCGTTCCACGTTTCGCGCCGATTCCAATCAGCTATAAAACGTGAGTATCGTGAAAGATGGATAAAGTCTTCGTAAGCTTTCATAGTAAGCTACTCCTGTTCGTTTTCGTTAAAATATTTAAATGAATCCAACGGTTTAGCCGCTGGTTTTTTCTTTTTAGGTTTAGATTTAGGCTTTAATACCGCTGAATACCACATAGTGCTAATTACATCTAATGCAGCTTGCGGGTACAACTTTCTAATATTAGGATTAAGAAGCCATTTATCAAAGTCTTCGTCTGAAAACCCTTTTTTCTTAAGCGAGTTATAAACCGCTGTCATTGTTTGAGTATACATTAATGCATATTCCTTTTTGATTGTAAGTGTGAATTCATTATCGTGTCTGCAAAATAATAAAACCTGTCACCTAACTCTGTACTTTGTTCGTTAATGTTGTGAAAAGAATTAACTATCTTTTCTATAAAGTCCATTACATTAGGGTTAATTTCTGATACATCTGCACCACCATCTAGTAGTTGCAATATTATAGACATCCAAAACTCGTCTGGTGGAGAATCAAACTCGCTCAAAGTTCTCTTCGTTGAATTCATCGGAACCCTTTCTTAATCTGCCTGTGTCAAAGTTATAAAACATAGAACCCGATGGGCCAGTTAAACCTGTGTATCTACATTTAAGAACTTTAGTCCTAATAGTATTTCTTTCTTCTTCGCTTTCTGAACCAACATTTCTAGCAAAAGCAATAATATCCATACTGATTTGTTTAATACTACCTGAACCGCGGATATCATCCATAGAGGGTAGTTTACCTTCTTCAAAGCTTTTACCTTTGTTATCTGTTTTACGCAAATGGCTAATAAGGCCTAGCCATACGTTATACTTCTTAACCAACCGTAAAAGGTCATTCATAATTTTATCTATTGCTTCATTTCCGGTGAGTCCTTCAGTTCCTTCAGAAGCAAGTATAGTAATGTGGTCCACAAAGAGATACTTACAACCGCTAAGACACATATACTCAAGAAAATCCATGATGGAGCCATCAGATATAGAACCTTGATGATCAAGGACCATAACACGGTTATCACTGAAAATAGTATTAAATCCTTCTTTAAGTTCATCTATAGGGATCTCCTCTTTGGCAGGGTTTCTACTAAGAGCCATTCCAGACATTTTTCTTGCAGTCTCAGCGGGACTTTCTTCCAGACTGATAAGGCCGATTTTATCTTCAGTTCTTTCAAGAAGATGTACAGCAATTTCCCGAAGAAGCGTACTTTTACCTGATCCGGTTCCGCTAGTCCAGAGAGTGATTTCTCCGAATCGCATACCTTTAAGCTTCTCATTAAGACCTTCCATAAAGTCGGGATAAGGTACAGATTCAATTTCATTGTAAGCCTCCAGTTGAGTCCATAGTTCATCTTTAGTAAGAATGCCTGCAGGTGTATAATCCACGGCATCGTAGATTACTTTTAATACTTTGTCAGGGTCTTTGATCCAAAGATCACTAGCATCTTTCTCTGATGATTTAGCTATCTTAATCTTATCATAACCTATTATACGAGCAGCTTCTTTTACTGCTTTTTCGCCAGCTTCGTCTTTATCAAGCCATAAAATAACTTCATCAAAGTTACGAATCCAGTCACGACATTCGATAAGATCTCGTATAGAACTAGCACTACGAATACTAACCACAGGATAAAAAGTTTTATACTTCTTATACCAAGCTGATTGGACTGCCATAGCATCTAGCTCGCCCTCCGTTATTACTAATCTTTTACCACCGTTGTAGAGTTGTTGTCCAAATAGTCCACCTTTAACGGTGCCACATGAGGTAAAGGTTTTGGGTAGATCTCTGACCTTGTAACCGGAGATCTTGTTGCCCACATAATAAGGATAGTAATGGCTAGAAATATCTCCGTCGATATTATAAGATACTTTAACACCGTAATGCTCCGATACTTGTTTATAAATATTTCTTTCTTTAAAGCCACGTATCGGATAGTCTTCTGTAATCTCTGCTACTGTATCATTATTAACTGCTACCCATTGTGTTTCTATTGGTTGCATGTTGCCCTCCTTTGGGGCAGGGAAAGAGGCTCTACAAGAAAAACAAAATGCAGAGCCTTCTTCATAAATTTGTTTGGCATCTGAACTGCCACACTTTTCACATGGTTGATTACGAGTGACTATTGTCCCCATCATCTGCTCCTATATGTGCTGTGAATTTAGACATTTCTTGAAACAATAAAAAGAATATAATACTTGTAATAGGATTAACTAAGTGATAACCCATAATTTCTGAGACTAAAGTAAAGGCTAATAAACCTACACTTACAATCCACAAGGCTACTGCCATTGGTGATACTTCCATTATAAAAACCTTTTCTTTAATACATTAACATACCTCTTGGTTTTTGTAGTAGGAAACTCTTTTGGTACAAATCTAATAGCAGCAATTTGTCTATTGTAAAACCTAGGTGTAATATTGTCAGGTAAGTACTCAGTCATACAATCAGATAACATTTGTAGATAAGCTTCTGCATAATACAGTCCACCTTTAGTTTTGTAAAGGTCTACAATCTCGAATCTAAAGTTATCTTTTTTGTACTTGCCAATGTCTTGTTTTAAAGCTTTAGAAGAACCTATATAGGTTTTCCATGTCATTGCTTTACCATAAGTTTTAGACTTCTTTTTACCGCCATGCCAAAATTGTTTCTTTCCAATATAATACTGTTTAGTAGTTAAATTTTCTATACAATATACAAAGCCAAACCAGTCACTAGGATTAAACTTTTTATTATATTCCCAATGACCTTTATCTGTTAACATAGGCATTATACTTTTCTTTTGGCAAGGTAAAGTGATCATTTTGTTTGCGCCAAATATGTAATAGTTTTCCATTCGCTAACATATGGGCGTGACCTTCATTACTGTAAAAATCATTATATGCCTTACAAACAATTTCTTTCCGATGCGCAGGTAATGTTGTACCTTCAAGCATTTTTTCAGCTTTTTTAGGACCAATTTTAGGAATACCTGGGATATTATCTACACTATCGCCCATAAGTAATTGTTTCCAATAAAAATAATCAGCATAGTCTTTGTCAATTGTATAAGTTTCTTTTTTACGAGGATTATAATGAAGACCTTGAATACAGTCCAAGTCTTTATCTACAGTAACAATTGCATAAGGTTGTTTACATTCGTTAGCCCAAATGCGAACCATGTCATCAGCTTCACAATTATCTGTTAATATACAACCTTCATACTCGTTTACAACATCTGATTTCAAATCTAAGAACCAATCTGGTCTTGTAGATTTTGACTTTGATCGATTAGCTTTATACTCAGGGTATACGTCTACTCTAAAGTTATCAGGGCCACCCAAGGCCATAACATAATCAGTTGTAAATAAGTCTTCTAGTATAGCAGTAAAAAGACTATCAAAGTTTTCTCGTGCTTCTTCTTTGGTTTCTGCACCCCATATACTCATGTATAGTAGTACATCACCATCAACAATAGCTAACATAGTAGCTCCTTTATATTGTTCTTTAACGTCAGGTATTATTTACTCTTCGTTTTCTTCGGCTTCTATGCCTCTGCGAACTAACTCAAGAAAACCCATGTTAAAAATTTGAGCAAAAGTTTCTTTGTCAAGATCTAACTCTAATGTTGCAGATCCATCTTCATGTTCATCAATAGAAGCTACATGAATGCTGTGTACTTTACTTTCCATTTAATGCTCTCTTTTCAAGCTTGTTAATGTTTCTTAGCATAATATCATCTAAGTTTAATCCTGCATTATCAGTTAAAACAGTAACATACCATAATACATCACCTAGCTCATCAATAAGATTCTCACGGCTAGTAGCATTACATACTTCTTCTACTTCTTCACGAATACCTGCTTTTAAGTTGTCAGCGTGTACGTGGGTGTCACCATAAAATTGAACAGCTAATGATTGATATAATTCGTTATTCATTTTTTATCCTTAATAAGCTCTAATTTAAATAAACCTTCAGGGCTGTTAACAGCAGCAACAATATCAAGTAATTGTTGAAACGTCATTACGACAACATCAAACTCGTTTTTGTATTCTTGCCACTGTCTAACAAATACAGTAGAATTATCACCAATAATAACTTGAACGTCTTCTTGGTCATCATCCTCTGACATCGTAGTTATAACAGCATCGTCATCAATAAACTCTACTGTATACATTACTCATAGTCCTCTTTTTTTGCTGCTGTATAGCCATCATCCCAACCATCGTCATAACCGTCTTCACGACCGTTTTCAAAACCGCTTTCATAGCCGTTTTCGTACCATTCTTCTGCTTCTGTACTTTTTTGACTTGTTGTAATTTCAATGCAATCAGCTTCTAAATCTTCAATATCTTTTATTAAATCTCGACTTAGCTCAATACCTTGAAATTTAAGCTCTTCAAAAAATTTACTGAAATGGTTTTGAATCATAACTTCCATAGATGTAGTAATACTCATTGGCATGTCTCCTTATTAGCCTTACGAAGTCTTTTATTATAAGCGCGTTTAATCTTTTTTAAGTCTCCTCTTTTAAAGTTAAGAAATTTACGAGATTTGCTGAAAGCATCCATCTCAGCTCCAGACTTTAAAGGAACTCGTTTGATCATTTATTCATCTCACTTATTACTATCCACATAAATCCTAAAATTAAGAATAGTAAAATAGAGCCACCCATAAATGCTTCAGTCATTACTAACTCCTATACATGGTAACAGTATTGTTTGTTTACAATATTTAGGATAGTCATCGTATGTCATAGCTATCAGTACGGGCGGTGCTGCAATTAATAAAGCAACAATTGCCGCTGCTTTAATTGCTCCATCAATATTACCTCTCATATTTTTCCTTTTCTTTAATCAGTGTAGTTAGGTTTAACTTTGTAATGCTCATGAATACTTTTCTTTACGTTAGATTTCATACGTTTAACTTCTAACGCGTGTTGATACTCAGGTTTATCTAATAAAACTTCCATAAACTCTTCAATAGCTTCTACTCTAGCTTTTAAAGATTTTTTAGGAAAGTTACCAAAAGGATCATGCATATTAGCTATCGCTCTTTCTTTAGCTCTATTTCTTTCTTCATCAGTCATTGAACGAATTGTTTTTGTCATTTTCTTTTACCTTTTAGCTATACTTAATTACGTCACTAAGATTTCTTGTAACCTTAATTACTCGAAGATAAACTGGCGACCATTTTTCAGCCATTATTGAAGCATCATACTCTGCTAAGTCTTTTTCATAGTGGTCATAACATTTTGGCTCTTTTGAATTTAAAAACCAAACTTCGTATTCGTATTCTTCACTAATGGACGTCATAGTAATCATTTCCTATTTTACAATCACCACAAGTCATAATGTTAATACCATATTGTTTAGGGGCGTCTTCAAAGCATTTAATAATGATTTCTTTAGCTTGTTTTGCCTCGTTTTCTTTAACTTCTACAGTATGTTCATCATGATAAAACAACAAATGTTTAAAATCAATCTTATTTTCTTTTAGACGTTGATCAATAAGGTCAACAGTAGCTTTCATAACTACTGCTTCAGCACCTTGAATAAGATAGTTAAGAGCTTTATGTCTTTCAGATGGATCTAAACATATCTTTCTATCATCCAAGCCTGGAATAAATCCTTGTTTTTCTATTAATCCATTGACTTTATCAACTAGCTTAGCTAAAGCAGGTAAAGCTTTTTTATATCGATGCATAGCTGATCTTGCTTGACTTACTGTTTGATCAATATAACCACTAAGTTTTTGAGCACCAGCACCATAAAGATAAGCAAAGATAAATCGTTTAGCTTGATCACGGGTGCAGCCAATAATATCTGCATTCATTTGATGGATATCACCGTTAAGCACTGTATCAGTAAACTTAGAATCATCCATGTAGTGTGCTAAGAGACGAAGCTGACAAGCAGCTGAATCAGCACTAACAAGTTTATAGCCGCTAGGGGTAACAAAAAGTCTCCTAAATTCGGGACCAAGGGTTGCTTTTCCTGAAGGGAGGTTAGCAATGATCTTGTGGGTTTGTCGAAAAGTAGGTGTACCAATATTAAAAACGTCACCATGTAACCTACTATTATTATCCACATGCTCAAACCACCCTTCAAGTATTGACTTACGAGATCTAAGAGTATAATACTCCATTAATGATTGTCCCACTTCCCCAAGTGGTTCCAAGGAATTATCGGAGAGTTTTGGAGATACCTTGATGAATTCTCCATTGACTCTTTTCCAATTCCATTCGTCCGGTTTCCATCCGATTGAATAGAGGTAACGTTTAACCGTATCAGTATTACCAATGTCACCAATAACAAAATCAATCCGAGAGTAACTAGCCCAAACGGGGCAAGTATCAACAGTGGTGCCATCAGGAAGCCCAAACCAACGCTGTATGTGCGAACTAAGTCTTCCTGCCTTCGTGTAAGTCGGTTTCTTTTCGATTGCATAGCGTTTTCCTGTAATTGGTTCGTGTTCTTTCTTTGTATCAGGATCAACTACTTTTACAGAAGCACTTAGCTTAGGATTAATAAAATCAGAAATAATCTTCATCTTTTTATCAATTGTAACTAATAACGCTTCTGCGGCTGATTTATCAAATTTCCAACCATTCTGGCATTGCTCTACCATAATCTTATCTAAATTCATTTCAGAGCGTAATGCTTTTAATACTGCTTTTGACTTAGTATTTTTAACGTAAGTCTGTAATTCTTTTAACAAGTACTTGTAAACTTTAGTACCAAGACGAACATCTTGTTGCATGTATACAAACATTTCTTCGTTAAATTCTTCAAAGCCTGATGAATAATCTCCTTTATTATCGTTAAAGAATTCACCCCATATCTTTAAAGAATGACCAAATCCAAACCTACGATAGTTAAGGACTTGAGACATAACTTTAGTACAATGTACTGTAGCTTTAGGTTGCCAACCTGTTAGTTTAGTTAAAGCAGGAATGTCATAGCCAAAAGCATTATGAGCCACAATAGTATCTGCTTTATCTAGTAGTTCTAAGAACTCATTAAGCTGATGAGGTCGAAACCAGTACTCTTTACTAGTATCGACATCAATAGCACCAGCGCAATGAAACTTAGACAGCTTTGGCAGAAGATTATCTGCCTCTATGTCAAAGACTAGTCTCATCAACTCTCCTCATTTCTTTAGCCATACTGTAAAGAAGAAACGCCATTTGATCTCCATTGTTTTCATGAATATTTTTTAGCCAAAACTGTGAAGCCCAATACTCTAAAGAGTCTGCTAAGCTCGAATAGCTAGTTTCATCCATTTCAAAACTTAATTTCTCAAGATCTACGGTATTGCTCATCCATCACCTCCACTTCGGCTTCTCTGTAAAAATCATATGCTTCGTATGCTCTAGCTACTGCACTAGCAATAGAATGATCTGGGTGTTGATTACGATACATTCTTGCTATTCTTTTAATAAAACTATAATCAATCATCTAATAAATTTCCTAGTAATAAATGTGCATCATTAATCTTTTTAAATACTTCATCTACTGTATGAGATTCATAGTCTCCAGTTTCATGCAAGTAATGCAACGCAGAAGATAAAGACTTTTGTACTCGTTTTAAATCTGGTTTAACTTTTTCAAAAGCTTCTTTTTGCTCATCATAACCTGAATCCCAGTTATCAATTTCTTCTTGAGTCAACATTTTAGTACCTCCAAAGTCCATATTTTCTACAAAATCAGGCCACGTATTCGTATTCTGTGTCATCATCGTACTCCATAATTACTTCAACACGTTCTACTCTTGCATTTCTTTTTTCTTCTTTCATCTTTTGAAAATATCTTTGTATTTCTTCTAAGCTAAAAGAGCTATCTATTTCTTCCCAATAACGTTCAACACAGCCACAATCTTGAGTGGTTTCAAGAAATTCAGATATAGTGTAATATATCATTAGATATAGTCCTTTTTATTAACTTCCCAAAGTTTATCAAAATCTTCTTGAGCATTTATATGAATTTCATGATTACCCCAAGTACGTTTTATATAGGAATAATACATATCTTCAATGTCTTTAGCAGAGTATTCTTTAGGTATTAACATTCCTTTAACACTAAAAAATACTCTGTGCCTATCTCTTATTTCTTCTTCAGTCATTTTGAAAGAACTTTTACTAAACGATTAGCATACCATTCAATCTTTTTTGCATCTTGCAAGGCGGCATCTTTTTTACCTATTCTCATAGCATACTTAAAAATATGACCTAACAAATGAGCCTTAACACCCCTGTGTTGTCTAAGGATATACTCCATAAGATCTATATACTCTAGCCCTTCAGGGAATC